>Ga0114992_100130_pt1 | contig 13694 bp, 12 predicted proteins | sample MSEELM_DM5_FD_89584 | JGI IMG/M metagenome (GOLD analysis project Ga0114992, IMG submission 89584) | Subsurface microbial communities from deep shales in West Virginia, USA - MSEEL M_DM5 | ecosystem: Environmental > Aquatic > Deep subsurface > Shale gas/oil reservoir > Produced water/Flow back ... | reverse complement strand
GTGCCACGGTCATCTGCACCTCGAACTGATAGGCCTGGTCGGTGGCGATCACCGTCAGCGGCGAGGCATCGCGCGGCGCGCTGCCCTTGCCCTGCAGGCGCAGCACGCCATCGCCCACCTGCAGGCGCTTGGCCTCGTCGGCGGCCGGGTTGAAGAACGACCACTGCGGGCCCAGCGTTGCGGCGCGGAAGTCGTCCGACAATGCCAGGCCGTGCGGCAGGGCCTGGCCGCTGGGCTTCTTCAACGGGGTGCCCAGGTCGCCGCCCTTGGCCACGAACCAGCCATCGGGCGTCCACTCGATGGGGTCGAGCAAGGCCTGCCGGCCCAGCGTCCAGAAGCCGTGCTCGTAGCCGTGGTAGAGCATCCACCAGCGCTGGTCGGTGCCTTCCACAAGGGTGGCGTGGCCACGCGACCACCACGGCTCGTCGGCGCTCTTGGTGCGGGTGATCGGGTTGTTGGGTGCGTTCTGCCAGGGGCCATGGATCGAGCGCGAGCGCGCGGTGATCACCATGTGCCCGGTCGGCGGGCCGGCGGTGCCGCCCACCGCGGTGGTCATGTAGTACCAGCCGTTGTGGCGGGTGATCTTGGGGCCTTCCTGGGCATAGCCTTCCACGTCCCAGCTTTCCGGGTATTTCCAGCCGTCGTAGACGTGCTTGGGCGTGCCGACCACCTTCAGCCCGTCGTCGGACAGCTGCACATAGTCGCCGCCACTCAGAAACAGGTAGCGCTTGCCATCTTCGCCCACGGCGTGACCGGGGTCGATGTACTTGCCCAGGCCGATGTCGATCGGCTTGCTCCACGGGCCCTTGATGTCATCGGCCCACACCACGAAGTTGCTGCGCTCGCCCTGGTCGCCACGCCGCGCCGGGAAGTAGATGTAGTAACGCTTGCCGTGCTTGATCAGGTCCGGTGCCCAGATCGCGCCGACGTTCTGGGTGATGGCATGGCCCAGCGGCTGCCAGTTGACCAGATCGCGCGAATGCCAGATCGGCAGGCCCGGGTAGGCGTCGAACGAAGACAGCGTGAGGTAGTAGTCCTGGCCGTCCTTGAGCACCGACGGGTCGGGATGGTCGCCGGCCAAGACCGGGTTGAGGAAGGTGCCATTGCCTTGATCGGCGATGCGCTGGTGCTCGATGCCGCGCTTCCAGTCGGCGGCGGTGGCCAGGCTGGCGCACAACAGCAGCCCGGTGGTCAGCCAACGCAGGGCCAGGGGGGTGGTTCGAAACCGCATGCTCTCTCCTTGTCCCCGGTGTGCGGGGCGATGCAGCGGCCGGCACCTGGAGCGCCGGCCGCTGGATGAAGGCGGGAGACTCCCGCCAGCACTGGCGCTTACGCGCGCAGTGCCCTGGGCAACCAGAGCGACAGCTCCGGGAAGAACGCCACGATCAGCAACACGCACAACGCCGCCAGCCAGAACGGCCAGATGGTGCGCATGCTCTGGGCCACGGTGATTTCGCCGATCGAGGTACCAATGAACAACACCGAGCCGATCGGCGGCGTGATCAAGCCGATACCGCCGGCCAGCACCATCACCAGACCGAAGTGGATCGGGTCGATGCCGTAGGCCTTGACCACCGGCAGGAAGATCGGCGTGCAGATCAGGATCTTCGGCGCCAGGTCCATGAACATGCCCAGCAGCAGCAGCATCACCACGATCATCAGCAGCACGGTGTTCTTGCTGTCGGCAATGGCCTGCAGGAACTTCACCGCCGCTGCCGGCACCTGCAGGTACGCAAGCAACCAGCCGAATACTGCAGCCGTGGCGATCACGAACAGGATCACACCGGTGGTGCGCGCGGCATGCGTCACCGCCGCGAAGAACTCGGCCCAGCGCAGCTGGCGATACAGCAGCGCGGTGACGATCAACGCATACACCACCGCGATGGCCGCACTCTCCACCGCGGTAAAGATGCCGGCGCGGATACCGATGAAGATCAGCGCCACCAGGCCCAGGCCCGGCAGTGCGCCGAACAGGCGCAAGGCCACCGCACGCCAGCCCGGGAACGGCTCGGTGCCGTAGCCGCGATGGCGCGCCACCGCATAGCCGGTGACCATCATGGCGGCGGTCATCAGCAACGCAGGCACGATGCCGGCCGCGAACAGATCGGCGATCGACAAGCCACCGCCGGCCGCGGCCGAGAACAGGATCAGGTTGTGCGAAGGCGGCACCAGCAACGCCACCAGCGCGGCGGTCATGCTCACGTTCACCGCGTAATCGCGGTCGTAGCCGCGCTTGATCATCTGCGGAATCATCGTGCCGCCAACCGCCGACACGTCGGCAATCGCCGAGCCCGACACGCCACCGAAGAACAGCGACGACAGCACGCTGACCTGGCCCAGGCCACCGCGCACACGCCCCACCAGCGATGACGCCAGCGCGATCAGGCGTTCGGAAATGCCACCCCGCAACATCAGCTCGCCGGCAAAGATAAACAACGGAATCGCAATCAACGACGCCGAGCCGCTACCGGCGGAAATCTGCTGCACCAGCACCACCGTGGGCAGGTCCAGATACAGCAACGTGGCCAGTGCCGCCGCGCCCAGGGCGTAAGCCACCGGCACGCCGATCAGCAGCAGCACCACAAAGGTTCCCAACAACATGGCGATGCCCATCAGCGCACTCCTCCGGTGTGGATCGGGCGCAGCACACGCCACAACTTGTACAAGGCAAACACCACCATCAGCGCACCGCCAATGGACAGCGGCAGGTAGTTGATGCTCTGCGGCATCTGCGCGCCGGCCATCTTGATGTCCAGCCCGTCCAGCAACAGGATTGCACTCCACCAGGCCAGCACCGCGCCGATGGCGATGATCATCACCGGGCGAATCACGTCGAACACGCGGCGCACCAGCGGCGGCATATGTTCGCCGAGCAGATAGAAGCCGAAATGGCGGTTGGTATGCACGCCGGCGGCGGCGGCCAGGCTCAGCGCCGTGCTGAGCAACAGCAGCGTTACCGGCTCGGTCCAGCTGGGCGAGTCGTTGAGCACGTAGCGGGTGAACACCTGCCAGCCCTGCACGACCACCAGGCCAAGCAGCGCAATGGCTGCCACGCCGATGGCGACGTTGGAAACGCGGTCCAGCGCGCGCTGCAATGGCGCGACGGGCACGTTGACGGATGCGGGTTCGGTCATCGGGTCACCTCTATGCAAAATCGCGGATGCGGCGGTACAGCGCTTCGATCTCCGGCTGGCGCCGGTACTCGGCCAGCAGCGGCGCGGCGGCGGCGCGGAACGCCGGCATGTCGACCTGATTGAGCTTGACGCCGTAATCGATCACCTGCTGCCGCGCGGTGGCCTCGGAGGCATCCCACAGCGTGCGCATCACCGGCACCGACGCACGCGCCAGTTCCACCACCAGGCCACGATCGGCCGGGCTCAGCGATTCGAAGCTCTTGCGCGACATCACCAGGATGTCCGGCGCGTAGGAATGCTCGCTCTGCGACCAGTAGCGCGCCGCTTCGAAATGGCGGCTGGACTGGAAGCTGCGCATGTTGTTTTCCGCACCGTCGATCATGTGCGTTTCCATCGCCGAGAACGTCTCGCCCAGCGACATCGGCGTGGGGTTGGCGCCCAGCATGCGCATCAGCTTGAGGAAGATGTCCGAAGAGGCCACGCGCAGTTTCAGGCCCTTGAGATCTTCCGGACGGTGCAGCGGATGCTTGGTGTTGTAGAAGCAGCGCGCGCCGGAATCGTAGATGGCCAGGCCGACCAGATCGCGCTGCTCGAAGCTGCGCAACACGCTGTCGCCGACATGGCCGTCGATGGCGCGGCGCAGATGCGGCACCGAGTCGAACACGTATGGCAAGCACAGTGCCTGGGTCAGCGGAAAGGTGTTGTTCAACGCACCGGAGTAGACGCGGGTGATGTCGATGGCACCGAAGCGCGCCATGTCGATCGCCTCGGACTCGCGGCCCAGCTGGCCGGAGTGGTACTGGCGCAGCTTCAGCCGGCCATTGGTGCGTGCTTCGAGCTGCTTGCCGAACCAGCGCACCGCTTCCACGGTGGGGTAGTCGCCCACGTGCACGTCGGTGGCGGTGAGCAGCTGCCCGCCGGGAATCGGTGTGGTGGCACCGGCGCCCAGCCAGGGACTGGCGGCGGCGGCGCCGAGCCCGGCACCGAGGAAATGTCTGCGAGTGATCATTGGCGCCCTCCCAAGCGTCTGGTCACTGCATCCGCGTTATTTGGCGGACACAGCCGTACAGGAAATGTCGCCGAAGCCGGCAAAGCGAATCAGGGCGCGCTGTCCCACTTCGATATCATGGATACCGGTGGCATTGCCCGTGGCGATGAGATCACCGCGCTTGAGCGGGCGCCCGCGCTGAGCCGAACGGCTGAGCGCAAAAGCGTAGGCCGCACGCAACCCGCCGGGCAGCGTGGTGGCGCCGCCCGTGCCTACCACCTGGTCGTCGATCAGGGTCTGCGCGGTCAGTGAGGCCTCGTCACGGCCCAGCCAGTCGGTGATTTCCGGCCCCAGGATCAGCCCGTTGTTATTGCCGAAATCCGAGACCACCACGCGCGGGCCCAGCTTGTTGATGGTGGCCAGCGGGCTGCTGGCGATCTCCACGCCAATGAACAATGTGGCCGGCACCTGGGCGGCCTGCTCCGGGGTGAAGTGGGTCTGCTCTGCCGGGGCATCGGCGTCGAGCATCAGCACGTACTCCGCTTCCACCGCGCCAAAGCCGCCTTCGTAGATCGGGAACTCGGTTGTACCACCGGTGGCATTCCACAGCTTGTTGGCGAAGATCGGCCCCAGCAGGCGCTCGTCGCCGGAGTGGTCGCGGCGCTCGGCGGCGATGTAGCCCACCTTCCAGCCGACCACCTGGTCGTCCCACTGGCTGATGGCGATGTCCTGCACCTGGTAGGCAGTCACCAGATCGTCGGGGATTTCCCCTGGAAAGTCGGGCAGCGACGCGCCTGCGCGGCGGGCCTCCACGAAGCGCTGGGCAATCTTGGACAGCGTGGACGTGGACGAAGGCGGGGTGGCGGCGTCGTTGCTCAAGGGTGTCTCCCTGATGGATGTTTTGTTGCACTGCCAATCGACAGCGGCACGGTGTGCTGTATATGGTAAACCGGTGTCATTGGCAATGTGCAGTGCGGCAAACATGTGCGCCGCAGCGAAGCAAACCCTGGGAGGGGTCGATGCAATACACCGATCGCAGGCACGCCCGGCGTGCCGTTTCCGTTGTCGTACAAGGCTGCCGGGACATGCTTCTCAGCCTGGCCTTGCTCAGCGCTGGCGCTGGCGCCGCCGCCGCGGCCCCCGACGAGCGCCCCAGTGCGGACACCGCCGCCGAGCAGGCCAGCCGTATTCCGTTGTGGCCGGCCGGAATGGCACCGGGGGACACCGCGCTGCCGCAACCGCAGCGCATCGTGGAGCGCAGCAGCGATGCGGCCGTGCCGGACCGCTATATCCAGTCGATCAGCGCGCCGTACATGGTGGTGTACCGCCCTGCCCGGCCCAACGGCACCGCGCTGCTGGTCACGCCCGGCGGCGGCTACCAGCGCATCGTGCTGGACAACGAAGGCACCTCGCTGGTGCCGGGGTTTGTTGACCAGGCAGGCATCACCCTGTTCGTGCTGCGTTACCGCCTGCCCGGCGAGGGCCACCCCAACGGCGCCGACGTGCCGCTGGCCGACGCACAGCGCGCGCTCCGGCTGATCCGCGCCAATGCCGCGCGCTACGGCATCGATGCGCAGCGTGTGGGCGTGATGGGCTTCTCCGCCGGCGGGCATGTGGCCGCCAGCCTGGGCACCCGCTATGCCGCGCAGGTGTATCCGGCAGTGGACCGCGCCGACACGCTGAGCGCACGTCCGGATTTCCAGCTCTTGATCTACCCGGTGATCGACATGGACGCCGCCAACGCGCACATGGGCTCGCGCGAGCGCCTGCTCGGCAATGCCCCCAGCGACGCCAAGGTGCGCGCGTATTCGCCGCAATGGCACGTGGATGCACGCACGCCGCCCACCTTCCTGCTGCATGCCCAGGACGACACCGTTGTTTCGGTACGCAACAGCCTGCTCATGCACGACGCGCTGCTGCGCGCCGGCGTGCCGAGCGAGCTGCATGTGTTCCCGCAGGGCGGCCATGGCTTCGGCACCCGCGGCACCACCGGGCTGACCCTGGCTGCATGGCCGCAGCTGGCCCAGGCCTGGATCCAGCAGGTCAGCGCACCCGCCACGCCGCAGGATGCGCCGCGGTGACGCGCGCCACCGGCGTTGATCCGCGCCGCCGCCTGCTGGTGTGTGGCGGCCTGCTGGCCGGCGCTGCCGCCGCAGTGCCCAGCCTGAGCGCCGCCGCCGCACCGGCACCGCCGCGCGACACCAGCACACCGGTGGCACGCGTGCGCAGCGGCCAGGTGCGCGGTGTCCGTAGCCAGGGCATCTGCGTGTTCAAGGGAATTCCCTATGGGGGCGACACCGGGCCACGGCGCTTTCAGGCGCCGGTGCTGGAAACGCCATGGGACGGCATCCGCGATGCCAGTGCGTACAGTGCGGCCGCGCCGCAGCCAAAGGCCAGCGAACCCACCAGCGAAGACTGCCTGTTCCTCAACGTGTGGACGCCGGCGCTGCGCGATGGTGGCAAGCGGCCGATCCTGGTCTACATCCACGGCGGCGGCTATACCACCGGCTCCGGCAGCGACCCGCTGTACGACGGCACCCGTCTGTGCACGCGCGGCGATGTGGTGGTGATCACCGTCAATCACCGCCTCAATGTGTTTGGGTACCTGTACCTGGCGCAGCTCGGCGATGCGACGTTTGCCGACTCCGGCAATGCCGGCCAGCTCGACCTCATCCAGGCCTTGCAGTGGGTGCGCGCGCATGCAGCGGAATTTGGCGGCGATGCGGGCAATGTCACCGTGTTCGGCCAGTCCGGCGGCGGTGCCAAGATCGCCACGCTGATGGCGATGCCGGCCGCGCGCGGGCTGTTCCACCGCGCCTGGACCATGAGCGGCCAGCAGGTCACCGCCGCCGGCCCGCGTGCGGCCACCCAGCGCGCGCAGCTGTTGCTGGATGCGCTGAAACTGTCACCCGACACGCTGGCGCGCATTCGCACCCTGCCGGCGGCACAGCTGCTGGCCGCCGCGCAGGTGCGCGACCCCTCGCGGGTGGAAAACAGCGCGCTGTATCTGGGTCCGGTGCTGGACGCACGCGCGTTGCCGGTGCATCCGTTCTGGCCCACCGCACCGGTGCAGTCGGCGCGCATCCCGATGGTGATTGGCAATACACGCGATGAAACGCGTGCATTTCTTGGAAACGATGCAGGCAACTTCGCGCTGACCTGGGACACGTTGCCGGCCAAGCTGGAAGCCCAGCAATACGTGGACCTGCTGCCGCAGGTGGTGATTGCGCACTACCGCCGGCTGTATCCGCATTACACGCCGTCGCAGGTGTTTTTCGCGGCCACCACGGCGGGGCGCTCCTGGCGCGGCGCCATCGAAGAAGCCGAGGCACGCGCACGCCAGGGCGCACCGACCTGGGCGTATCAACTCGACTGGGGCTCGCCACTGGACGGCGGCAAGTTCGGCGCCTTCCACACGCTGGATATTCCGCTGGTCTTCGACACCATTACCCAGCCAGGATCGCGTACCGGCGATAGCCCTGCCGCGCAGCAGATGGCCGACCAGATGAGCACGGCCCTGCTCGCGTTCGCGCGTCACGGCGACCCCAATCATCGCAGCCTGCCGCGCTGGAAACAGTACTCGCTGGAACGCCGCGAGACGCTGCTGTTCGATGTGCCCAGCCAGCTGGCGAACGACCCGCGCGGCGGCGAGCGGCAGCTGTATCAACAAGCCCCCTTCATTCAACGCGGCACGTTCTGACCGCCCTGCTCTACGGTGATCCATGCGTATGTTTTCTTTCGCGGCGTTGACACTATTGGCCATGTGCACGGCGTTGTCGGCGCAGGCGGCCGCTGCTGCAACGGCCGCTGCAGCAGCGCCAGCGGCGTCTGCGTCCACCATGCCCGTGTCCGCGACATCCACCACACCGTTGGCCGCCAGCAAGATCGTGTTGGTCGGCGATTCGACCACCGCCGTGCAAGGCGGCTGGGGACCGAGTTTCTGCGCCCAGCATGTCACCTCGTTTCTGAGCTGCCTCAACCTGGCACGCGGTGGCCGCAGTACGTCCAACTACCGCGCCGAAGGTTCGTGGGAGATCGCGCTGAAGGAACTGCGCAGCGGCGGCTATCGACAGGTGGTGGTGCTGATCCAGTTCGGCCATAACGACCAGCCCGGCAAACCGGGGCGCTCAACCGATCTGGCCACCGAATTCCCGGCCAACCTGCGTCGCTACGTCAACGACGCGCGTGCGGCCGGGGCGCGGCCGGTGCTGGTGACGCCGCTGACGCGGCGGCAGTTCGAACGCGGCCAGTTGATCGACGACCTGGCGCCGTGGGCAGCGGCCACGCGTGCGGTGGCACGCGAGCTGCAGGTGCCACTCATCGACCTGCACGCGCGCAGCCGGGCGCTGGTGCAAGGCATGGGCCCGGTGCTGGCAATGCGGCTGGCGCAGCAGCCGGCCGAGCCGGCGCAACTGGTTGCCGCGCAATCGGGCACCACCATCGGCAAGACACCGGCGCAGACGGTGGCGCCCTCTTCGGCGCCTGCGTCAGTGGCGAAGACCACCACCACCGTTGCCACGGCGCAGGACAACGCCAGCGCAGAACCGATGGGCCAGGCCAAGCTCGCGTTCGACTACACGCATCTCGGCGCCGATGGTGCAGACCTGTTTGCGGCGATCGTCGCCGATGAGTTGGCGCAGCACGTGCCTGCATTGCGGCCGTTGTTGATTCCGTGATGTTCTGCGTTGGTGCTGCTGTCGTGCAACAGCTCACTGCACAGGCACGCGCTGCCATGACTGCGGGCACGCCGCCTGCTGTTCGATTGCTTCTTGCAGTGCTGCGACGACCTAGTCAGCACTGCAATGGAGACAGCGCGCTACATCTCACAGCGCGCCGCTAACCTTCTCCAAACCACCTCGCAGCAGCAGCGGGCAGTCAGATCATCCAGCCGCCGGCACCGGCGCATCCGCTTCGATCACCTGCGCGCGCTTGAGGTCGTCCCAGAGCGCGGCAGGAATCGCCACCCGCATCGAGGCCGCATTGGCCTGCGCCTGTTCGGCCGTGCGTGCGCCGGGAATCACCGCCGACACCACCTCCGGTGCGGCAGCAAATTGCAGCGACACCGTACGCAGATCCACGCCGTGTTTGTCGCAGATTGCCAGGGCCTTCTGGCGTTTGCCCGGCGCCCACTCCGGCACCGTGCCCTCGTACAGATAACGGTCGCGCCCGGCCAGATAACCGGCCAGCAGCGGCGCGCCCACCACCACCGAGGCGCCGTGTCTGGCGATCTTCGGGAAGGTGTCATGCAAGGCCTGCGCGTGGTCGAGCAACGAGTACTGGCAGGCCAGCAAGAAGATATCCGGGTCGGCTTCTTCAATCGCACGCAAGGCCGGTTCCGGGCGATTGACGCCAAAGCCCCAGGCCTTGATCAGGCCCTCCTTGCGCATCTTGGTCAGCTCCGGCATCGCGCCCTTGGCGGCCTCGGCAAAGCGCTGTTCCCAGGGCATGCCGAGGTCTTTTTCGTTCTCCGGCGAGAGGTCGTGGATGTACACGATGTCGATCTGCGACACGCCCAGCCGTTGCAGGCTGTCTTCGATCGAGCGGCGCACGCCGGCGGCGCTGTAGTCGTAGCGGTAATCGAACGGGGACGGTTGCTGCCACATGGTCTTCGGCGGCTTGTCGGTCGCGGTCAGCAAGCGCCCCACCTTGGTCGAGAGCACGTAGCTATCGGCGGCATGGTTATGCAGATGATGGCCGGTGCGGCGTTCGGACAGGCCCAGCCCGTACCACGGCGAGGTATCGAAATAGCGCACGCCCGAGGCCCACACCGCCGCCAGCGTCTGCTCGCTTTGCGCATCGGTGGCTGGCGCAAACCCATTGCCGATTGCAACACCGCCAAAGCCCAACCGCGTGGTCGGCCGATAACGTGCGCCCTTGGCCGGCGCGCTAGTTTGCACGGCAGAGGCCGCCGTGCGGCCGCGCGTGGGCATCACGCTTCCGGGTGCGGACGACTGTGCCAGCAATGGCGATGCGGCCAGCGCCGTGGTGCCGGCCGCGGCAGCAGACAGGAATTGGCGACGTGTATTCATGCTGAGGTCCTCGCAACGAATCAGCGCACGAGGATGGGCGCGCCGGTGTGCAGGCCAGGTCATCGTTGCCGTGATTGCTGCGCGTGTGCGGCCGCGCGCGTGGTGCACGTCACACACGCGGCAACTGCGTCAGCGCACGTCCAGCACGCATAGCTCCGCACGCGGTGCGCCATCGCCCAGCCACAACGTGCCCACGCTGATCGGCAGGCTGAAGCGGCGGCGCCCGGCACTGCCGGGATTGACGTACAGCACGCCAGCGCGCGTGTGCACCAGCGGCTTGTGCGAATGCCCGCTGACAATGACATCGGCCTGCACATCAGGCGCCAGCGTTTTCAGATCGTGCAGCATGTGGATACGCACGCCGGCGATGACCAGATTACGCGTGGGTGGCAGCGCGGCCGCCCAGGGCGCGATATCGATATTGCCGGCAATCGCATGCAGAGGCGCCAGCGCGGCCAGTGCCTGCAGAATCTCCGGCGCGCCCACATCGCCGGCATGCAGGATCGCACTGCATCCCTGCAGTGCGGCCACCGCTTCGGGCCGCAACAGACCGTGCGTGTCGGAGATCAAACCAATGCGTTGGGCAGCGGGCATCGTCTTAAGGCAAGCGTTGCAAACAATGCCGCACAGCATGCGCCCTGCGGCGTCCAGCAGGTGTCAGTGTGCAACGCGATGACTGTTGCCGTTGACTGCTGCGCCCCCATCCAACGGCATTGCAGCCGTTGGCGAAGTCGCAAAGGCCGCACGCTGCACGACGCCACGGCCATCACCATGCCCACACGCTGTTCGGGTCGCCCTGCGCGCCACGCCGCTTGCTGGCGCGCGCCAGTTGCCAGTAACTCCACGCCATGACCAGGGCGACCACGTCGACGGTCAACACCAGGGTGTCGCGCCAGGGCAGCACCGGTCCCGTTGCGGAAAAACAGCTGGCCAGCGGAATTGCCGCGGTCAACGCCGCGCAGGCAAGCAGCACTTCATACGCGCCGCGTGCAGTGGGGCGCAGCGCCGCCCACAGCACGCAAGCGGCGAACACCGCGTAATAGACCACGCGCTCCTGACCCGGCGGCAGCACCCGTGCGGCAGTGAACAACGCCGAGATCCCGGCCACGCTGCCCAGACAGACGCCGACGGTGAGCCGTGCCATGGCATGGGTGCGACGCGGCTGCGCAAGCTGACGGCGCTTGCGACGTGTCTCGATCCACAGCAGGTTGCCGCTGTAGAACAGGAAGGCGCCGCCCAGGCCGAGCAGGAAATACAGCCACTGCAGCGGCGCATGCCCGAAGTTGCCGAAGTGCAGCCCCTGCAGGCCACGCAAGGCCGCGGTACCGGCGCGCATCGTGCGCGGCGAGAGCACGCACAGCACCTTGCCGGTGGCGCCTTCCAATGCCACACCGCCCAATGTATTGAGCTGGCGCTGATCGTGATGACCATAGACTTCCACGCGCGCATTGGCATCGCCTGCGTCGTGGTAACTCACGCTTTCCGGCACGAAGCCGGGGCTGGCGGCGCGCGCCTTCTCCAGCAAGGTCGCTATCGGCAACACCGGCGCTGCGCGGTTGGCCGGTGCCACATGCGGGGTGAGTTCGAAGTCCGGCTCCAGGATCTGCAACAACTTGCCGTCGAAGACCAGAAACTGGAACGGCGCCAGCAGCAGCACACCCAGGCACAACACCGCACCGGACCAGGCGAAGATCACATGGAACGGCAGCGACAGCATGCCCACCACATTGTGCGCGTCCTGCCACAGGCGCTTGAGGTTGGCACCGATGCGCAGCGCGAACAGGTCCTTGAAGAACACCGGCGCGTACAGCAACACACCACTGACCAGGGCCAGCCCGTACAGCACGCTCACCACGCCGAACAGATACGTGCCGAAGGTGCGTGGCAAGCCGGCAGTGAAATGCAGGTCGTAGAGAAAATCGGCAAAGCCCACACGCTGCGGCAGCTCCAGCAGCGCACCGCTGCTGCTGAGCTGATACTGGCGCATGCCGCCGCTGGCATCGGCCTGAGGGCCGTACCAGTACACCCGTGCCAGCGGCCCATGCTCGCCGGGCAGCAGCACCAGGAACGACTCGGCCACCTGCGGGTGCGCGGCAATCACGATATCCAGCAAGGTTTGCGCGGCGGCCACCGGGTCCGCCGGTGCGGCCTGCGTGGCAGGCGGCGTGGTCTGCCAGCTGCTCAATGCGTGCGTGAACACGGTGATGGCGCCAGCATAGAACGCGATGAACAAGGCCATGCCCGCCAGCAGGCCCATCCAGCTGTGCACGGACAGAAACGCGCGCAAGGTTGCAACCTTCATGCAATCACCTCCACCCAGCCCAGCGCCTTGATCGCTGCCAGCGCGAGATAGCACAGCACGGTCACCCCGCCCAACCACAGCCAGGCGCGCGCAGCGCTGCGAAACACGAACGGCAAGGCCATGGCGCCAATCCACACCGGGAACATCAGCAACAGCCAAGCCAGCGTATAGCTACGCTTCGGGCCGGGCAGCACCACCGCGCACAGACCGACCACGCCCACTGCCAGCGGCAACCCGAGCAGCACCGCCGCCGCCCATCTACTCCACATGGCGCACCTGCCGGCGTTGCATGCGTGCCTGTTGCCAGGCGTCCAGAAATGGCAGGGCCACTGCGGCCAGCATCGCTGCCGTCAGTGCCGAGAAGACGCCGGCCCAGGTACCTGATGCGGCGATGGCGCAGGCAACCGCCAGCACCAGCAGCACACTGGCGCCTGCACGCAGCACGCGGGCGCGCGGGCGGCCGCGCAGCCACAGGCACTGATGCGCGGTGGCGAGATAAAAACCGCACGCCGCAGCGCCCGCGCACAACAGGTAAAGGCACGTCATCAGGCTATGCATCTGCGCGGCCTTGCAGTCCACCGCAGACGCGACTACGCACATACGCCGTAGCGCCATGCCATGCAGCTGAAGTCTCGACACGGCGCTTGCGCCGTTGCATGCCGGCGCGCTGGATCGGCAATACCCGCAGCAGTTCGCCGCGGCACCCACACAGACGCGCACGCGCTGGCCAATCGGCTCCACGCGGCCGCACACACCAAGTTCGACCCACCCTTTGTAAAACGCGCACGCACAGCTCTCCCGCGAAGACGGTCGACAAGAGGCATGGCGGCGGCTGTGCCCGGCAGCCCTCCCCGGGCTGCCTGTTCAACGATGACCAGCACGACTGCCCCGAACGGAGGCGTGGCCGGTGTCACCCACTAAGAGCGGCTAACAAAACGTAGCGAGCAGTCGTCAGGTGGGTGCGGACGGCGCGGAGGTGGAGTGTACGTGGGTACATGCCGATTCCGAGCACCGGCCGCGCCCGCCTGGCGGCTGCTCGCTACGTGTTATCAGCCGCTCTAAGAACCTGTTCACGATCTTTCCTGATCAGTGCAGACTATGCGGATGCGCCAGAAGATCTATCCGAGTGACATGAGCCGGGAGCAGTTCGAACACGTGCTGCCGATCCTGGAACAAGCGCGTAAGCGCACCAAGCCACGCCGTGTGGATGTGTATGAGGTGTGGTGCGCAGTGTTGTACGT
>Ga0114992_100129_pt1 | contig 13717 bp, 11 predicted proteins | sample MSEELM_DM5_FD_89584 | JGI IMG/M metagenome (GOLD analysis project Ga0114992, IMG submission 89584) | Subsurface microbial communities from deep shales in West Virginia, USA - MSEEL M_DM5 | ecosystem: Environmental > Aquatic > Deep subsurface > Shale gas/oil reservoir > Produced water/Flow back ... | reverse complement strand
TTATTTCAGCCGCAGCGGCTATGCTTGCGCGTTGCTGCCCCGCCCTGCTCGCCCATGCCGTCCTCGACCGCCTTCGCCGCGCCCGCGCACCGCCAGCCCTTCGAGGGGCTGAGCCTCAATGAGCGCGACATGCTCAACCGCCTGCGCCTGGCCGGCGTGCTGACCCGCGCCGACCTCAGCCGCGGCACCGGGCTGACCGTGCAGACCGCGGTGCGGCTGATCGAAAGCCTGCAGGCACGCGGCATGGTGCGCATGGGCGAAGGGCTGGCGCGGCCCGGCCGCGGCAAGCCGGGCATCGCGGTGTCGTTGCGCCACGGCCACGGGCACACGCTCGGGGTCTCGATTGCCACCGACGCGCTGACCCTGGCGCTGATGGACTTCGCCGGGCAGGTGCTCGGCGTGCAGGAGCTGCCGCTCACCGATCCCAGCGCCGCCGGCGTGCTGGCGCAGCTGCAGGCCGGCGATGCCGCGCTGCTGGCCAGCCTGCCGCATGCGCCCGGCCCGCGCCTGGGCATCGGCGTGGCGATGACCGGGTTCTTCACCGGCCAGGACGGGCGTATCAATCCGCCCGACCCGTTGCGTGCGCTGGGCGAGTTCGCCCTCTGCCCGTGGCTGGCCGAGGCCTGCGCGCAGCCGGTGTGGATGGACAACGACGGCAGCGTGGCGGCCGCCGGCGAGGCGATGCTCGGAGTAGGCCGGCGTCATCGCGACTTTGCCTATCTGTATCTCAGCTACGGCCTGGGCGGCGGCCTGGTGATCGATGGCCAGGTGCTACGCGGCGCGCGCGGCAACGCCGGTGAATTCGCCGGCATGTTGCCCGCACAGCGGCTGGAACGCGCCACCCTGGAATTGCTGCGCGAGCTGCTGGCCGAAGACGGCGTGGAGCTGCCGGATATCCGCGCACTGCTGGCCGCCTACGACCCGCGCTGGCCGGCGATCGAACGCTGGCTGGCGCGTAGTACCCCGGGTGTGTCGCTGATCGTCTCGGCCATCACCGCGGTGTGCGACCCGGAGGCCATCGTGTTCGGCGGCCGCCTGCCTGCAGATCTGGCACGCCGCCTGATTGCCGCGGTCCGCATCGACAACCTGCCACGCCGCGGGCAAGCACGCCCGATGCCACTACTGCTGCCGGCCGAAGCACCGGCCGATGCCTGCGCGATTGGCGCTGCGACATTGCCGTTGCAGGCGCGCTATTTCGGTTGAGTGGGGCGCAGGCGCTGATAGTCTGCGCTGCCGTTGGAACCGTGCTATTGCGTTCGCTATAGAACTGCCGCCTCACTCTGCGGTTGCAGCGCGTGTGCGGCAGCAATAACCGAACAATTCCACGGCAAGCGCACGTGCCTGTTGCTGCTGCTGTTGCGTCAGCGATTCCAGCAGTTCGTCTTCGGCTTGCAACGGTGCGGCAGCATCCAGCGCGTGGCCTGGCGGTTGCCGCGCCGCCAACCGCCACGCAGCGGCATACACCGGATCAGGCGCGTGCAACAGCGGCGATTCCACCACCTGCGCCAGTGTGTCGATGGCATCGCGGTGACCGGCTAGAGCCAGAGTTTCGAGTTCGCGCGCAATTGCAGCGACCTCCCGCTCGTCATCGCCTGACAGCATTGCCAATGTGCCGGGAGGGGTCATGGCGACGGCATGCTGCATCAGCTCCGACGCACGCTGCGCCAAAAGATAGCGCCGGGCCTCCACATCACCGCGTGCCGCGGCGGTACGCACCATCGCATCGATCTGCAACGGCGTGCCTGCCACGCATCCGGCAGCGTCAGGGTGCATGGCGGCAGCACCGGCCCCGTGGGCAATCTGCGCGGCGTGCTCGCGTTGACGTTCGCGACAGGCCAATTGTTGCATGGCATGCTCGAACAAGCTGTTCGACATGCTATCGGAACGCGCGCGTGAGGCCTCAACATGGGATGCGCGCACAGTGTTCGCTGCGTGGTCCACGCGCTGCGGATTCGGTGGATGTGGCGCGTGCAGTGACCAGACGCTGCACGCCAGCAACAGCGTTGCCGTACCTCCCACACTTGCGATCAGCCAGCGCGGCCTATCGCCTGATACGTCTCTGGCTTGCCACTGGCTTGGCATCTGCATCTCTCAACGTAGCGCCGCTTCAAGCGCAGCATGATCAAAGCGCAACGGATTGGCCTGACGCAATTGCTCCAGGGCCGCAGTCTCTGCCTGCGCGCGCAACTGCACCTCGATCTGACCGCGTGCAGTGTCGAACGTTGCAGGCGTGCGTGCATCGAGACGGATCAGGTGATAGCCGTCCGGCCCACGCACAGGTGCCGAGACCTGCCCGACGCCCAGTGCCTGCACTGATGCTGCAAACACGTCGGCTACATTGCGCAGGAAGATCGACGAAAGTTGCCCACCGTCGGACGCGGTGGACGCATCGTCGGAATCGCGCCTGGCTAGTTCAGCAAACGGCGTGCCCGCATCCAGCTGCTGCTTGAGCTGCTGCGCGCGGGCCGCTGCCTGTAGTTCGCTCAGCTCCGTGCCACCGCGTGCGTCGCTTTGCGGATGTAGGGCTACGAACACATGACTGAGCTGGACCTCATCGTAATCGTGTGGATGGGCATCGAACTGGGCCTGCACCTGCGCCGCGTCGATCTGCGCAGCTTGGCGCACTCGTGTTTGCATAGCCTTGACAAGAATGGCGTCGGTGGCCTGTCGAATACGCGCGGCAACCACCGGGTCGTCTTGCAGACGCTCCTGATGCGCCTGGTCCACCAGCAGCAGACGGTCGGCAAATTCACGTACAAAGGTTGGGTCGGCCGCAGTGACCGGGTTGGCGTCGTGCGGCAGATCGGCCAGTGCAAGCGCACGATACTCCTGGGCAGTGAAGGCTTGCTTGCCGATGTGCAGCACTGCGCCGGAGCTGGAGCGCACCGCGTTCACGGCATTGGCTGCCTGCGCTAGCGGCATGCAGGCCATAAGACTGGCCGCAAGCGCGGCAGACAAAACACGGATGCAAGACATGCAATAGATCTCCATTAGGCGTGAGCCGACGGCGGTCAGCGCCGCCGTCGGGATTGCCGGCCCGAATGGGTCGGCGAAACGCATCACTGAGAGTGGCTAACAGAACGTAGCGAGCAGTCGTTAGGTGCGCGGGGACGGCGGAGGAACCGGAGGCAGGAGTGGTACATGCCGATTCCGAGCACTGGCCACGCCCGCCTGGCGGCTGCGCAGTAGTTTGTCAGCCGCTCTTAGTCGTGCTTGCCACGTGCACGCAGATAGGCAATTGCAGCCTTCGGGTCGTCGGTGGTAATCAAACCGAAAGCTTGGATACGGCCTACGTAGTCGATGTCGCCGCGGTTGTCGGCGGTGTCGCTTCCGTAATACAGGTTGGATAGCTTGTAACAGCAAGCACCGCTGTTCTGGTAAAACTCGCCCGGTCGCGGACCATCCGGAATCGCCTGGAAAACCCCCACGCGGATGCCCCGTTCGCGGAGAAAGTCAGCATTGCCCTGCAGCTGCCCGTTGAGTTGCTTGACGTTGATTTCCATCGTCTCCGAGGGCTCGATCCACGCCGAGATCACATTGCCCACATTGATCTTGCCAAGCATGTTGGTGGTGAAGACTGGGATGCCCGCCATACCGTTGCCGTCTGCACGGTAAGCATCGCGGCTGGTGTACAGCGTTGCATTGACCTTGGCGGCGACATAGCTGCCGGATGCGACTCCAAAGACCTTGTTGGCCGCATTGTTGACTGCTCGTACAGTCTTGGCATCCTTGATGTCGAACACCATCGGCGTACGCAAGTTGTGCTGCTTGTAATAGGCGAACAGCTCATCCACGCGCGGCACGTGATAGCCAGTGGCGGTGCGGCGGTCCGGAGTCAGCAGGAATAACTGGCTGACCTCCGACCATGGGGTGACCAGAATGGATGGATTGACGCCCTGGTTGGTGATCGGGTCGTACTTCACACCCGGATGGTGCTGCCACACAGTGGTGGTGCGGCCAAGGTTGTAGTCGTGCAGCAGCACCGGCACGCCGTCACTGGTGAGCTTGACGTCAAGCTCTACGCCGTCCATGCATTGGTCGTTGGCAGTCTGCAGTGAGCCGCGCGAGTTTTCCGGCATGTCGGGGATACCGGCGTATTTGCCCCATAGGCCACGGTGCGCCAGCACAACGGTATTGGAGGAGTTGAACAGGATGCGTTGCATCTTGAGGCTAGAGCTGTCGCTGCAGGCGGCCAGCGCCAGCTGCGGCAGTGCAGTCAGCACGGCCAGTGCGCCGAGCAGGCGGCAGGCGCGGGCCAGCGGATGTGGAGCGAGGATGGTAGGCATGGTCTCGGTGTCCCGGTTCGTAGGTGCAGAAGGGCAAGGGATGGACGAGAGCCGATGGGTCGACGCAATCGGCGAACTCGCTTGCAGCGCACTCGCCAGCCGGTCGCACCGGGGGAGAGGCCAAGCCGGGCGTGATCAGCGTTCGGCTTACGGTCCAATTTAGTCACTCTCGATGACTTAATTTCTTCGCTGGTGTTGCCGTTTTCTGCGAACACGCAGCGGTGGCGCGAAAAACGAAGTAGATGACAGCCTCACCCGAATCGGCCCGCGATGAGGCGACGATGACCGCATGCGACTGCATGCACACACCAGGCATGGCGTGCCGACGTCGACGGTCAGGGGTGTGGCGGTCAGGATCGGGACTTTCGGCCTTCGATCAGCGACAGTCGTCAGATCCGCGCACTGCGTGCGCGCTGCGCAGACAGTCGGCCTCTGGAGATGGGCGCGGCTGCGCCTTTGCACAGCCGCAGCCCCAGGTGCACGCGCAGGGCACCTACAAATGATCGACGAGAGGTATCGCAGCACGCCGGTGCGTCGCTCGCTCTCATCTGCCCCAAACGCAAGACGCCGGCACAAGGCCGGCGTCTGCGTGACAGCACTCAGTGATGCGGTGGATCAGTGACCGGAGGCGCCGGACGCACCCAGGCCGGTTTCGGCACGGATCTGCTGTGCCTTGAACGCGGCGCGCTCGTTGGCCGCCTGCGGGCTGCGGTCCAGCACCGAGAACAGCCAGATACCGACGAACCCAATCGTCATCGAGAACAGCGCCGGCGAGGTGTACGGGAACGGCGCCGAACCGGCCGCGTTACCCAGCGTGTCCACCCACACCGACGGCGACAGCACCGTGAGCACCAGCGAGGAGATCAGGCCCAGGAAGCCGCCGACCACCGCACCACGCGTGGTGCAGTTCTTCCACAGCAAGGACAGGATCAGCACCGGGAAATTGGCCGAGGCGGCGATGGCGAAGGCCAGCGACACCATGAAGGCCACGTTCTGCTTCTCGAACACGATGCCCAGCAGCACGGCGATCACGCCCAGCACCAGGGTGGTGGCACGCGAGACCTTCAGCTCCGAACCCGGCGCGGGGTTGCCCTTCTTGATCACCGTGGCGTACAGGTCATGCGACACCGCCGAGGCGCCGGACAGGGTCAAACCTGCGACCACCGCCAGAATGGTGGCGAAGGCTACCGCCGAGATGAAGCCCATGAACACGTTGCCGCCTACGGCGTTACCGACCAGCACCGCCGCCATGTTGGCCGCGCCCTTGCCGCCGTGGATGGTGCCGGTGGCGACATCGGCGAACTGCGGGTTGGTCAGCACCAGCGCGATCGCACCGAAGCCGATGATGAAGATCAGGATGTAGAAGTAGCCGATCCAGGTGGTGGCCCACAGCACCGACTTGCGTGCCTGCTTGGCATCGGGAACGGTGAAGAAGCGCATCAGGATGTGCGGCAGCCCGGCGGTACCGAACATCAGCGCCATGCCGAAGGAGATCGCCGAGATCGGGTCCTTCACAAAGCCGCCCGGCCCCATGATCGACAGGCCCGCCTTGGCTGCGTCCTCAGGCGATGCACCGCCATTGGCCGCAATCGCGGTCTTCACCCGCACGCCCTCGGCAAACAACGCCTCGAAGCTGAAGTTGAAGTGCCACATGATCGCCACGGCCATGAAGGTCACGCCGGTCAGCAGCAACACCGCCTTGATGATCTGCACCCACGTCGTTGCGGTCATGCCACCAAACAGCACGTAGACCATCATCAGCACGCCGACCAGGGTGACCGCCACCCAGTAGTCCAGGCCGAACAGCAACTTGATCAACGCACCGGCGCCGACCATCTGTGCGATCAGATAGAACAGCACCACTACCAAGGTGCCCGATGCGGCAAAGCTGCGGATGGCGGTCGGCGCGAAGCGGTAGCCGGCCACGTCGGCAAAGGTGTACTTGCCGAGGTTGCGCAGCCGTTCGGCCATCAGGAAGGTCAGGATGGGCCAGCCGACCAGAAAGCCGATCGCGTAGATCAGGCCGTCGTAGCCGTTGGCCATCACCGCCGCGGTAATGCCCAGGAACGAGGCAGCCGACATGAAGTCGCCGGCGATCGCCAGGCCGTTCTGAAACCCGGTGATGCCGCCGCCGGCGGTGTAGAAGTCAGCCGCCGACTTGGTCTTGGCGGCCGCCCATTTGGTGATCCACAAGGTGCCCAGCACGAAGAAGCCGAACATGCCGATCGCCACCCAGTTGGTGGGTTGCTTGTCGACCTGGCCCATGTCGCCGCCGGCGGCCAGCGCGAGGCCGGCCGGCAGCAGGCCGGCCAGAATCAGGAGAAGGCGCGAAGTCTTGCTCATTTGCGGGCTTCCTCCAGGATCTGCGCGGTCAGCTGGTCGTAGGTGTTGTTGGCACGACGCACGTAGATGGCGGTGATGATGATGGTGAACACCATCACCCCGATCGCGATCGGGATGCCGACGGAGGTCACGCCGTCGCCGATGGGTTTGGCCAGGAACGCCTTGTCGAAGGCGATCAACCCGATGTAGCCGTAGTAGGCCAGCAACATCAGCGCAGTGAGGGTCCAGCCCAGCGTGTTGCGCTGGCGCTTGAGGGCGTGGTACTTCGGATTGGCATCGATCTTGGCGATCAGTGCGTCATTCGAGACGGTCATGGTCAGTCTCCAGTGCTGCGGGGGCGGTACGGCCCCTGCCACCGCGGTGGGAGGGGCGACCGATGGGTGAAACTTAGAAGCTGTACTTGGTGGTGAACTGCAGGCGCGAGATGTCGCCGCTGTCGCCGTTTTCGGCTTCGCGGCGGCCATACATCAGCTCTGCGCCCACATCCACCTTGGGCAGTGGTGAGTAGAAGACGTTGGCGCGGATGCTCTGCTGCGACTTGCTCGCCAGCGCGCCGGTATTGGCAATGTCGTGATCGTAGTTCACGCGCGAATACATGATCGTGCTGCGCAGCTTGGCGTTGTAGTCGTGGCGCCAGGCCACCCAGCCGGCAAGCGTGCTGACGGTCTGGATCTTGCCGTCGATGTCGATCTCCACGTCCGAGCCGTTACCCAGGCCCAGATACCGCCCCAGGCCTTCGCCGTAGCTGAGCTGGTAGCGCAGATCGTTGTTGGCATTGATGATCCAGCGGCCGCCGCCGGCGATGGCGCCGCCGAAATCGGTGTCGTTGGTCAGCGCGCTACGCGTGCGGTACTGGCGCGCAATCGCCGACAGGCCGAAGGTGCCCCAGGTGCCCTTCCAGTTGTAGCGCGCGGTCAGGTCCGGCATGGCGCCGTGGTCCGAGGCCAGGATGGTGTTGCCGCCCTGGTAGGGCGTGGTCAGGGTCTCGGGGTTTTCTGCCGACACGCTGAAGGCGCCGCGGGTGTAGCGGATCTGGGTCTGGCGGCTGAACAGCGCGCCGTCGGTCGGCCCGACGATGTCGGCCGCTTCGGGCAGGATCGTGGCATCGACGAAGTTGGACCAGGTCTGGCCGGCCAGCCAGTTGTTCCAGCTCATGTAGGCGTGCCGCAAGGTGCCGCCGTACAGATTGTTGACTTGGTTGGCCAGCGCGTTGCCGAAGAAATCCAGCTCGATGAAGCCGGTGAGCTTGTCGCCGTTCTCGGTGACGGTGTCCACGCCCAGGTTGAAGCGCGAGAACTTGGCATGGAAGTCGGTGTCCGTGCTCGAGGCCTGTCCCCCGACAGGCGTCTGCGTCGGGATATACAGGTACCGCCCCACCGCGCCTTCGGGCAATGCGCCGTCGGAGGTGCGGGTGGTCATGAAGTCGGCCTTGATGAAGCCATCGAAACGAAACGTCGTCCCCGGCAACGCATTCGGCGTAATGCTGGTCAGCTGGATCGGCCGCTTGCCCGCCGGCAGTGCCGGGGCCGCAGGCGCCTGTGCCTGCGCCGCACGCACCTCGCCGACCTGGGTCTGCGTCTGGGTGATCTGGCCCTGCTGTTGCTGCTGGGCGGAGACCAGCATCTGGACCTGGCGTTCCAGATCGGCAATACGTGCTTCCAGCGCCTTTTCCTTGGAGGTCTGCGCGAACGCGACACCCGGCAGGATGGTGGCCACGAACAAAGCGGCAGCCAGCGGTTTGCGCACCAACGGTGCTTTACGGTGTTTCATGGAACCCCCTCCCCGGTGAAGGCATCGCGCATGGACGGCGACGCTAGGCGGAGCGTGCGGCAGGCCACGCTTTGCCGCCTATTCGCCTTTGGTCGTAGCTGCAATGCAGCATTTCGCAAGGCGACCGACTGTCGCAGCGGCAGTTACGACCATGGTCTAAGACTCCGTTGACCGCCGGGACAGAATGGATGCGGCACACTGATTGTCTACGGGGCGCGCGCAAGCGGCCCTCTTCCGACAAGTTGATCGCAAGTGAGGGTGCCATGGCTGATGTTTATCCCGTCGATCCCGCGTTCGCCGCTGATGCGCGCATTACGCGCGAGCAGTACGCAACGCTGTACCGCGAATCGATCGAACACCCCGAGCAGTTCTGGGGCAAGGCCGCGCAGCGGCTGGACTGGTTCAAGCAACCCACCCAGATCAAGGACGTCAGCTTCGCGCTGGACGACTTCCACGTGCGCTGGTTCGGCGACGGCGAACTCAATGCCAGCGTCAACTGCCTGGACCGCCAGCTGGCCACCCGCGGCGACAAGACCGCGCTGCTGTTCGAACCCGACAGCCCGGATTCGCCGTCCTACCCGGTCACCTACCGCGAGCTCTATGAGCGCGTGTGCAAGCTGGGCAACGCGCTGCGCAACCTGGGCGTCAAGAAGGGCGACCGGGTCACCATCTATCTGCCGATGATCGTCGATGCGGCCGTGGCGATGCTCGCCTGCGCGCGCATCGGTGCGGTGCACTCGGTGGTGTTTGGCGGCTTTGCGGCCAACTCCATCGCCGACCGCGTGATCGACTGCCAGAGCAAGCTGATCATCACCGCCGACGAAGGCCTGCGCGGCGGCAAGAAGATCCCGCTCAAGGCGAACGTGGACGCGGCGCTGAAGATCCCCGGCACCAACACGGTCGAAACCGTGCTGGTGGTGCGCCACACCGGCGGTGCAGTGGACATGCAGGCCCCGCGCGACCGCTGGTTCCATGACGTGGTCGATGGCCAGCCGGCCGAGTGCGAACCCGAGCGCATGAACGCGGAAGACCCGTTGTTCATCCTCTACACCTCCGGGTCCACAGGCAAGCCCAAGGGCGTGCTGCACACCACCGCCGGCTACCTGCTGTTTGCCAGCTATACGCATGAAGTGGTGTTCGACCTGCGCGAGGACGACATCTACTGGTGCACCGCCGACGTGGGCTGGGTTACCGGCCACAGCTACATCGTCTACGGCCCGCTGGCCAACGGCGCCACCGCGGTGATGTTCGAAGGCGTGCCGAATTACCCCAACGTCTCGCGTTTCTGGGAAGTGATCGACAAGCACCAGGTCACCATCTTCTACACCGCGCCCACCGCCATCCGCGCGTTGATGCGCGAAGGCGAAGCACCGGTCAAGAAGACCTCGCGCAGCAGCCTGCGCCTGCTCGGCAGCGTTGGCGAGCCGATCAATCCCGAAGCCTGGCGCTGGTACTACGAGGTGGTCGGCGACAGCCGCTGCCCGATCGTGGACACCTGGTGGCAGACCGAAACCGGCGGCATCCTGATCTCGCCGCTGGCCGGCGCAGTGGACCTCAAGCCCGGCTCGGCCACCCTGCCGTTCTTCGGCGTGCAGCCGGCCCTGGTCGATGCCGAAGGCAAGATCCTGGAAGGCGCCACCGAGGGCAACCTGGTGCTGCTGGATTCGTGGCCGGGCCAGATGCGCACCGTCTATGGCGACCACCAGCGCTTCATCGACACCTACTTCCGCACCTACCCCGGCAGCTACTTCACCGGTGACGGCTGCCGCCGCGACGCCGATGGCTACTACTGGATCACCGGCCGCGTGGACGACGTGATCAACGTCTCCGGCCACCGCATCGGCACCGCCGAGGTGGAAAGCGCGCTGGTCTCGCACCCGAAGGTGGCTGAAGCGGCCGTGGTCGGCTTCCCGCACGACGTCAAGGGCCAGGGCATCTACGCCTACGTGACCCTGATCGCCGGCGAGACGCCCAGCGAAGAGCTGCACAAGGAACTGGTGAGCTGGGTGCGCAAGGAGATCGGCCCGATCGCCTCGCCGGACCATCTGCAGTGGGCCCCAGGCCTGCCGAAGACCCGCTCGGGCAAGATCATGCGCCGCATCCTGCGCAAGATCGCCGAAAACGCCCCGGATCAGCTGGGCGACACCTCCACGCTGGCCGATCCATCGGTGGTGGATTCGCTGGTCAATGAGCGGCTGACGCGCTGAGGAGCTGGGAGTGGGGAATCGGGAGTGCGGAATCGTGAGAGCGGTTCCCTGAGGGCTGGGAGTTAGGGCGCGAGGTGGGGATTGGTGAGACGCCGACCCCTGCTCGCTCACCTCCTCTTCGGCGCCCCGCTCCCGTCGCCTTACACGCCCAACGCCAGATCGCACGCCCTTCGCTTTCCGCTGTTGCTTTTGCAATTCCCGATTCCCCACTCCCGATTCCCGGCCCCACAATGACCACCCTGCTGATTGCCGACGACCATCCCTTGTTCCGTGAAGCCTTGCGCGGGGCGGTGCAGCGGGTGATGCCGGGGGTGGAGCTGTTCGAGGCCGACAACGTCGATGCGCTGTATACCTTGGCCGATGCGCAGCCCGATGCCGACCTGCTGTTGATGGATCTCAATATGCCGGGCGCGCAGGGATTCAGCGCGCTGGTGCATATGCGCTCGCTGCATCCGCAGCTGCCGGTGGTGGTGGTGTCTGCACGCGAAGAACCCACCGTGATGCGGCGTGCGATCGACCATGGCGCGTTCGGCTTCATCCCCAAATCCGCCGACTCGGACACCATTGGCCGCGCCCTGGCCACGGTGCTCGATGGCGAACGCTGGATTCCGGCCGAGGCACAGAACCTGCCGCCGACCGACAGCGAAGAACGTGAGGTTGGCCAGCGCCTGCGCGATCTCACCCCGCAACAATTCCGTGTGCTGCAGATGCTGGGCGTCGGCCGCCTCAACAAGCAGATCGCCTACGACCTGGGCGTGTCCGAAGCGACCATCAAGGCACACGTCACTGCCATCCTGCGCAAGCTTGGTGTGACCAATCGCACCCAGGCGGTGCTGATGGCAGGCAAGCTCGCCATCGATGCCGACGGCATCGTGCTGCCGCCGCCGGAAGACGACTGACGCCCGCCAGCGTGCGTGTGCGGGCGTTGGGTTGGTCGGGAGAAGGCCGGTCGCGCGCGAGCGCGCTCCTACGTGTGATCCCGCTACCCTTGCCGTCGTTGTCGTTGGGTAATCGATAGAGTTGCTATGCCGCGCAACGCAACCCGCACCAGCGCCCGCACCAGCGCAGGAGCGCACCTGGGCGCGAAGGCTCTCTCGTCAAAGCCGCGTGTTGCAGAAGAATCCTGATGCGCGTTGGCGCGTACGACTGTGGTGGGCGTTACCGGTAAAGCTCCGTAGCGCCCGGGTGCGCGCCTACATGTGGAGCTCTGCCGTCTATTCCGGCGCGCGCACGAACAAGATGTTCAGATCGCGCATCGGCACGAAGTTGGCCTGCGTGAACTGGAAGGTCAGCGGGTCGACCTTTTTCAGCTCACCATCGAAGCACAGGCTGAGGATGTCGCTGGCGGCCTGCTTGCGGATGGTCAGCTGGAAGTCCTTGATCGGGCCGTTCCAGTTCTTGCCGGTGGTGAGCACATAGCGCAAGTTGGCCCAGGCCAGGCCGGACTGGCCTTCGCGGCGTTGCATGCTGGTCTTGGTGCCCGGTTCAATGCAGGTGTCCTTGGCATAGGACTCCAGCAAATACGTGCTGGGCCGCGGCACGCCGGTGGACAGGCTGGGCGCATACGCATGCCGGATCTGCACGCTGCGGCGCGCCGGAAAAGCCTGTTGCCACACGAAGTACTCGTTGAGGGTGAAACGCGGTTGCGCGTCGGCATCGACCCAACGCGCGGGCAGCGGTTTACGGCCCTTGTGTGGGGTGCCGGATTCAGTGAAGGCGGCCACATCGTCCTGGGTCCAGCCGGTGGCGGCGAACGCCTTGGAGATGTCGCTGCCGTCGTCCAGCAACACCACCAATTTGCGCGTGGTGGCGATCGGCCTGCCGTCCGCCCACAATTTGAAATCGGTGAGTTCGCTGTGGTCGGCCATGCCGAAATACATCGGCGGCATCGGGAAGGCCACCGGCACGCTGAGGTCGCGCTCGCTGTTGTTGGTGAACACATAGTCCACCTGCACGCGCTCCTCGCTCAGGAACAGCACTTCCTTGTCCATGCTGATGTCGGGCTGGTGCAGCAAGCGGATGGTGCCGTTGTCATCGCCAAAACTGCTGTCATTGGCCTGCGCGCTGGCGCAGACAAGCACGGCCAGCGCCAGCAGGCGGCGTGCGGAAAAGAGCGTATGCATGGGTCCCCTGGTACCGGCGCGCACCGACGCGCCGCAGAGCGCTAGCATGCCACGCCGTCTCCAGGCGCAGCAGACCCAAGCGCCACACCGCAGTCACTGCGCGCAAGCGGGTGCGAGGCGCTTGCTCACCTTTTGCCGGCCGCCAGCGAACCCACACGTTCTGCGACGAGACCTGTTGGCAAACAATGCGCACCGCGCCCCAACCACGTGCACTTGCGCAACTAACGGCTGCGTCACGCAAGAAGTCTGGCAAGCCCAAGCGCTGCGGCGTGATCGCCTCCACAGCCAGGTATCGCGCGCCATCGCAGTTGTCGATATCACCATTGACCATCTGCTGATGGCTGGACAAGGCTCGTGCTCACGCGATGCAGCAGGAGCACAGATGGCGCGACGTTTTCCATGGCTATGGTTGGGCTTGCTGGCGGCGTGCATCCTGGTGGCGGTGCTGGCGTGGCAGAACCAGCAATTGCGCACGCAGCAACAGTGGCTGCAGACGCGCGTGACTGCGCCCTACGCCGGCATGTACGTGCCGATCATCGCTGCCCCGGGTGTGGATGGACGCAGCTATACGTTGGGCGCCGCGCAAGGTCAGCCGCAAGTGCTGTTCTTCTTCACCACCACCTGCCCGTATTGCCGGCGCTCGGCGCCGACGGTGGTGCGTGCGGCGCGACAGTTGCAGGCCAACCTGCCGGGCCGTCCGCAGTTGCTGGGTGTCTGCCATTGCGACCTGGCGCAGGCTGCGCGCTATGCGCACGTGCATGGTTTCGATTTTCCGGTGGTCACGCTGACCGACCGCCGCGCGCTGATGCTGTTTCGGGCGCGCAATGTGCCATTGGTGATGGCCGTCGATGGGGGGGGGCGCGTGCGCCATTCCCATGTTGGCCTGTTCGATACCACGGAGCGGGTGCAGGACCTGGTCGCCGCATTGCGCCGCACGGATGCGCCAGCGGCATTGGCAACGGTGAAGGAGTGAGTGCATGAACAAGCG
>Ga0114992_100127_pt1 | contig 13758 bp, 7 predicted proteins | sample MSEELM_DM5_FD_89584 | JGI IMG/M metagenome (GOLD analysis project Ga0114992, IMG submission 89584) | Subsurface microbial communities from deep shales in West Virginia, USA - MSEEL M_DM5 | ecosystem: Environmental > Aquatic > Deep subsurface > Shale gas/oil reservoir > Produced water/Flow back ... | reverse complement strand
GGCCGGCGCGGCAATTGCCGCAAGCACGGGCGCAGGCCGGCTGCCTGCGGTTGGCCGGCAAGATGGCGTCATCGTCTTCCTCCTCGGCGGTCATGGCATCCGCGTGTTGCCGCCATCTGGCGGGCAACCACGACTGTTCTGGCCGCGCCCGGGAGGTAGGGGCTCCTGCTGCGGCGCTCGATAGCCTCGCGCGGGGAGATATGTGCTGCAAATGAAATTTTCGGCATATTCTATTCCTCCGACGAATACACGTCCGCGACGGCACCCCATGGCAAATTCCGGTACTCCCTGGTTCAACGCAGCCCGGCTCAAGACCCGCCAGCTGTTGTTGTTGTTGCATCTGCACGAACAGCGCTCGGTCCTGCGTGCGGCCGAGGCCGCCAGCATGACCCAGCCGGCCGCCTCCAAACTGCTGGCGGAAATGGAAGACATGCTCGGGGTGAAGCTATTTGAGCGCCACGCGCGCGGCGTGGAGCCCACCTGGTACGGGCATGTGCTGATCCGCCGCGCCCGCGCGGCAATGTCGGAGATCGGCCGGGCGCAGGAAGAGATCGCCGCGTTGCGCGCCGGCCGCATGGGCCAGGCCTCGATCGGCACGGTGGTCAACCCGGGCACCAACCTGGTGCCGCAGGCCATCGCCGAGGTGAAACGCGAGTTCCCCGACATCCTGGTGCGGGTGGAGATGGACTACAGCCGGCCGCTGGTGGCCAAGCTGCTGGATGGGCAGCTGGACATCGTGATCGGCCGCATCCTGGGGCCGGAAGGGGTGGGCGAGCTGGAATTCGAGCCGTTGGCCGACGAGCCGCATTCGGTGATCGCCCGCGCCGGCCACCCGCTGGCCAGCCGCGCCAACCTGCAGCACGCCGATCTGGTCCGCCACGGCTGGATCCTGCCGCCGGCCGACAGCGTGCTGCGCGCGCGGCTGGATTCGATGTTCATGGAGCACGGCGTGCAGACCCCGACCAATGCGATCGAGACCTCGTCGCTGCCGGTGACCTCCACCTTGTTGCGCGGCAGCGACATGCTGACCGCGCTGCCGGTGGAGTCGGTGGCGCCGCTGATCCAGGCCAAGTTGCTCACCGTGCTGCCGATCGAATTGGGCGTGCGGATGGAGTCGTTCGGCATCATCCGTCGGCGCGATTACATCCTGCCGCCCGGCGCCGAGCGCATTTTGCAGGCCCTGCGCAGCACCGCACGTCGCCTGTACCCAGGCCTGCGCAGCCCGGAATCGCCTGTCTAAGCAGGCTCTTCCATTTCCATTCCTTTTCGGCATACCAGCCTGTGATTTTTTCATTGGCTGGCGCTAGACCGGGCGCCTATACCTGTGCGTCAGATCGCACGCTGAAGCGCACGTGAAGTCGGGCAAGTGATCGGCGGCCAAGCCGCCATGTAGTGGGAAGCGGAACCGGGCCCCAGTGCCCAGGTCCCATCGATCACGCGACCCCGTTGGTCGCGACAACCAGTCTTCAGTCGTCTTGCGTCCTGGGAGGGATTCGGATGTACACATTTTCCAGCCATGCTTCGGCAGGCACGGGCGCGCGTGCGCGTCGTTTGGTTCGCCTGCGTCACTCCGCCATGGCCATCAGCATCGGCGTGCTGCTCGCGGCACCGGCCTATGCTCAGCAGGCGCCACTCACCAACGCCGGCGGCAGCGCGGTGGACCTGGACACAGTGGAAGTGCGCGGTGTGCGCGCCAGCCTGATCAAGTCCCAGGTGATCAAGCGCGATGCCAGCCAGATCGTGGATTCGGTCAGCGCCGAAGATATCGGCGCCTTGCCCGACCGCAGCGTCACCGAAACCCTGCAGCGCGTCAGCGGCGTGACCATCGACCGCTTCATGGCACGCAGCGATCCCGACCACTTTTCGGCGGAAGGCAGCGGCGTGATGATTCGCGGCCTGACCCAGGTGCGCGGTGAACTCAACGGGCGCGACATCTTCAGCGCCGCCAGCGGCCGTGGCCTGAGCTTTGAAGACGTGCCGGCCGAGTTGATGGCCGGCGTGGACGTGTACAAGAACCCCTCGGCCGAGATCATCGAAGGCGGGCTGGGCGGCACGGTCAATCTGCGCACGCGCATGCCGTTCGATAATCCGGGCCGCATCGTTGGCGGCAATGTCGATTACAACTACGGCGACATGAGCAAGAAGTACAAGCCGTCGGCCTCGTTCCTGTTCAGCGACCGCTGGAACACCGGCATCGGCGAAATGGGCTTCATGATCGACATCGCCCATTCGGAGCTGGCCACGCGCTCGGACGGCATCCAGGTCGAGCCCTATGTGCGCCGCACCGACGACGCGGTGCTGGCCGGTAGTGGCCGCAGCGAGGTCTATGTGCCGGGCGGGGTGAACTGGCGCCAGCTGGATTTCGAGCGCACCCGCGACGGCATTGCCGCGGCCTTCCAGTGGAAGCCCAGCGATGCCACCGAGATCTATGCCCAGTTCCTGCGCTCACGGTATGAGATGAACTGGCAGGAGCGCGCGGCGTTCTTCAACGACAGCAACAACAGCATCACCCCGGCACCGGGAACGACCTTCGACTACGACGAGCGCGGCGCCTTCCTGCGCGGCGCGCCGGTGTCCAGCTCGTGGCGTGGCGCGCTCACCGGCGACGGCGTGCGTTTCAATACCAATAATCGCTATTCCGAGCAGAGCACCACCACCACCGATCTGTCGGTGGGCTTCAGCCACTTCTTCAACGACAACCTGCAGATCAAGGGCGACATGCAGCTGGTGCAGTCGGAAAACGAGCAGCTGGATTTCACCGTGTTCAGCGCAACCTATCTGCCGGGGCTGACCTACGATGTCTCCGGAAGGTACCCCAGCGTGCAGATCGCCAACCCGGCGTTCACCCAGGACCCGTCCAATTACTTCTGGGCGGCGGCGATGGACCACCTGGGCAAGAACCGCGGGCGTCAGCTGTCCACGCGCGTGGATCTGGAATACACCTTCGATGACAGCAGCTGGTTGCGCTTTGCGCGCTTCGGCATGCGTGCCACCGACCGCAACCAGATCAACAAGAACTCCGGCTACAACTGGGGCGTGATCTCCGATAACTGGGCCGCCATTCCGGGTAGCAGCAACGGTCTGGCGAACATGTCCGACTTCATGACCGACCAGTCCTCGCTGTTCACCTTTTCCAACTTCTTCCGGGGTGGGGTGAATGTGCCGACCACGCTGGTGGTGCCCAACAGCAGCCTGGTCAACAACTACGGCTCCGCTTCGCAGATGATTCAGCAGATCGTGGCGTTGCGCGGCTCTGGCTGGGCGCCGGACACCTATCAACCGCAGGACACCAATCGCCAGTTCGAGCGCACCCAGGCCGCGTATGCGGCGCTGTATTTCGGCAATGACGAGGCCTGGGGCATTCCGGTGGACGGCAATGTCGGCGTGCGTGTGGTGCAGACCAAGACCCAGGCCGAAGGCTTCGGCCAGTTCCAGGATCTGGCCGGCCTCAACGTCTCGCCCGAACTGCAGGCGCGTTACACCGGGCAGTACTTCGAGAACAACGCCCAGGGCAGCTACACCAACGTGTTGCCGAGCCTGAACCTGCGCCTGCGCTTCAGCGATACCTTGCAGTGGCGCTTTGCCGCTTCCAAGGCAATGGCGCGCCCGGATTACACCCAGTTGCAGCCATACGTGTTGCTCAATGTGGAGACCAACGACGCCGGCCAGGCGACTGATTTTGTCGGCACTGCCGGCAACCCGAACCTCAAGCCGATGGTGGCCAACCAGTTCGATACCGCGCTGGAGTGGTACTTCGATACCAGCGACATGCTGTACGCCACGCTGTTCTACAAGAAGGTCAAGGATTACTTCTCCACCCAGACCCGCAGCGAGATCTACGACAACCGCGCCTGGCTGGTCACCCGCCCCTACAACATGGACGAGGGAACCATTCGCGGCGCCGAGCTGGGCTACACCCAGTTCTTCGACCAGTTGCCGGGCTGGCTGAGCGGGTTCGGCGTCAATGCCAACTTCACCTTCGTCGACAGCCAGGGCGGCACCAATACTGCGATCGACCCGTTCACCAACGTCACCGTCGGTGGCGTCGAACTGCCGCTGGAAGGCTTGTCGCGGCGCAGCTACAACCTGGCCGGTATCTATGAGAAAGGCCCGTTGTCGCTGCGGCTGGCCTATAACTGGCGTTCGCGCTACCTGCTGACCACCAGCGATGCGGCTACCCGGCTGCCGACCTGGGCCGATGACTACGGCCAGCTCGATGGCTCGTTCTTCTACCGCTTCAACGACCATCTGCAGCTGGGCCTGCAGGCCAACAACCTGACCAACACCGTGACCAAGGTGCTGATGGGGCCGACCTCGTACGAGGGCGGCGAAGTGGATCCGCGGCTGTACACGCGCTCCTCGTTCGTCAACGACCGCCGCTACTCGCTGGTGCTGCGCATGAATTGGTAGTGCGCCGCGTCACGCGGCAAGTGTGCGCGGGCTTGCAGGTGCAGGCCCGCGTGCCCGCTGCCACGGCGTGAAGGCCGCAATGCCAGAGACAGCGGGTTTCTCCGGCTTGCTATAGCCGTTTTGAATACCTTTCCAGGAATATTTCATTGGTGTGGCATGACAGGCCCGCCCTATGCTCCCGCCGCAGCCGCTAGGTAAGCCTTGTTGGGATTACCACGCATCCACCAGCCCAAGGCCCTTGCCGCGGCCGGATGTGGCAGCAACGACGACAGGGCAGGGCGTTCGCGCACCTGCCCGCCAAAAAATAAGCAGTACATGCGTCCTGGGAGGGAGCACCATGTCAGTGCAACATCGCCACATTCCGGCAGGCCGGGCTGTGGGTCAGCGTTCGATCCGTGAATTCCGCCGCTCCGTGATGGCCATCAGTGTGGCCACGCTGCTGAGCGCGCAGGCCTATGCGCAGGATGCGACCACCACTGCCGCACCGGCATCGGATGCGACCACCCAGCAGCTGGACACCGTGCAGGTCACCGGCACGCGCAGCAGCGTCACCAAGGCGCAGCTGGTCAAGCAGAACGCCGAGCAGATCGTCGACTCCATCGTCGCCGAAGACATCGGCAAGCTGCCCGACAACAACGTCGCCGAGGCGCTGCAGCGCATCTCCGGCATCCAGATTTCGCGCAACTACGGCGAAGGCAGCTCGATCGCCATCCGCGGCCTGACCCAGGTGCGCACCGAGCTCAATGGCCGTGACATCTTCACCGCCAATGACGGCCGTGGCCTGAGCTTCGAAGACGTGTCGGCCGAACTGCTCGGCGGCGTCAACGTGTACAAGAACCCGTCGGCCGACATGATCGAAGGTGGCCTGGGCGGCACCGTCGACCTGCGTACGCGCCTGCCGTTCGACTACGAAGGCCGCAAGATCGCCGGCAGCGTCCAGTACAACTATTACGACCTGGCCGACGACGGCAAGCCGGCGTTCTCGGGCCTGTTCAGCGATCGCTGGCAGACCGGCATCGGCGAGATCGGCATCCTGGTGAACTACTCGCAGCAAAAGAGCCCGTTCCGCCAGGACACCATCTCGATCGAGCCGTGGTACACCCAGACCGACCTGCCAGGCTACGAAGGCCAGGGCGTGTCGGTGCCGCACGGTGCCGGTATCAACACCACCATCGGTGAGCGCGAGCGTAAGACCGGCGCGTTTGCGATGCAGTGGCGCCCGAACGATTCGGTCGAGGTCTACACGCAGGTGCTGCGTTCGGACTACGACTTCAGCTGGCAGGATTACTCGTTCTTCGCACTGACGCAGCGAAATCCCATACAAGGGTTGCCCGGTATCCAGGTCAACGACCGCAACGAGTTCGTCAACGGCTCGTTCCAGAACGTGCCGACCGAATCCAACACCAGCCTGACCGAGCGTCATTCGGTGACCACTGATTACTCGCTGGGCGCCAAGTGGACGGTCAACGAGAAGCTGACCCTGAGCACCGACTTCCAGTATGTCGATGCCACCACCACTGGCACGCGCTACATCGTGGCGACCGGGCAGGACACCAGCCCGCAGTTCAACGTCGATTTTCGTGGCGATCTGCCGCGCCTGTCGGTGACCGATGCTAGCGGCGCGGAAGGCTATCTGGCCGACGTCAACAACTATGACGGCTGGCGCTACCACCTGGACAACAAGGACGACAACAAGGGCACTGAGTTCGCCTGGCGCGCCGACATGGACCTGGCGTTCGACAGCGACTTCGTGCGCAGCTTCAAGGCCGGTGTGCGCTACACCGATCGCGATGCCGAGACCAAGGGCAATATCTATCGCTTTATGTGTTTGAACACCGCATGCGGTGCTGCGACCGACTCGCCATTCGCGGCGTTTCCCAGCATTGGTATCGTGACCAATCCAATTACCGATTTTTTCCGTGGTGAAAGCAGCACCTTTGGACGTACGTTGACCGCAGCCAATTCGGCAGTGTCCAACTATGAGCAGACTCTTGCCACCTTCGGCGCCAGTCCGCTTGTATTCGCACCCAACAATATTAACGCTCAGACCGAGAAGACCTACGCGGCCTACGGTGTATTGCGCTTCGGTGTGGACAGCGACTCAATTCCGTTTGATGGCAACATCGGCGTGCGTGTCGTGCGCACCGAAGTCGGTTCAACTGGTGTACGCACCGGCACCGATAGCGAGGGTGGCGGCCTGATTCCAGTAGATGCGCAGCAGACCTATACGGATGTGCTACCGAGTCTGAACTTGCGTTGGATGCTGAGCGACCAGTTGCAATGGCGTTTTGCCGCCTCGCGCGGTATCTCACGCCCGACCTTTGATCGCCTTAATCCAAATTTGAGCCTGGGCACCAACTCTGGCGCAGGCGGCTCCACCTTGGTGGGCAATGCAGGTAATCCGGAATTGGAGCCGGTGAAGGCTGATCAATTCGACACTGCGCTGGAGTGGTACTTCGGCCAGGGCTCGATGATGTACGGCACGCTTTTCTACAAAAAAGTAGAGGGCTTTATTGCAAATGCCGTTTTCAATGAGATCTACGATGGCCAGCCTGCGCAGATCACCCGTCCGGTCAACGGCGATGCCGGCAAGATCCGCGGGGCGGAACTGGGTTACACGCAGTTCTTCGACTTCCTGCCGGGCTGGCTGAGCGGCTTCGGCCTGCAGACCAACTACACCTACGTCGACAGCGAGGCGCCGAGCCCGACGGCCACCGACACCAACGGCCAGTCGCTGACGGTGCCGCTGGAAGGCCTGTCCAAGAACAGCTACAACGCGATCCTCAGCTACGAAACGGCGCGCTTCCAGGGCCGTGTGGCCTACAACTGGCGCAGCGACTGGCTGGTGACCACCGCGGGCAACGGCACTGAAAATCTGCCGGTCTACAACAAGGGCTTCGGCCAGCTGGATGCCTCGCTGCGTTTCAACATCAATGATGTGTGGTCGATTTCGCTGGACGGCGTGAATCTGCTCGATACCCGTCGCGAAAGCTACCTGGGGACCGAGTCGCGCTACCGCGACTTTGTGATCAACGATCGTCGGTATGGCCTGACGTTGCGGGCCAGCCTGTAGAACGCGCCGTAGGAAGTGCGTCGCCGGTCCGGCGAGCTGTGCAGGCAGCTCGTTGGACTGGTGTTTTTCCTATCGACGGCGTTGCCGTCGATCGCGAGGGGAGCCGGAGGAATGATCGCAATGATCGATCCGCCTACTAAGCGCCGCACCACCACAACAGGAGCATGGCTGGCTGTCTTGAGCCTGCTGCTGTTGCTCTTTTCGACGCCCAACGTGCGTGCGGCCGAGCCCGCCACGTCCGGGCCCTACCAGTGGCGCAGTGTTGCCATTGGCGGTGGCGGCTTTGTCACCGGTGTGTTGTTTCATCCCGCCGAACGTGGTCTGGCCTATGCGCGCACCGATGTGGGTGGCGCGTACCGCTGGGATGCGCAGGCGCAGCAGTGGACCGCGCTGACCGACTGGTTGGGCGCTGACGACTGGAACCTGATGGGCATCGACGCATTCGCCGTCGACCCCGCCGATGCCGATGCGCTGTATCTGGCGGCCGGCACCTATATGCATGAACGCGCCGGCACTGCCGCAGTGTTGCGCTCGTTCAACCGCGGCCGCACGTTCGAGCGTGCCGACCTGCCGTTTAAGCTGGGTGGTAATCAGCTGGGCCGCGCCAATGGCGAGCGGCTGGCGGTGGACCCGCACGATGGCCGCGTGCTGCTGCTGGGCTCGCGCGATGCCGGCCTGTGGCGTAGCGACGATCGCGGCGCGCACTGGGCGAAGGTGGCGTCGTTTCCGGACGCCGCGCTGGCCGGTGCCACCGCGCGCAATCATGTTGGGCGCGAGCAGGCGGTGGGGATCGCCTTTGTCGTGTTCGACGCAGCCAGTGGCAACACCGGCACGCCAACACCGCGCATCTACGTGGGCGTGTCCACCGAACAGACCAGCCTGTATGTGTCCGACGATGCCGGCCGCAGTTGGGCACCGGTGGCCGGGCAACCACGCGGCCTGCGCCCGAGCCACATGGCCGGCGGCAGCGATGGGCACTGGTATCTGAGCTATGGCGACCAGCCCGGGCCGGACCTGATGGCCGGGGGGGCTCTGTGGAAATTCACGCCGGCACAGGGGCGCTGGCGCGAGATCAGCCCGATTCCGCAGCCGGCCAGTGGCGATGGATTCGGCTGGGGCGCGGTGGCGGTGGATCCGCAACATCCGCAGGTGCTGCTGGCCAGCACCTTCCGCCGTCGCACGCCGCGCGACGAGCTGTATCGCAGTGTGGATGGTGGCAAGCACTGGACGCCGTTGTTGGCCGATGCGGTGTTCGATCACAGCGCCGCGCCGTGGACCGCACATGCCACGCCGCACTGGATGGGGGCGCTGGCGATCGATCCGTTCGACGGCAACCACGCGCTGTTCGTGACCGGCTACGGCATCTGGGCCTCGCGCAATCTGCAGGATTTCGCCGCACCGCAGCGCCCGCTGCAGTGGTGGTTCCAGGACCGTGGGCTGGAAGAAACCGTGCCGCTGGACCTGCTCAGCCCGATGGCTGGCGCGCATCTGCTCAGCGCGCTCGGCGATATCGACGGCTTCCGGCATGACGAGCTGGACCGCGTGCAGTTGCAGTACGCCGGCCCACGGCTGACCAATGGCGAAAGCATCGATGCCGCCGGCCAGGCGCCGCAGTGGGTGGTGCGCAGCGGCACCGTACGTGATCGCCGCAACAACGAAATCCGCGCGCTGTATTCGCGTGATGGCGGCAAGCAGTGGACGGCGTTTGCGAGTGAACCGCCAGCCGGGCAGGGCGCCGGCAGCATTGCCATTGGTGCCGATGCGGCGCAGGTGGTGTGGGCACCGGAGCGCGGCGGCAATTGGCGCACGTCCGACTTCGGCGCGCAGTGGCAGCGTGTGGACGGCCTGCCGGACACCGCGGTGGTGATGGCCGATCGCGTGGACGCACGGCGCTGGTATGCGGTGGATGTCGCCAGCGGGCAGCTGTACGAGAGCACCGATGCCGCGCGCAGTTTCCGTGCGACCGGTGTGCAGGTGGGCAGCCCGGCGCGCGACGAGCGCACCCGCCCGCAACTGCGTCCGGACCCGTGGCGCGCAGGCGTGGTGTATCTGGCCAGCCCCGGCAAGGGTGTGATGCGCTGGCAGGACGGTACGCTGCAGGTGCTCTCACAGCCGGACGAAGCGCGCTCGCTCGGCATCGGCAAGGCGCTGCGGGCCGGTGCGCCGCCGGCGCTGTATCTGGCCGGGCGCGTGCAGGGCGTGGATGGCGTGTTCCGCTCCGACGATGGCGGCGTGCAGTGGCAACGCATCAACGATGACGCGCACCGCTTCGGGCGCCCGTACAGCGTGACCGGTGATCCGCGCATCGCCGGGCGTGTGTACTTCGCCACCGGCGGCCGCGGCATTTTCTACGGCGATCCGAGATGAGCAGTGCATGCCTGTCCGCGACGCCCTGCTGCTTTACCGTGTACGGCGCCGCCAGCCTGGCCGCTGCTGGCGCCGTGACACCGCCGACCCTGGAGATCACCGCATGACCCCGTCCCACATTTCCCGCGCCTGCTTGCTGGGTGTGTTGCTGTCCAGCGGCAGCGCCGCCGCGCAACCGAGCCTGCCGTTGCTGTTTGCCGATGGCGCGGTGCTGCAGCGCGATGAGGCGATGCCGGTATGGGGCTGGGCCACGCCCGGCGCTTCAATCACGGTGAGTTTCGATGGCAAGCAGGCCACCGCCAAGACCGACGCGCAGGGGCAGTGGAAGGTTCTCCTGCCCGCACACACCGCCGGTGGCCCGTACGTGCTGAGCGTGCGTGGCGACGGCGGCGCGCTGCAGGTGCGCGATGTGCTGGTCGGCGATGTCTGGCTGGCCAGTGGGCAATCGAACATGGAGTGGCCACTGGCCCAGGCCAGCGATGGCCCGCAGGCGGTGGCGGCCGCCAACGATGCGCAGCTGCGCCACTTCAAGGTGCCCAAGTCGTGGTCGGTGCAGCCGGAGGCCAAGCTCACCGGTGGCGATTGGAAAGCGGCCACGCCGGAGAACGCCGGTGCGTTTTCGGCGGTGGGCTATTTCTTTGCGAAAGAGTTGCGCGCCAGTACCGGCGTACCGATCGGCATTGTCGACAGCACCTGGGGCGGCAGCGCGATCGAGGCGTGGATGGACGCGGCCTCGCTGGGCCTGAAGGCCGAGCAAAACCAGGGCGCGATCGAGGCGATCAAGCAGCGCGATGCGGCCGCGCAGGCCGCCACCGGCAAGCGCATCGGGCGCTGGCCCAAGGTGGAAGGCGACATCCCGCAGTGGCGCACGCCCGAATTCGATGACCGCGACTGGGACAGCATCCCGGTGACCCAGCAGTGGGAACTCAGCGGCTATGAGGGCATGGACGGCATTGCCTGGTACCGCACCACCTTTACCCTGACCGCCGCCGAAGCCAAGGCCGGCGTGCAGTTGGGGGTTGGCCAGATCGACGATTCGGACATCACCTACGTCAATGGCCAGCAGGTGGGCCAGACCGAGAAACAGTGGAACCTGCCGCGCGTGTATGCAGTGCCGGCGGCGGCGCTGCGGGCCGGCGTCAACCAGATCGCGGTGCGCGTGGAAGACCTCAGTGGCGGTGGCGGCATGCACGGCCCGGACGAACAGCGCTTCGTGCAGGTCGGCAGCACCCAGCGTTCCCTGACCGGCTGGAAATTCCGCCCGGCGCAGGTGCGCGTGTCGCTGACCGACAACAAGAACCAGCTCCCCACGCTGCTCTACAACCAGATGATCCACCCGCTGCAGCCATTCCCGGTCAAGGGCGTGATCTGGTACCAGGGCGAAACCAACGCCACCGACACCGGTGCGGTGAAATACCGCGACCAGTTCGCCGCGATGATCCAGCAGTGGCGCGCCGAGCGCGGTGCCAAGCGGTTGCCTTTCCTGTGGGTGCAGCTGGCCAACTTCAAGGCCGGCGGCGACACCGGCGATCTGAGTCCGTGGGCGCTGCTGCGCGAATCGCAGTCCAAGACGCTGGCGCTGCCGGCGACCGGGCAGGCGGTGATCATCGACATCGGCAACCCCACCGACATCCACCCCACCAACAAGCGCGACGTGGGCCATCGCCTGGCGCTCGCTGCGCGGCATGTGGCCTACGGCGAAACGCTGGTATACAGCGCGCCGGTCTTCGCCCGCGCCAGCTATGCCGATGGCCAGGCCAGCGTGCAGTTCGATCTGCAGGGCAGTGCCTTGCAGGTGCGCGGCGGCGGTACGTTGCAGGGCTTTGCGGTGGCCGGTGCGGACAAGCGGTTCCACCCGGCGCAGGCGCGCATCGCTGGCGATCGGGTGATCGTGCGCAGCGATGCGGTGGCCGCGCCGGTGGCAGTGCGCTACGGCTGGAGCGAAAACCCCGCCGACGCCAACCTGGTCAACCGCGAGCAATTGCCCGTTTCCCCCTTCCGAACCGATACCTGGTGACACGGAGTCCTATGTCCATGCATTCCCCCGTTGCACGCGTGATCCCCCGTTCGCTGGCCGGCCGTTGCCTGCGGCCGTTGCTGTTGTCTTCCCTGGCGGTGGCGCTGGCCGCCTGCCAGTCCGGTGAGCCGGACAGCGCTGCGAAGCCGCAGGCCGCCGCAACGCCAGGCACCACGGCACCGGCCACGGCGCCTGCCGCTGCACCCGCCGCGCAGACCCCGATGCCGCAGTTCGTCAGCAAGGATGGCAAGCACGCCCTGATGGTGGATGGCGCACCGTTCCTGATCCTCGGCGCGCAGGTCAACAACTCCAGCAACTATCCCGGTGTGATGGACAAGGTGTGGCCGGCGATGCAGGTGCTGGGCCCCAACACCGTGCAGGTGCCGATCGCCTGGGAGCAGGTGGAGCCGGAAGAAGGCAAGTTCGATTTTTCCTTCGTCGACACGCTGCTGGCGCAGGCGCGCGAGCACAAGGTGCGGCTGGTGCTGCTGTGGTTCGCCACCTGGAAGAACAATGGCCCGGCCTACGCGCCGCATTGGGTGAAGACCGACAACCAGCGCTTCCCGCGTGTGGTGACGCGTGAAGGCAAGGCAATCGGGTCGCTGTCGCCGCATGCGCAGGCCACGCTGGATGCCGACCGCAAGGCGTTCGTCGCCTTCATGCAGCATCTCAAGCAGGTTGACCCGCAGCACACGGTGATCATGATCCAGCCGGAAAACGAACCGGGCACCTACGGCAGCGTGCGCGACTTCTCGCCGATGGCGCAGAAGTTGTTCGACGGCCCGGTGCCGGACAAACTGCTCAAGCGATTGAACAAGCAGCCGGGCAGCTGGGCGCAAGTGTTTGGCGCCGATGCCGACGAGATCTTCCACGCATGGTCGATCGGTCGTTACATCGATCAGGTGGCCGAAGCCGGCAAGCAAGCCTATCCGTTGCCGATGTACGTCAATGCGGCGTTGCGCGGGCCGTTCAATCCGGGCCAGCCCGGCCAGTACGCCAGCGGTGGACCCACCGATAACGTGCTCGACGTGTGGAAGGCCGCCGGCCCGCATATCGACCTGCTGGCACCGGACATCTACATGCCCGAGTACCGCATGTACACCACGGTGCTGGAGCGCTACGCGCGCCCGGACAATGCCTTGTTCGTGGCCGAAACCGGCAACCGCCCGGAATACGCGCGTTATCTGTTCCCCACCCTGGGGCATGACGGCATCGGCTGGTCGGCATTCGGCATGGACTACACGCGCTATTCCAACTATCCGCTGGGCGCCAAGCACGTCAACGAAGAAACCCTGGCGCCGTTCGCGCTGGGCTTCAAGCTGGTGAGCCTGGGGATGCGTCCGTTCGCCAAGGCCGCATCCGAAGGCAAGCTGCACGGCACCGCCGAAGAACCCGGCCAGGCCGTGCAGGAGCTCAAGCTCAACGACCGCTGGAGCGCCACCATCACCTACGGCGTGCCGCAGTTCTGGTTCAAGGGCGAGCCGCCGGGCAACCCCGAGCCGATCGGCGCGGCACTGATTGCCGAGCTGGGCCCGGACGAATTCCTGGTCACCGGCTACCACGTACGCGTGACCCTGCACCCGGCCAGCGAAGCCACCGCCAACATGCTCTACGACCGCGTGGAAGAGGGCCAGTACGACGGCGACACCTGGCAGTTCCAGCGCAACTGGAATGGCGACCAGACCGACTACGGCGTCAATTTCTCCAGCGCACCGCAGTTGCTCAAGATCAAGCTGGCCACCTACAACTAAGAGCAGCTATCAAAACTACTGCGCAGCCGCCAGGCGGGCGCGGCCGGTGCTCGGAATCGGCATGTACCCCCGTACACTCCGGTTCCTCCGCGCCGTCCGCACCCACCTGACGACTGCTCGCTACGTTTTGTTAGCCGCTC
>Ga0114992_100124_pt1 | contig 14287 bp, 8 predicted proteins | sample MSEELM_DM5_FD_89584 | JGI IMG/M metagenome (GOLD analysis project Ga0114992, IMG submission 89584) | Subsurface microbial communities from deep shales in West Virginia, USA - MSEEL M_DM5 | ecosystem: Environmental > Aquatic > Deep subsurface > Shale gas/oil reservoir > Produced water/Flow back ... | reverse complement strand
GCGCAATCGCGCTATGCGCCCGAGCGCAACTTCAGCGACCCCAAGGCCTTGGCACTGGCCTTGGCGGCCGAGCAGGGCGATGCCGAGGAAGTGCGGCGGTTGATGAAGGTGGAGGGCGTGAACCCGGACAGGATCTTCTCCAAGGATGGCCACCCGTTGTTGTTCTGGCCGATCTTCACCCACAACCCGACCGGGCTGAAGGCGATGCTGGAGAATGGGGCCGATCCGAATGTGGCCAAGCCCTATCCCCCGGAGCCTGGACGAAATCAGACCAATGTCAGTAATGCAATGGTCTGGGCAGCCGAGCAGGACGACCCGATCTATCTCAAGTTGCTGCTGGATCATGGTGGTAATCCGAATACGCGGAACGCGAACAACGAGAGCCTGTTATTCCACGCGTTTATCAAGCAGAACAAATGGGACAACATAAAGATTCTTGTCGAGCGTGGCGCGGACGTGAATGCGGTTGCGGGAATGGGAAATAGCATTACGGCCGCCTATGCAATCCGCGGTGGCTTCGACTTCGTCTACTGGCTTCTGCAGCATGGTGCAGATCCAACCATCGAGTTCGCTTATGGCAACCCTGTCCATCTCAAAGACTCTGGAATAATTGAGGCCATCTTTTGGCATCCGGGCAATTCCAAGGATCCGCAGTGGCAGCGACAGTGCCAGCAATGGCTGTTGAAGCGGGGATATGATCGCCCTCCATTGCCAGAAAATTATCGGAGTATGCGCAAGGCGTTCCACTTCCCAACGGAAGAAAAAGATATCCCGCTGCTTTGACCTCCATGCACAAGGATTGATTGCATGCAAACGCCAGACTTGCACAGACAACGCGAGCAACTGTTGGAGGACTTGCATGCCAGTGGCACTGCGGAGGCTGCATCGCGCGCCGCTGAGCTTCAACAGCTTTATCATGCGCACGAGATGGCTTCGCTGGCAGACGATGTCTACGACTCAGCTAAGGGGATCGGTGATGCCCCTGTTGGATGGATGCGTGGGAGCGAAGATTTCGATCAACTTCGGAGGAGTGTTCCGCAGTTATACGCTACGAAAGATGCAGAACTAGCTGAACGGCTGCGGCCGCGCGAATCCGGCTTCCGCGCCGAAATCTACATTCCAGATCCGGCGATCCTCGGACCTGGCTACAAGCCCACCGTGGTCTACAAAGGCTCAGCGGGAGAGGTCGCGACCGCCAATGGCCTGCGCGATACCAGTGCCGAAGATTTTCTGGCCAACAACTTCCCGCAGTCGGTCGGCATGCAGACCGATTACTACGACCGTGCCATGCAGTTGGCAGCGACATTGAAAGAGCAGAGGGTCGATTTCGAGATCGCCGGTCATTCTCTCGGTGGTGGCATGGGCTCGGCTGCCTCGGCCGTCAGTGGCGCACCGGCCACCACCTTCAATGCAGCGGGCTTGCACCCGGTAACTGCGCAGCGATTCGCACTGGCGAATGGGTTGCCGACCTACGACACCGCCAACACCGTCGTGGCCTATCAAGTCCAGGGCGAAATGCTCAACAACGGCATCCAGGACAACATCCACCGGCTGGATGCGGCGCGGCGCCAGCAGCTGGCGGCGGTGATGGGCGACACCGCCACCCTGATGCGCAGCTTGCCGGAGGGGCAGGCCTTGCTCGACCAAGCGCTGACCCGCGATGTGCCGGTGAATGCACAGCCGGCGGTGCATGCGTTCGTGGACCGGCTGGCGCAGGGCGATACCGCCCAGCTGCTGCAGCAGCTGCCGCTGGCCGCCGGCCGCATCGAGCCGGTGTTGCCGGCCAAGATGCAGGGCCAGGATGGCGCGTTGGTGGACCGCGCGCAGGCGCTGACCTTGCAGGAGAGCCTGTATCTGGCTGGCCCGGCGTTGGGCGTGTTGCGGGCCGGCGCTGCCGGTGCCCAGATCGGACGTGGCCTGGGCGAACACAGCGCCGCGCTGGGGCGGGCGGGCGATGCGGCGCTGGATGCGGCCGGCGACGGCGCGGCGCGCGGCATGCAGATGGGGGGTGCGGCCGTGCGCCATGGCGGTAGCGCTACGGGCGCAGCACTCGAAGCCGGCGGCGACACGCTGGGCCGTGGCCTGGCCGCAGGCCGTGCGGTTGCCGGCGAGCTGGATGCCAGCGCGCAACGCTGGGCGTTGCAGGCCCAGGCGCAGGCGCAGGACACCGCCGCGGTCGCACTGCGCGGTGCCGCACGCTGGTTGCCCGATACCGCACAGGCCGCCCTGCTGGAGCAGGCCCAGGCATTGGAGCGCCAGGCCCAGGCGGACCGCCAGCAGGCCGAGCAGCACGCCGCGCGGCTGCGCGAAGATAGCGCGCGGCAGGCAGAGACCTTGATGCACACGACCGCGGGCATGGCAACGGCCGCCGCGGATCAGGTGCGTAGCGCGTCGGCGCTGCCGCAACAGGTGCTGGACGCTGTTGGCGGTCGCCTGAATCGCACCCTGGATGCCAGCGGGGATGCGCTCGCCGGCCTCACCGCGCATGCGCCCAGCGCCGGTGCGCTGGAAGGTGCGCTGCTGGCCGCCGGTGCTGCCACCCAACTCCGGTTCACGCCCAGCACCCCGCACAATCTTGGCAATGTGGCGCAGACGGCCACCTTGTCGGTGCATGGCCAAGGCTCGCTGCACGAGGCGCTGGAACGCCACCTGATGACCGAGACGGTGGTGCCGAGCCTGCAGGCGCGGATCGATGCGGAAGAACAGCAGGCCCGCCAGGTCCTTGGCCAGGGCCGCACGGCTGCGCAGCAGGATCCGCAGGCGCCGACGGCGCTGCGGACCGGCGATGCGGACATCGACGCGATGCTGCAGGCGCTGCGCAATCACGACGAGGCGGGGGTCTTCAAGGCGGCCGAGCGGATCCGGCATTCGCCCGAAGGGCAAGCGCTGCTGCAGGAGGGGCAGGCGTTGATGCAGCAGCGCGAGCAGGAGGCGGTGACCAACCAGGTGACCTGGACCCCGGCCGACATGCAGCCGGCCGATGTGCAGATGGCGCACGGGCCGGTACGCGTGATGAGCCTGATGCACCAGGGGCCGGCGATGGCCGCGGCCGATAGCGGTGGCGGTGATGGCGGAGGAGGGGGCGGCGGTGGTGGAGGCGGCGGTGGCGGGTAGGCACCGGTATGTGCGGCAAGGCGGATGCGCGTTGGCGATGCACGGTGACGGAGACGACGGATGCGCGAAGAAGAGCTGAAGGACCTGGCCAGGGCGTTGGGCACGCTGGCTGCCACCATCGAAGCGCGCGACCAGCGCCAGCATGCGGCGCTGGAGCGGGACATGGCAGCGCTGCGCGCCCTGGCTGCGCGCAACGGCGATGACATCAATCGCCTGGTCGGCGGCGCGGTGCCGCAGCTGCAGCAGGCCTGGCAGCAGGCGCTCGATAGCAGTCTCGCGCCCGCCGCGCGCCGGTTGGATGCGGTGATCTCGCGCTCCGGCACGGCCTTGCAGGCGGTGGAAACCGCGCACGAAGCGCTGCGCAGGCGGTGGCTCACCCGTGCCTGGATCACCTGCGCCGGGTTGATCGTTGCGACGGTGCTGGCCTGTGCCTCGAGTGTGTACCTGCTGACCGAAGCGCGCCGGGACCTGACGCGCTACCGGCTCGATGCCAAGGTGCTGCAGGCGGTGGCCAACAGCGATGTCGTTCTATGTGGTGACCGCTTGTGCGCCAATGTCGATGCGCGCGGGCCACGCAGCGGCGAGCGCAGCCAATACCGGGTGGTCAAACCGCGTCCATGACGGAAGCCTTGAGCGTCGTGGATGGATGGACGGATCGGGCCATGGACGAGGGCGCGGTACCATTGGTGGTTTGAACCACGGTCCGCGCCATGAAGATTGCCTCCTGGAACGTCAACTCGCTCAACGTGCGCCTGCCGCACCTGCAACAGTGGCTGGCGGATTTTGCGCCGGACGTGGTGGGCATCCAGGAAACCAAGCTGGAAGACCACAAGTTCCCGGATGCGGCACTGGCCGCGCTGGGCTACCGCAGCGTGTTCTGCGGGCAGAAGACCTACAACGGCGTGGCAATCCTGTCGCGCTCGCCGGCGCTGGAGGTGCAGATGGGCATCCCCGGGTTCGATGACGTGCAGCAGCGCGTCATCGCCGCCACCGTCGATGGTGTGCGCATCATCAATCTGTATGTGGTCAACGGCCAGGACGTGGGCACCGACAAGTACGCCTACAAGCTGCGCTGGCTCGAGGCGGTGCACGACTGGATCGCGCAGGAGCTGCAGCGCCACCCGCAGCTGGTGGTGCTGGGCGACTTCAACATCGCCCCGGACGCGCGCGACGTGTACGAGCCGGAGGTGTGGAGCGACAACCACATCCTCACTTCCACCGCCGAGCGCGGCGCCCTGCACAAGCTGCTGGCGCTGGGCCTGCACGATGCTTTTCGCCTGCATCACGACGATGCCGGCCACTTCAGTTGGTGGGATTACCGCCAGGCCGCCTACCGCCGCAACCTGGGGCTGCGCATCGACCTGACATTGGTGTCGGATGCGCTGCGCGCCCGCGCGGTGGAAGCGGGCATCGACCGCGAACCACGCACCTGGGAGCGCCCCAGCGACCACGCACCGGCGTGGGTGCGGTTGGCCGAGGCAGGCGCATGAGCGAGCGGCATTTGCGGCGCAGCACGCACAAGGTGGGCGATGTCACGCTGGGCGCCGTGCATCGGTTGAATTGCCACTGCGGGGCGGTGCAGATCGATCTGGACCTGCCGCACGGCCTGGTGGATCCGCGCCGCTGCGATTGCTCGATGTGTCGCCGGCGCGGGGCCATCGTGGCCTCGGTGCCGCTGCAAGGCCTGCACGTGCGTCAAGGCGAGGACGTGTTGCGGCTGTACCAGTTCAACACGCATGCAGCCGCGCATTATTTCTGCGGGGTGTGCGGCATCTACACGCATCACCGCCGGCGTTCCAATCCCAACGAATACGGCTACAACGTCGGCTGCCTGGAGGGCGTCAACCCGTATGCGTTGAACATCACCGTGCCGGTGGAAGACGGCATCCATCACCCGGCCGATCGCGTCGCGCCGCAGTGAGCCCTTGGCCAGCTGAAACAACAACGCCCGGGCTTGCCCGGGCGTTGTGTTCACAGCCCTGCGATGGAATCAGCGCGCGCGACCGCGGGTAAACAGATTGACGATGGCCAGCAGGATGACCGCACCGATCAACGACCACACGAATGTCATGAGTGTGATGGCCTGGTTGATGCTGTTGCCAGACAGGAACCCGGCGATCATTGCACCCACGATGCCCACCACTACGTTGAGGATGATGCCCTGCTGCGCATCACGCCGCATGATGATGCTGGCCAGCCAACCCACGATCCCGCCGACGATCAACCAGATGATGATGCCCATGCCCCCACTCTCCTCGTTCGTTCGCACCGGAGCTGGTGCGTGGGCGCCATTCAACGCAGCCGGCCGTGAAACGCCTGTGCAGCGCGCTGAACGGCGCGGCCTGCGGTTCGGGTTGGTGCAGGCCACGTGATGGCGTCCGGCACGCAGCCAGCCGCGGCGGCGGACCACTGGCAATTCGGCACCACCCAGGTCTGGCGGCGTGCGCATCGGCATGGCGAACGCGGCGAGCCGCAGGCGCGCGAACTGCTGGGCAAGGCGTTGGGGCTGGACCCGGCGCAGGTGCCGCTGCTGCGTGACGCGCGTGGGCGGCCCACCTTGCAGCCGGCCCTGCCCGAGTGGGACACCGGCTGGAGCCACAGCGGCGATCATCTGCTGGTAGGGCTGGGCCACGGCGTGCGGCTGGGCGTGGATCTGGAACGCATCCGCGAACGCCCCCGCTTGCTGGACATCGCGCAGCGGTTCTTCCACCCGGACGAAATCGCCTGGCTGACGGCGCTGCCCGCCGAGACGCAACAGCCGCTGTTCTTTCGCCTGTGGTGCGCCAAGGAAGCGCTGCTCAAGGCCCATGGCCACGGGCTATCGTTCGGCCTGCACCGGTTGGCGTTTGCACCGGTTGCCTCCGGAGCGCTGCAACTGCACTGGTGCGACCCGGCGCTGGGCGAGGCTACGCGCTGGCAGCTGCACGAATGGCTGGCCGCGCCCGACTGCCGCGCGGCGCTGGCCTGCTACCCGTTGGCGGTGTGAGGCGGCAATGCACCGTGCGGCAGGATCGGCTGGCGAAACTGCGCCACACCATCGAGGTCGCGCAAGGTCACCGTGAGCACGCCGCTGTGGCCGTCGATCTCCACCTCGCCGAAGAACTGAAAGCCTGCCAACGGTGAGGTGTTCGGTGCCGGTGGCGCCTTCTGGAACACCACCGTGGGGCCGAAGGTGGCATCCAGTGCATTCGGGCCGAAACTGCCGGCATTGAGCGGGCCGGCGACAAATTCCCAGAACGGTTCGAACTGCTGAAACGCGGCCTGATCCGGATGGTAGTAATGCGCTGCGCAGTAGTGCACGTCGGCGGTGAGCCAAAGCGTATTGCGAATGCGCGCGGTGCTGATGAAACGCAGCAATGCGGCGATTTCCTGCTCGCGGCCGCGCGGCACGCCCGGGTCGCCATTGGCAATGGCTTCCCAGCGCGCACGTCCATCCGCATCCTGGCCGTCGGGAACCTGCAACCCGATCGGCATGTCGGCGGCAATCACTTTCCATTGCGCGCGCGAGCCGGCCAGTTCGCGCTGCAGCCAGGCCAGTTGTTGCGGGCCGAGAAACGCGGCATCTGCGCCGGGCGTTGGTTGCAGGTTGTCGCTGTTGGCACCGCGATAACTGCGCATGTCCAGCACGAACACATCCAGCAGCGGGCCATAGCTGATCTTGCGGTAGATGCGCCCATCGCCGTCGGCCCGCACGCCGCGCATCAGCGCGTATTCCAGGAAGGCCTTGCGTGCGCGCGCCGCCAGCACCTCGATATCGCGCACTTGGTAACGCGCATCCAGCTGCTTGCCGGGCGACCAGTTGTTGGTGGTTTCGTGGTCGTCCCATTGCCACACCTGCGCCACCTCGGCATTGAAGCGACGGACGTTTTCATCGAGCAGGTTGTAGCGGTAATTGCCGCGAAACTCGTCCAGGGTCTCGGCCACCTTGCTCTTGGCCGCGGTGGTGAGATTGCGCCAGCGCTTGCCGTCTTCCACCGTGAGTTCGGCCGGGACCGGGCCATCGGCATAGATGGTGTCGCCGCTGTGCAGGAAGAAGTCCGGGTTGCGTGCGCGCATCGCCGAATAGATGCGCATGCCACCGATGTCCGGATTGATGCCGAAGCCCTGGCCCACGGTGTCGCCGCTCCATACGAAACGCACGTTGTCGCGTGCCTGTGGCGTGCTGCGCAGATGCCCGTGCACCGGTGCGCTCAACACGCCGCTGTGCGCATCTTCAAAGCGCACCCGGTAGAAGATGTCCTGCCCCGGCGGCAGCGCGGCCAGGTCCACGCGTGCGGTGAAATCCTGGGTGGGCAGCGCCAGCGGGCCGTCGATCCGCCGTGCATGGCGCAGGCTCGGTCGCGTATCCCATTCCACCCGCAACCGCGCCGGGCGATCGCAGCGGCTCCACAAGATCGCGCGGCCCCCCTGCACATCGCCGCTTTGCACGCCATCGGTGATCAGCGGCCGCCCGGACGGCGCCGCCAGCGTGCGTGTGGACCAACCGGCTGTGGCCGGCAACAGCAGGCCGGCACCCAGACCTTGCAGCAAGCGGCGGCGGGCGGGATCGGAGGCAGACATGGGCAGTCCTTGACGAGTTAGGTCCGGCATCCAGATCTAGCGCATGAGTCTTACCGGCGCGTGTCTGGCGCGACGATAGCTAGGCGAATCTTTCAGGCTTAGCAACGCGATTGGAGCATTTCGAATTCACCCCTCAGCGCTGCGTTGCTGGCAATGAAGTGGTGAGCGCTTGAGGTGCTGCTACATGGGCGTCTTTCGCTTTTTCAATGTGCATTGGGTTTTGAATTTTCTTGACGGTGTTCCCGTTGCGGAACAGACTCGTCTGAGGCACCAAGGACAGGTCATCGCGCGAAGCGCCAGCTGGTTCACTGGCTGGGATGGCGGTCATGAGTGGATATTCACTACAGCGCAGAGGTCAGGGATGAGTAGGAAGCCAGGCGTGTCTGATGATAAGTGCGGCCAATTTTGGAAAATTCTTCGGACTTGCGGTGCTGCACGCCTGTTTGCGGGGAATTTCGCAAGAGCCGGGGTGACGATTTTCTCGCTCGCGTGCTGTCCTTCGATACTGCATGCAGAGATTCCAAGTTGGCATGAGGAATATGGCAACCGGCTGAAATATGCGGAACTGGTCGAGCCGCTCAAGGGCGATATCTTTGGCGAATCGGTCAATCTTTATGACGGGTCGGTGTCCTTCTCTGCCACCGAGCTGTCGTTGACGGGAAATAACGGTTTACCGGTGTCCATCGGACGCAGGCTCGACCCGAGTAATCCCAAAAACAATCTTGCGTTTGGCGACTGGGAGCTGGATATCCCTTCGCTTTCAGGCGTTTTTGGAGACGATGCGGCAACGGCAGGTGCCGGCAGTTGGGCGCCTGCGCAGCGCTGTGACAGTGTGAGCGGACCACCGATTGTCACGGTCCGAAATGTTCGCGGAACCCTCGATATTGATTTTGCCGATTTCGAGTATTGGGACGGCAACCGGCTGTCGTTGCCCGGAGGTGGAGGCGGCGAACTGCTTGGTGCATCAGGAGATGCGCGCGAGGTCAGGCCGACGTTTACCGAGGCTGTGCGCTGGAATACCAAGGACGGCTGGTTCTTCTCATGCCTGGGTGCCTTGAAGAGCGGACAGGCAGGGCAGGGCTTCGTGGGGCATGCGCCCGACGGTAGCAAGTATTACTTCGATTGGATGGTGGTGCGCGACCATAACGACCAGGCACATAAGCAAACCCTTGGGGCAGATACGCATGCGGTGCTTCGCCGCAACAAGGTCTTTCTGTATCCGAGCCAGGTCGTCGACCGCTTCGGCAACTGGGTTCGCTACGAATGGAGTGGCGCGCAGCTGCAGCGTATCCATGCCAACGATGGACGTAGCATTGTGCTCGGCTACGACAACGCGGGGCGTGTCGCCAGTATGACCAGCGGTACGCGCCAGTGGAGCTACCAGTACGACAGCACTACTTCCCGGCTGATCTCGGTCACTTTGCCGGATGGAACAGCGTGGGGCTATGCGATCGCGCCACCGGCATTGCTATACAAGCAGCGGCAAACCCAGGACGAGCCGGAGTCCAATTATCGGGTACGCATGGATCTGTGCGCCAAAATGGGGATCCTCCTCGACAACGAAGCGATCTATACCGTCAACCATCCTTCTGGAGCAGTCGCAACGTTTAGCCTGCGCCCGATCCGACACGGTCGGATGGGTGTGCGTTTCGATTGTCAGGAAAACGGGGAAAGCGCCACGCTGGAGGATGGATGGAACCAGACGCCGCTGTATCGCGGCGCCTACACTCTCAAATCCAAGACCATCAGCGGCCCTGCGCTGCCGACTGCTCAATGGCAGTACGACTATCTCAATTTAGGTGGGCGCTACGATCGCGACGTCACGGTGGATAGCTGGCCGTTGTATCCGGTAGGCAGCGCAGAACACAAATTCACCGTGGAAACCGGACCCGACGGCACGGTCAAGCGTTACGAGTTCGGCAAGGAAGTCCGCTACAACGATGGGCGGTTGCTGGGCGTAGTGACCACGCGCAACGATGTCAATGTCAAAGTGGAGACCACCAGTTACGTTGCAGAGTCGCAGCTTGCAGACGCACCGTTTCCGGCATTGGCTGGTACCAGTTATGTTTATGGCAGTGACGAGATCATGTCGCATGGCAACCGGCCCGTGCAGAGCACCAGCACAACCCAGGATGGTGTGCAGTTTGTCCGGCAGATTACAGCTTTCGATGCTTTTGCCCGCGAGAGATCTGCAGTGGAGTCGAACTCTGCCGGCCAGAGCAGAACTACCTCCAAGGCCTACTACGACGACGCTGGGTTGTGGTTGTTGGGACAGGACCAGCAAGAGACCGTCGGCGATATCCAGCGCAGCCGCGCCGAGTTTGATACTGCAAGTGGGTTGCCAGTGCGTTTCTATGCGTTTGGGCGACTTGCCCAGAGTGTGGGCTACGCCGCTGATGGAACGGTCGCCAGCGTTAGTGATGGGCGTGGCAATGCAACCCTGCTCAGTGGTTGGAAGTTCGGTGTACCGCAGCAAATCAAGTTTCCCGGCACTGCTGAAGCGCCCAATGGCGCGACGCGATCGGTGGTGATCGACGACAACGGATGGATTGCCGCACTTACCGATGAGAACGGGTTCACTACCAACTATACCTATGACGGCATGGGGAGATTGGCGTCGATCCAATATCCGCAAGGCGACAGCACGGCATGGAATGCAGTGAGCTTTGCGCTGCAACGCATGGAGGCAGCCAATCTCGGCCTGCCTGCCGGGCATTGGCTGCACAGCCGCACGCAGGGCGGGCACACAACCCAGACCTATCTGGATGCGTTATTTCGCCCAGTAATGGCTGCGGAGGTGGCACAAGGGCAGACCGATAGCGCCGTGGTCACTCGCTATGACGTCACTGGCCAGAAGGCGTTTACCTCGTATCCGTCGCGTGCAGTGAACGACGTCAACCAGGCACTCTCAGGCACTTCCTATACATACGATGCGCTTGGGCGTCCGATCAGCATGACGCAGGCATCGGAACTCTGGCCGCTCGTTACCACGACCGAGTACATCGGCGATCTCAGCGTCCGCGTGACCAATCCGCGAGGTCTTTCCACCACGACCCGGCATCTTGCCTATACCGGGCCGGAGTACGAGATGCCGCTGACGATTTCCCAACCCGAAGACGTGATTACCGAGATCCAGCGCAATGCGCTCGGAACTCCACTCTCGATCAACCGGCGTAACGGGGATGGCAGCCAGCAGCTGGCCCGTCGCTATGTCTACGATGGGTATCGCCAGCTGTGCAAGACCATCGAGCCAGAATCCGGCGCCACCGTGCAGGACTACGATGCAGCCGGCAATCTTGCCTGGTCTGCATCGGGCACCGCCCTGACCAGCGCGACCCAGTGCGATACCGAAGCGGCGCAAGCGAGTGGGCGTGTCGTGGTGCGCAACTACGATGCGCGCAATCGCTTGTTTCAACTGCGCTTTCCTGATGGTCGGGGAGATCAGGATTGGTCCTACACCCCAGACGGCCTGCCTGCCTCCATCAGCACGTCCAATACCAGCGACGCGTTGCCGGTGATCAACAGCTACCAGTACAACCGCCGACGCCTGCTGGTTCAGGAGTCTCAGCAGCACGCCGAACTCGGGCTCAGGAGCATGAACTATGCCTACGATGCCAATGGCGCACTGTCGGGCCATACCTACCCGAGCGGGCGTGTCGTGGACTATGCGCCGGATGCATTGGGCCGACCGACCCGTGCCGGCAACTTTGCCAGCGAGGTGACCTACTACGCCAACGGCGGCATGTCGCGGTTCCTCTACGGCAATGGCGTGGTGCATACATTGGGACAGAACGTGCGTGGTCTCCCCGATCGCAGTACCGATCTGGCCGGTGGCACTGCGGTGCTCGACGATGGCTATGACTATGATGCGGTGGGTAATGTGATGGCCATCAGCGATGGCGTAACGGGCGGCAACACCAGCCGCGACATGACCTACGACGGCCTGGATCGGTTGAAAACCGTAACCTCGGCTGCTTTTGGTGACGCCAGCTACAACTACGACGCCTTGGACAACCTGCAGGCGGCCAAAGTGGGAACGCGTGATCGCATGCATGTTTACGATGGCAACAATCGCCTGACCAACGTGGTCGATGCCGTCGGCGGAGCGACGCTGGTCGGATTGAGCTACGACGTGCAGGGCAATTTGAACAATCGCAACGGCGTGACCTACGATTTCGACTACGGTAACCGCCTGCGTCAGGTCGGTGCAGTGGAGGCCTATCAATACGATGCGCAGGGAAGGCGTATCCGCGCTCAGGCCTCCGCCAGCGGCGCGATCTACTCGTTCTACGACAATGCCGGTGTCCTGCGGCAGCAGCGCAATGAGCGCACCGGCAAGGACGTGGACTACATCCAGCTCAACGGCAGTCTGGTGGCGCAGGTGTCGGGCAGCGTGACCCCGAATGTTCCGGCTTTGAGCGGCCCGGGTTACGTCAATCAGGGCGACTACGCGTTGACCTGGAACGCAGTGGGCGCGGCAACCCGTTACGAACTGGAGGAAGCGGCCAGCGGCGGAAGCTGGACAGGCATCTACAACGCAAGCGCGCTGACTTTCACCGTCACCGGGAAATCGACTGGCAGCTTCCAGTATCGCGTCCGTGCATGCCGCGACAGCTGTGGAGGCTGGAGCAATATCGCCACAGTGGCAATCGAGCTGCCACCGTCGACCGTGCCCAGCCTGTCGGTGCCTCAGTTTGGCGACAACGGCAACTACAGCATCGCCTGGTCCGCCGCTTCGGGTGCAACCGGGTATGAATTGGAAGAAAGCGTTGCCGATGGTGCCTGGAGCCCAAACTACACCGGTGCAGAGTTGTCCAGGGCTTTTGCAGCACGCGCGGCGGGGATATACAGCTATCGGGTACGCGCCTGCAATCCCATCGGCTGTACGTCCTATTCCGCCAGCGCCAGTGTCAATGTGGTGTACCCGCCCGACAGTGCGCCCGCGACGAGTGCTCCTGCCCGTGCCACCCAGAGCGGCTTTGCCGTCAGCTGGTCGGCTGTAGGCGCGGCCTCTCACTATGTGCTGCAGGAAAGTGCCAATGGTGGAGCGTGGTCCACGCTGCAGGAGGGCCCCCAACAGGCCTTCGAGACCGGTGCCCGCACTGCAGGCGATTACGGCTACCGGGTGGCGGCCTGCAATCGTGCCGGGTGCGGCAACTGGTCCGGCGCTGTCGCGGTGCAGGTTGTCGCCCCGCCCACTCTGGAGCCCTCAGTGTCGGCCCCCTCGCTGGTGCCGGGTAACGCGTACACGGTGAGTTGGAGCACTCCATCCGGCAGCGAGAGCTTCCAGCTGGAAGAAGACAGCAATGGCGCAGGATGGGTGCAGGTGTATGCGGGCGCTGCCACCAGCTTCGACACCAGCAAAGGCAAGGGCAGCTACGGCTACCGGGCCAGGGCCTGCAACATGGCCGGCTGCGGACCGACCTCGGGCATTGTCACGGTGACGGTCTCTCCGCCACCGGCGACGCCGGTCATGCAGACAGCGAACTGGCTGAGTACGCGCACCGCGCCGGTGCAGGTCTGGTGCGAAGCCGGTTGGTCTGCGGTCGCCGATGCAGTGGAGTACCAATTGCAGAGCAGTGGCGGCAATGCGCTTTACACCGGCCCCAGCACCTATGTCAGTGCCAACGGCAATGCCTACTGCGCCTACGAGTACACGGTGCGCGCCTGCAACGCCGGTGGTTGTTCGGCATGGTCGAGCCCACCATTCCCGGTGACCCAGGGCGAGATGGAATGAGGATGCCAGGATGCTGAAGAGAATCATGCGTCGTGCGGCGCTGCTGTTGGCATTGGCCTGGCCGGCTGCAGGTCTTGCCGAAACGGTGGAGTACATCCACACCGACGCCTTGGGCTCACCGGTGGCGATCACCGATGCCGCAGGCAATGTGATCGAGCGGACGGTGTATGAGCCGTATGGCGGCATGGTCAACAAGGCGGCAGTGGACGGACCTGGGTTTACCGGGCATGTAGCGGACTCGGCGACCGGGCTGAGTTATATGCAGCAGCGGTATTACGATCCACAGGTTGGAAGACTTCTTTCAGTTGATCCTGTGATGGCTCATGGAAATCCTTTAGGGGCTTTTAATCGCTATTGGTATGCTAACGACAATCCGTATCGGTTCACTGATCCGGATGGAAGGCAAACAATACCATCGGAAAATAAACTTGGTTCCAGCGACCCAGCTGTTATCAATGACTTCCACCAAGCACAGGGTGAGCATGCCGCTATTACACTTAACGTTGCTTTAGACCTGTTCCTATCGCAGTTTGGTGATGGTCCTGGTGGAGCGGCTGCAGGCGTAGGTGGGGTTGTTGCGAAGTCTGCTGAAGCAGTAAGCGCCCTCACCAGGGCAAGGGAAATCCAGGGCGCACTGAAACCTATAACTCAGTCCAAAGTCACGACTGCTGTAACAGAGACGGCGGAAGGCGTTCGCGTTGTAACTTCAAGCGAAGGGAGGTTGCGTCCAGCACAGCGTGCAGCCCTACAAGTTGGCGAGGTGGCTGGAAAAGGCGCCGCACGCACGCACGCGGAGGTGAACGGAGTCAATGCCGCTAGAGATATGGGATTGACACCAACAAGCGTCTCGCCAAGTCGAACGGCATGCCCAGGATG
>Ga0114992_100119_pt1 | contig 14413 bp, 15 predicted proteins | sample MSEELM_DM5_FD_89584 | JGI IMG/M metagenome (GOLD analysis project Ga0114992, IMG submission 89584) | Subsurface microbial communities from deep shales in West Virginia, USA - MSEEL M_DM5 | ecosystem: Environmental > Aquatic > Deep subsurface > Shale gas/oil reservoir > Produced water/Flow back ... | reverse complement strand
CTTTTCCGTCGCGCACCACGATCTCGCAACGCACCATGTCCACATCCTTGATCCGCAACCGCAGGCATTCCAGCAACCGCATCCCGCTGCCGTAGAGCAGCCCCGCCATCAGCCGACACGCCCCCTCCAGCATCGTCAGCAGGCGCGCCACCTCCTCGACCGAGAGCACCACTGGAATGCGCCGCGGTCGCTTGGCGCGCACCAGGTTCTCCATCCAGGGCAACTCCAGGCCCAGGATCTCGCGATACAGGAACAGCAGTGCCGCCAGCGCCTGATTCTGCGTGCCGGCCGACACCTGGCCCCGCGTCGCCAGGTCGGTGAGAAACGCCTCGACCTCTGCCTGCCCCATCTGCGCTGGATGCCGTTTACCGTTGGCCAGGATGAAGCGTCGGATCCAGCCCACATACGCCTGCTCGGTGCGCAGGCTGTAGTGGCGAAGCCGCAGCCGACCACGGACCTGATCCAACAGCTTGGGGGTCAGACGCGTCATTACGCCTGCATCGTCACGGGTGTAACTCATACGCCGGCTCAAACGTCGGATAACGCAACCAGCATTGACGCCAAGATTGTCGGCTGCTATCCGACAAGTCACTATTACAAAATAGGAATTCCCCCTTCCCAGCCATCCGGCCTTCGTCGATACTTGGCGCAACACCGCTTTTAGGCGGTCCAATATTAGTTAGGCAGACGAACAGAGACAATCGCAACTGAGACTTTTCATGGACAACTATCAGCTTGTTACCTCGCCCCTATGCCGCTCCGTCACGACCGATGGCCGCACTGTTCGCCTAGAGATCTATCGCGGGCTCGACACCGACTGGACCCTTGAGGCTGTTGATGAGTTCAACAACTCCACCGTCTGGGATGACCTATTCGCAACGGACCAGGCCGCACTCGACGAGGCGTTGCGCACTATTCGGGATGAGGGAATTGACTCCCTCATTGGTCCGCCCAGCGGCGTCCATTAATGGATCAGCCGCCTAACAAATCATTCAAGCCGAAGTTGCTTCGCAACTCGGCTTAATTCAGGCGTTAGGCCGTGGTGGAGCAAATGCGTTGGTGGTCGCCGCTTCGATGAGTTCGCGGGCGTGCATGCGGTTGGCTCCGGACAGAGGTCATCACCGTTGCTGGTTGCGGTAAGTTCGGTACTTCGCCTTGGCACGTCGTTCCCGCGCTGCGCTCGTTGCAGTTGGCTTCGGTGGCATCACGCGCCGCTGCATCGCTGAGCAAGCTCCATCCCGCAAGCTGTGGCACACTCGTTCCCGGCGGCAGTGCTGGGGAGCATGGTTGCACCATCCAACCTTCGCGGCCACTCTCTGCCTAACAACTCATTCAAGCCGAAGTTGCTTCGCAACTCGGCTTAACTCAGGCGTTAGGCCGTGGTGGAGCAAATGCGTTGGTGGTTGCTGCTTCGGTGAGTTCGCAGGCTTACATGCGGTTGGCTCCGGACAGCAGTCATCACCGTTGCGGGTTGCGGTAAGTTCGGTGCTTCGCCTTGGCACGTCGTTCCCGCGCTGCGCTCGTTGCAATTGGCTTCGGCGGCATCACGCGCCGCTGCATCGCTGAGGCAAGCTCCATCCCGCAAGCTGTGGCACACTCGGTCAAGGCGGCAGTGCTGGGGAGCAGGGTTGCACCATCCAACCTTCGCGGCCACTCACTGCCTAACAACTCATTCAAGCCGAAGTTGCTTCGCAACCCGGCTTAATTCAAGCGTTAGGCCGCAGAGAGAGCCATCCGTGATCTTTGAATACACTCAAATGGATGCTGCCAGTACGCGGACCATGCACCTTCTCGGCGTCCCGACGTACGCAGCTTTGCTGGCCTCCATTTGGGCCTTCCCATACGGCAAGCCGCTCCTCGGATTTCTCGCTGCAGCATTGGGAGCACTTGCTTACCAGTTCTTGTACAGTAAATCTCTGTACGCATTCGTGCACATGCTCACGCCACCACGACCCATTTGGCAATTCGCTCTCGCAGTAGTCTGTGTACAGTTCCTAGCTCTTGGGGTTTTGTATGCTGCGGCCTAACAATTCATTCAAGCCGAACCCGCTTCGCGGTTCGGCTTAATCAGGCGTTAGAATTGATGAGAACTTTTATTGCAGTTGTAACAGCATTTCTGGCAGCCGCACTCGCGCCTACTCTGGCTTTTGTTTTTGCTGGTATGGCTTTGAACGGAAAAGCGCTATGCAGCGGCGAAGACGTCATTTCTCTCCTGGCCTTAATCGGTTTCTGCATGATTTTCGCCATTGCTCATGTAGTTATTCTTGGTTTGCCGGTGTCACTCTGGCTAGTGCATACAAACAAATTCGTGCTCCGCTCAATGCTTTTGGCGGGATTTCTCATCGGATCTCTGCCCATCGCATTATTAGCTAACACTCTACTAAGATCTGACTGGGCCGATTATATTCAGCTTGTTTTTAATGCCGGCGCCCTCGGTATAATCGGCAGCACGGCCTTCTACTTCACGTTCAAGGGCATCATCTCTAACAATTCATTCAAGCCGAAGCCGCCTCGCGGCTCGGCTTAATTCAGGCGTTAGGCGGTGGTGGAGCAAGTGCGTTGGTGGTTGCCGCTTCGGTGAGTTCGCAGGCGTGCATGTGGTTGGCTTCGGACAGTAGTCATCACCGCTGCTGGTTGCTGTAAGTTTGGTACTTCGCCTTGGTACGTCGTTCCCGCGCTGCGCTCGGTGCAGTTGGCTTCGATGGCATCACGCGCCGCTGCATCGCTGGGCAAGCTCCATCCCGCAAGCTGTGGCACACTCGGTCCAGGCGGCAGTGCTGGGGAGCATGGTTGCACCATCCAACCTTTGCGGTCACTCACTGCCTAACAACTCATTCAAGCCGACGTTGCTTCGCAACTCGGCTTAATTCAAGCGTTAGGCGGCATGAAAGAACTCAGCAAGCAGACACTCTTGAAGCTTTCGGTGGTGTCGATTGATAACGCCACGGCGCTAGTTGAAGAGGCAGAAACGTTGCTAAGTGCCGAGCATTTCGCACGCGCCTACTTCCTTGCTGTTGCGGCCATCGAGGAAGTCGGCAAGTCCGCATTAGCGTTCGGAGCTGCAGGTCGAAACGTGGCGGATCGGCAAGTGCTCAAGAAGACTTGGAGCAACCTTCTAGATCACAAGTCAAAGATCATCGCCGCCTTTGGCCCATCGCTGAGCCTTACGCAGCGAGAAAATATGAAGGAGGCACTTGATACGTCCCTTGAACTTATGGGCAGCCTGCGCCGCGGCCGAGAGCCGTCGATGTATACGGACGTTCTCCCGGATGGCTCGATTCAAAGCCCAAAAGACTTGGTTCGTCCTGTAGCCGCATGTGACGCTGTATGCCTCGCCCAACATTGTCTGGCGCGAGCTAAACAGCATCAGGCTAACAATGAGCCAGCGTCCACCACGGCGGCCAGCGATTTCTTCTATACCCTCTCCAGCAGCAAGATTCAGGAGATCATGGGTCAAGAAGAGTTTTCGCCTTTCTATCTTGAGCGCATCAACGGCGGCAACATCAGCCTAGAGGAAGCAATCTATGCCTTCGTATCCCGGCCTGCCGCCTAACAATTCAATCAAGCCGATACCGCTTCGCGGTACGGCTTATTTCAAGCGTTAGGCAGCGGTGGAGCAGATGCGTTGGTGGTTGCCGCTTCGGTGATTTCGCAGGCGGGCATGCGGTTGGCTCCGGACAGCAGTCATCACCGCTGCTGGTTGCGGTAAGTTCGGCGCTTCGCCTTGGCACGTCGTTCCCGCGCTGCGCTCGGTACAGTTGGCTTCGGTGGCATCACGCGCCGCTGCATCGCTGGGCAAGCTCCATCTCGCAAGCTGTGGCAAACTTGATCCAGGCGGCAGTGCTGGGAGCATGGTTGCACCATCCAACCTTTGCGGCCACTCACTGCCTAACAACTCATTCAAGCCGAAGTTGCTTCGCAACTCGGCTTAATTCAAGCGTTAGACCGCTCAAGGAGTTCATCGTAAGCATGAAAGTATTTCTGCACACCCGTAGCCCGAAGCAAAGAAACTGGCTAAACGAGGAGCGAGATTTTTCTCACATCCCCGTTGTGGGCGAGTACGTGGCAACCTCAAGTGACGGTCCGTGGTTCAAGGTTGAGCTCGTAGTTCACACGCCGTTTCCGTGCGACTTCGACGCTGAGGTGTACGCCGTTGCGGCAGACCACCTTGAGGTTCTCAAAGAGATTTTGGATGGCTAGCATTTCTCTGACGCGGCCTAACAATTCATTCAAGCCGAAACCGCTACGCGGTTCGGCTTAATTCAAGCGTTAGGCCCGTAAAAGCAGAATGCCGTGAGCGGATGTTTGCCCACTCACGGCATCGTTCGCATTACTCTTCGGCAATGATCGTGATGCCACGTTTAGTCACTTGAACTCGTGCTTTCTGGCCTACCCTAAAACCTGCCGCTTGCAACCAATCGCCGCTCAACCGTAAAAACGGAACTTGTCGTGGCTGGGTGCGACGCTCTATGTCTTTGTGCTGGCTTTCGTAATACTGATAGCCAATTGTCAAAAAGCGCGGCTTCGGCGCTGTGCGGTGTTGCTTAGCCATGGTGGCATCCTTCGAGATTGTCCAATTTTCGCCTCCTGTTCAGAGAGGCGGCCGGGCGCTTGAACACCGCTCGAAGACGGCCCGCAGATTTCCCCTTTCGGGTGTTGTATAGCTGCGCGCCGCCCGGCCATAAAAACAATAGGCACAAAAAAACCGCATGGCTTTCGGGCGCGGTTGCCGCTTCAAGAAGGTGTGTTCAGCACCAGCTGGCAACTTAGCCGGATGCGAGCTAGCGGTCAACTCGCAGGCACAGGCCTAACAATTCGTTCAAGCCGACCCCATATCGTGGCGGTGCCAGGGTGCTATACGCTACGTTAGCATGCAGTCGCCGCCCTGCTGCGGGCGGCTTAACTCAGGCGTTAGGTGCTATGGAAGATACTCATCTCCTCGGAGCTATGTACCTTGGTCACGCTGGAGCCTTTCGACACTGCATCAACGTGCTTCTCGCAGACATGGACAAAGACAAAAATGGCCTACCCGCAAAAATGGCCTGTCTTCCAGTCTATTACCTGGCTTCGCATGTGATTGAGCTTCTTCTAAAGGCTGCTTTGCTCAAACGCGACGTTACTTCGCAGGAACTTAAAGCGGTTGATACTAGGCACAACCTTGCAAAGCTTGCAGAAATGCTTTCCGGGCTCGTCACAATCAGCAGCCAAACTCGGGCGTTGATTACCACCCTCAGCGATCAGCACAAACGTCATTTTCTACGTTACGGTGGACCCACGGCATTACCTCACCCAGAATGGCTAATGGAGGGTCTAGATGAGATCCTGCAGCTTTGCGCGGTTTCTGGAACTTCTGGGGTCGCGCCTAACAATTCATTCAAGCCGAACCCGCCTCGCGGGTCGGCTTAATTCAGGCGTTAGGCGGCAATGGACAGTTCGTGGCGACGGGGAGAGTGAAACATGAGCATGTTTGAATGGAGTGTTGTCGTCCTGCTTGTTCTCATCTTGTTCAAGCCTAGCGGCAAGCCCTTCCGACTTGAGGGTACCGCATTAAACTTGATGCAGCAGTATGAAAGCCGGTTGATTGCCATCGAGACACATCTCGCGGAGATTGACGCATCGACCAAGTCGGCCAGCGACGACATAGGCGCCATGCGCATTGCTCAACTTCCGGACTATCCTCCCGATGGCCCTTGAGTTGCCACCTAACAATTCATTCAAGCCGTACCCGCTTCGCGGGCGGGCTTAATTCAGGCTTTAGGAGGGCTATGGGACATCACTATCTGCCGCAGCATTATTTGCTGGGCTTTGCAAGCGGAAAGAAGTTGTGGGGGCACGACCTGATAGAAGGCCGATCCTTCCCCACCCAGGTCAAGTCCGTTGCGAACGAAACAGAGATGTACACGGAAGAGCTGGAAAGCCACTTAGCGAATGTCGTGGAGGGTCCCGCTCAAGACGTAATTGACCGCATTCGCAATCGAATTCCTCTAAGAACCGGAGATCGCGAGCTTTTCGCGAGCTACGTTATCGCCATGTGGCAGCGTGTTCCTGCCGGGCGAAATCGGGTAGCAGGCCATATCCCCCAGCTCGCCGAAAATATCAGAGTCCAGGTCATACAGCAACTAAATGCAATCGCGAATGCCGAGCCAGAACTCGCGGAGAAAGCAGAGAAACGAAAGGAAGAAGTAAACCAGATCATTTCTTCGTACAAGAAAGATCCGCCAGATTACTTCTGGCATCACACACTGAAATCTGGAGCCACGCAACGAACAATCCAGGGCCTAATGTCCATGGAGTGGTATTTTCTCGTCACTACTGGGGAAAACTTCATGACTTGTGACAATCCGGTGTTCTTCTTCGAGTCGGAAGGTATTGCTGCAGATCAAGCCGAGCTAAGCATGCCTCTAGGCTCAGAGATATGCTTCTGGGCAAGGCGAGCCAGATCGAACAGGCCGCAATACTTCTCGGCCGAGCGTTCGACAGTACTGGAGCTTAATCGTCGCTCGGCTCACAACACAAGACGATTTCTCTACACGCGCCAGGAATCACCGTGGGCTTTAGACTTCGCTAGAAAGACGCATAGGCTGCACAGATTGTCATGAATTCGCCGCCTAACAATTCATCAAGCCGAACCCGCTTCGCGGGTCGGCTTAATTCAGGCATTAGGCCGTGGTGGAGCAAATGCGTTGTTGGTTGCCGCTTCAGTGAGTTCGCAGGCGTGTATGCGGTTGGCTCCGGACAGCAGTCATCACCGTTGCTGGTTGCGGTAAGTTCGGTGCTCCGCCTTGGCACGTCGTTTCCGCGCTGCGCTCGTTGCAGTTGGCTTCGGTGGTATCACGCGCCGCTGCATCGCTGAGCAAGCTCCATCCCGCAAGCTGTGGCACACTCGGTCCAGGCGGCAGTGCTGGGGAGCATGGTTGCACCATCCAACCTTTGCGGTCACTCACTGCCTAACAATTCATTCAAGCCGAAGTTGCTTCGCAACTCGGCTTAATTCAAGCGTTAGGCCGCAGAGAGAAGCTGCTTGTGACCAAAGACTCCAAAGCGCGCCTCGTTTATTTCGTGCTTGCCTTGGCTGGCGTCTTCTTGCTTGGGTAGCAACACCTTGGCTCAAGACTTTTGGTTCAACTGTGTACGTCTCGGCCGCCTTTGCATATCTAGCTGTGTTGTGGGTTGGGCTAAACTGGGTCGCGCACCGTGTCCGTACTAATGATAATTCGTAGTCACACGCGACTTTTGAATGTGGAGCCGCGGCTAACAATTCATTCAAGCCGAGCCCACATCAGGGCGGCGCCTAAGTGCACGCCTTCGGCTATATTTGCACTCAATCGCCGCCCTGCTGTGGGCCGGCTTAATTCAGGCGTTAGAGGGCTATGGGAAGTTCCGATGTCATCGCAGTTCTCGCGCTCATTGTCAGCTTGGCATCTGCCTACATCAGCTACAGAGCTTTCTCGCATTCCGTCATTGTGCATGAGCTCGAGTCGACACTAGCATTTGAGAGAGATAAATCTGAGTTGCTCATGCACGTGGAGCAAAGCCGTAACCTGTTCTCCTCGGCGCGCCGCGAGATCGAGCAGCTTCAATTTGTCTTGTCCCACGAGCCACAGCAGGTGCAAAGCGCCCTAAAGAACTACGACAATTTGTTCACTGAGTTCCTGCCGAGGCTTGTGGGTTCAGAGCGACAAGCCGGCCTGCTCTGGGATGAGATTCATGCATGGCGCGACAAGTCCGGCAGGAGCGCCTTCGCACACCACACACCGAGATTTCGGTCGCTAATTGAGAATGACCGCGTAGTCCACGACTCTGCGCTATTCTGCGCGCAAGAGGTGCGGGCACAGTTGGCGCGCGCGCGGGATTTATTCAACAGGGGGTTGCTCGGATAGCCCTCTAACAATTCGTTCAAGCCGATGCCGCTTCGCAGCACGGCTTAACTCAGGCGTTAGGCACCGCATGAAAGTTCGATGGTTATTTGTTGCATGGGGAATTTTGGCAGCTTGGGTTCTTTTGCTTCGTTTCGGAGTGGTCGGTCCACGAGAGTGGCTAATCACGCTTTATGCCGTGGGTAGTCTTGCACTTGCAGGCGGAGCTGGCGCGCTACTCAACATCCGTTTTCGCCAAGATCTTCTGGCCGTTGATCGAGCTGCCTGGGAACACCTCACGCAATTTCCTGGTCTTGGTCCTGGCTACCACAACAATTTTTGTGAGCTGAGCTGGATCACACAGCCGTCGTCTACTATCCCGCCCCACCTCAAACCGCTGTGGCTTCGGGCACGCAAGCTCGTCTGGCTGCCAGGTGTCTGGTTCCTAACCACACCGGCAATCGGCGTTGTTGTAGGTGTCGGCAGTGCCTAACAATTCATTCAAGCCGAACCCGCTTCGCGGGTCGGCTTAATTCAGGCGTTAGGCCTCTGATGAGACTTCTCGTACTACTTCCTTTGCTCTTGCCACTCACCGCATCCGCGCGTGATATGGCGCCCTTGAATAATCCAGAGCTTGCTACGGTCATTGGCCTTTTCCAAGAACTGGTAACAACACCATCAAATTCAGACCATCCCTAAAGCACTCCCGTCATGCTCTCATCATCCCTGTATCGTGTCGTACATCAAACGCCGACTATCGAAGCGTATCGTCATCTTCGCCAAGCAAGCGGCTTGAGCCCGAAAGCGTTGGAAGCGGCCGAGCGCGGGTTGCCCAACTCGCTGTTCAGCGTGCAGGTGCTTTGCGATGGCGAGCCGGTAGCGATGGGGCGCGTCATCGGCGATGGCGGCTGTTTTTATCAGGTGGTGGACATTGCGGTTTTGCCAGCACATCAGGGCCGTGGTCTGGGCAAGACTGTCATGGGTGAGATCGCAAGCTACATAGAACGCGAAGTACCTGCGTCTGCGTATGTCAGCCTGATTGCGGATGGTGCGGCGTATAAGCTCTACCAGCAGTTCGGTTTTGCGTTGACTGCGCCTGCCAGTGTAGGTATGGCCTTCAAGAGGAAAACGTCGAGGGCAAGCGCGGCGTCTGACGTTTTGAAGAGCTAAAATTGTTCTGCTGCGCTCGCGCCAGCGCTCCAATCTGTCATTCCAGCATTACCGTCAAGGAACGCATGTTCTCCATCTTCAAGAAGCAAGCCGCTCCATTACTGATTGTTCGTGCCGATGGGCGGGAGTTGTGTCGCATTAGCCAGAGTGATGTCCCGTGTGAGATCAAGCCTTCCGCATGGTTGAAAGCCGATAGCGTCCTGGAATTTACCGACTCGGCGGGAGGTGTGCATCGGCATGAACTTGGTGCTGCAACAGGATGGTTCCACTTCTCCATTCGCGTACATCCCAACCTGGGGTGCCAGGCAGACTGTGTCATTTCCCAGACCGAGCAGCTCGATCCAGACGCGTTTGCGAATGGGCACGCAGACGGGATCAGATTTCAGCCGTTCTTCCTGCCGGGCGCCAGCGTCAGCAGTACCGCACTTGCAGGCAAGGGGCTTTTTGCCAGGGGTCTGCACTTCAGTGGACTAGTCACCGGCGGCAACGTACTGCTTTCCTGTGAATGCGACCACTGCAAACGTTCTTTCCTGATCCGTTCCTACCACGCCGGCTTCAGCAACGCGGGCTATTTCTACTCGGAATCCGGCAGGTACACCATCACGGTGGAGGACCACATTGCCGGCAGTCCGGCCGCATTGACAGAGCCGGACCCCGAGCAGCTGCATGCACTGGAAGAACGGCTTCCGCTGGCACCGGATGGGTCGGCCTATCGCTATATGAATCCGTTCCGCTGCCCACACTGCGCTGCGCCCTATATCGACTTTGCAGCACACCCCGGCCTTCGAAAGAACGAGTACTACGGCAACTACTTTGTCGGCAGCGATCTGCTGCGATATACGCCAGCCGATCCCTGAGCCGCATCTGCTTACGGCGTCTCTGCTGTCGCGGTAGGCAAAGCTATTAGCGGGCTGAGGCTTGAATTTTGCGTAGCTTTGCCTGGTAATCAGAGCAGCTGTCAAAACTGCTGCGCAGCCGTCAGGCGGGCGCGGCCGGCGCTCGGAATCCGCATGTACCCCCGTACACTGCGGTTCCTCCGCGCCGTCCGCACCCACCTGACGGCTGCTCGCTACGTTTTGTTAGCCGCTCTTAGTTCTTGCCTGGAGCATTGTTGGGGCAGACTAGGCGCTGCCAACCAGACCCGAGGTCATGCCATGTCACAAGCTGCCAGCTCCGGCCTGTTTATCTATGCCAAGGATCTTGAGCGTGTGGCGGCTTTTTACCAGCGCGTGCTGGGTATGCAGGCGATCCATTCCAGCAAGGAATTGGTTGTGCTGAACGCAGCCGCGCTGCAACTTGTCATCCATGCCGTACCTGAGGCAATCGCCGCCTCCATCACCATCGCCGATCCGCCCAACCGGCGTGAGAACACCGCGCTCAAGTTCTTTTTCACCGTCCCGAGCATCGCGCAGCTCGTCGAGCTTGCAGCTGCGCTTGGCGGCGAAATTCTGCCAGCGCAGTGGCGCGGCCCTGGCTTCGTTGCCTGTAATGCCGTTGACCCGGAAGGCAATGTCTCCCAGCTGCGCGAACGCGCTGCCTAGAGAACGGTCGAGCGGCGCATCAGAGCGGCGAAGCTTCGGTCGCGCCGAGGCGCAGTGCTGCAGGGTGTTGTGAGCCTTCGCCCATGCGACGCCGTGGCTCTGGGCGCACGCAATCATTCAGCCGTCCACGCGCCAGATCCCGCTGCACGGCAGCGGCTGCAAAGCGATACTGGCACTGCTGATCTGGCCTATGCTTCGCATCTTCCGAAACAACGCTTGGCGAATGGATTCACGATGAAGAATAAAGTGTGGCTCATCTGCTTGCTGGTGTCGGGATCGGCGTTTGCGCAGGGCGTAGCTCCTGCCACGACACGGGAGATCAACCAACTGTTCGCAGCGTTGAAGAACTCCAACTGCGAGTTCTCGCGCAACGGGTCGTGGTATTCGGCGCCCAAGGCCAGCGAGCATTTGCAACGCAAGTACGACTACCTGCAGAAGAAGGGCCTGGTCACCAGCACCGAATCCTTTATCGAACTTGCTGCGACCAAGAGCAGCATGTCGGGCAAGCCGTACGAGGTGCGATGTGGCGGGGCAGCGGCGGTACCGAGCCAATCCTGGTTCACCGGCAAGCTGCGCGCATTACGCAAGGGCACGCCGGCCTCCGGCAGTTGATACCTCGGCCGAGCGATGACGCGCAAGATTGCAGGCATGTCACCGCCGGCTTCCCTGCGGCACTGAGCACGGTAGAGCGTCTGGATGCTGCAACGGCTAGAAACACGCGTTCCACCGCCTGTGCTGCTAGTGCTGCTGGGCGTGATCGCCGCCGGCACGGCAGCGCTGTTACCGGGCATCGCGCTCCCGCTGCCGGGCCGGATGTTGATGGCCGGCACCTGTGTGCTCGGGGGCATCGCGTTGAATGTGCTTCCAAAGCTGACATTTGCCAGCGCCGGGACCACGATCAACCCGCTCGCGCCGCAGCGTGCAACACAGCTGGTAACCACGGCCTGCATCGCTACACCCGCAACCCGATGTATCTCGGCCATGCGCTGCTGCTGGGCGGCTGGATCGTGTCGCTGCAGCAGGACGCCGCCCTGGTTCTGGTGGGTGCCTACGTGCTGGCAATCACGCGGCTCCAGGTCCTGCCGGAGGAGCGCGCATTGGCGGCGCAGTTTGGCCCCGCCTACGCCGCGTATTGCCGGGTGACGCCGCGTTGGTGATAGACCACCACAGCGTTGCTCACGCGGCATGGCGTGCCTGTCTTGCAGCACTCTGCGCTGTGGGCGCTGCGTCTTCCACAAAAAGGCTCACTGCATCTTCCAGCTGTGCGGCATGGTCGCCCATGGCACGCGCGGCGGTGCTGGCCTCCTGCATGCGTAGCACGCCGTCGCGCATGTCGATATCCACGCGACTCAAGGTCTGATGCACCTGCGCGATGCTGCCGGCCTCTTGCTCGGAGGCGACCGCAATCGTGCTCAGCGTGCTGCTCACCTGGCCAATGGTGGTCACGATGTGCTGCATGCCGGCACCAGCGCTGCGTACTTGCTGCACACCTGCTTCAACGTGCGCCACCGACTCGCCGATCAACGCCTTGATCTGGCTGGCGGCGGTGGAGGAGCGTAGTGCCAGCGCGCGTACTTCGCTGGCCACCACCGCAAAGCCACGACCTTCGTCGCCTGCACGCGCCGCTTCCACGGCAGCGTTGAGCGCCAGGATGTTGGTCTGGAAAGCCAACCCATCGATGACGGCGATGATGTCCTGGATACGCCGCGAGGCGGCTTCCATCTGTTGCATGGTGCCCATCGCCTTGCCCATGGTGTCGCCGCCTGCACGTGCCGCTTCTGATGCGGCGGCAGCCAGCACATCGGCATCGGCTGCCTGCGCACTGTGCTGCTGCATGGTGCCAAGCACGGCCTGCATCTGTTGCGCTGCCTCGCCCAGCGTGATCGATTGGCGCCGCACCTGCTGCTCCAGCGCGTCGTTGCCGTGCAGGATGTGGCCGGTGGCCGCATTGATGACGCCGCTGGAACTGCGGATCTGCACGATGATGCGGGCAAGCGCATCGGCCGTGGCATTGGCATCGCGCTTCATGTGGTCGAACACGCCCTCGCAGGCGCGATCGATGCGTTGCGACAGGTCGCCGTGCGCCAGTGCCGCCAGCATGCGCCGCATGTCCTGCAAGCTGTCTTCGGTAACCGCAAGAAAGCGGTTGATGCCTTCGGCCAGCTGGCCCATGGTGCTGTCGTGCGCATGCCCATGCAGCCGCGCGCCGAGCTCGCCGCGGGTGGCTTGCGCAATCACGGTGGTCAGTTGCGCTTCGAGCAACAAGGACTGGGTGCGGTCCTGCCATTCCACCACCACGCCCAGTGGCGTGCCGTCGTGATCGTGCACGGGCGTGACGCTCTCCTGCAGCTGCAGTGCGCCCAGCGCGCGCGCGCCTGCACCACTTTCGACAGCACGCCGCTGTGCGGCCTCGGCAAGCGCCTGCTGCACGGTGTGCGCATCGCTGCGCGCGCTCAATTGTGCGAAGGAGTGATTGCGGTAGATCGCATCGCCCTGCGTGTCGACGATGGCCACAGCCATGGCCGAGGCATCCAGCGCCAGGCGAATCCGCCGGTTTTCCTGCAGCAGCTGCTGTTGCGTGGTGATGCGTTCCTGCACCTGCGCGCTCATGCGCACCAGCGCCTGCGCCAGCGAACCGGCACGAAAGTGCTGCTGCATGATGGCAGGCGGCAAGGCGTCGCCCTTGGCCAGCGTGTCGGCAAGCTGCGCCAGCGCCTCTGCTTCGTGGTCCAGCGCGTCCAGCTGGCGTCGCAGTTGCACGGCCATGACGCAGACGAAGGCGGTCTCCACAATCACATAGCCAGCGTGCAGCACGACGATGCCAAACCCGCTGCCGGCACTGAAGGCCTGCACCGGCAGACCACGCGCCTGCAGCCAGTAAAACGCGAGGTGGTGCACGGCAATCGCAGCGGCGGCTACCACCACCGGCAGCCAGTCGCGGTAATACAACAGCAGCGCCAGGATCACGAAGACGCCGAAGTGCATTTCCACCAGCCCGTGTGCCTGCTGGATGGTGGCAGCCACCAAGGCCATCAGCACCAGCGCGGTGGTCACACTGGTCAGCCGCGTGCCGGGATTGAAGCGCGCCTGCCACAGCATCAGCAGCAGGCTGGGCAGCGTGACCGCCAGGAAGGGCGTCCACTGCCCCTGATACCAGGCCAGCGCCAGCGAGCCAGCGCTCTGTAAGGTGGCGAGCCAGAGAAAGAGACGGTCGGCCTTGATCGCCAGCCGGTTGGCGTAGCCCGAGGCCAGCTGCGCGGTGGGTGCGTGCGTTGCGGTGCTGCTCATGCCGACACCCCCGCAGCACAGGCGCACGGTGCCACCAGCGCGACATCCGCCGGGCGTGCCAGGACCTGCGGTAGCCAACGCGGCCACTCTGCCGCACCGGCACGCCCGCATACCGCGCTGCCCTGCGCGGGGCCCGCATAGCGCGGCTGGCCATCGGCGCCGAGCAGCCACACCGCATAGCCGCTGCCATGCAGGGCCGGCACATCGATCTGCTGGACGCGCCCGCCGCGCGCGCGAACCGCCTGGCTCAATAACGCCCAGGCACGTGCATCGGCGGCGCCGTCGCAGGTGCAGGCACCCACGACGCCGACCAGCATTGGTGCGGTCGACAGCGCCGGCAGGCTGGCCTGCACGCGCGCCCAGGCGCTGGCGGCGTCGCCGGCAGCAGCAGCCTGCGGCGTGGTCCAGGCAACGGCGATCCAACCGCACCACAGCGCCAGCAAGGCGACGCCGGCGGTACGCCGGGCGGCGGGTGAGGAGGAACCGACTAAGGACATGTGCGCTGAATCCGACGGGCTGGTGTCGCCTTATCGGACTTGGGCGCTTACGCTTGAGTCG
>Ga0114992_100117_pt1 | contig 14678 bp, 10 predicted proteins | sample MSEELM_DM5_FD_89584 | JGI IMG/M metagenome (GOLD analysis project Ga0114992, IMG submission 89584) | Subsurface microbial communities from deep shales in West Virginia, USA - MSEEL M_DM5 | ecosystem: Environmental > Aquatic > Deep subsurface > Shale gas/oil reservoir > Produced water/Flow back ... | reverse complement strand
GGGCGCGGCCAGCGAAATCGCGGCTGGCAACCAGGACCTGTCGCAGCGCACCGAACAGCAGGCCGCCAATCTGGAAGAAACCGCGGCCTCGATGGAAGAGCTCACCTCCACCGTCAAGCAGAATGCCGAAGGTGCGCGCCAGGCCAATCAGCTGGCCATCGGTGCGGCCAGCGTGGCTGTGCAGGGCGGCGAAGTGGTCGGCAAGGTCGTCGAGACCATGTCCGGTATCGAAGCCTCGTCGAAGAAGATCGCCGACATCATCTCCGTCATCGACGGCATTGCCTTCCAAACCAACATCCTGGCGCTGAACGCCGCGGTGGAAGCGGCGCGTGCCGGCGAACAAGGCCGCGGGTTTGCGGTGGTGGCATCGGAAGTGCGCACGCTTGCGCAGCGCTCCTCGGGCGCCGCCAAGGAGATCAAGGACCTCATCGACGATTCGGTGCAGCGCGTGGCCGAGGGCTCCGCACTGGTGCACACCGCCGGCAAGACCATGGGTGAAGTGGTGGCCAGCGTGCAGCGCGTCACCGACATCATGGGCGAGATTTCTGCGGCTTCGCAGGAGCAGTCCGCAGGTATCGAACAGGTCAACCAGACCATCACCCAGATGGACGAGACCACTCAACAGAACGCCGCGCTGGTGGAAGAAGCCACTGCCGCTGCGCGCTCGCTGGAAGACCAGGCCGTGCAGCTCACCGAAGCGGTGGCCGTGTTCAAGACCGACAATCGGGTGGTGGCCGCGCCGGTTCGGCATGTGCCAAGCCCAGCGATAAACCCCGCAATTAAGGCGAAAGTGGCAGCTGCCGGCCGTACGCCGGCGCCCAAGCCACGCGCCGTCGTCACCACTGCCAGCAACGAAGGCAGCTGGCAGGAATTCTAGGGCCGTCGAACCGCACGCGGTGAGCAGGCAACACACAGCCTGCTTTCCGCTGCACGGTGCTCTTCGTTCCATCGGGGAGCGCTGTGGACTTCGGCCTTGGCTAGTTGCCGAATAAACCAGCGTAGGCGGAAAGGCCTCACGGAAGCATCCACTCCTGCGGCAACGTCGGTCTATGGTCGTCGATCCATGGCCGAGTGTCGGAGGATTCAGGTGGTGCCGGCATGATGCGACGCTAGTGTTCTTGCACGCAGCTCAGCGACGCCACGGACGTTGGCCAACTGCGCTTGGCACGTACTCGCACTGTGTCCATGCATCGCATCAGATGGATGTAAACATGTCGATCCCGGAACAACCCATCACTGCGGCGCTACCGGCAGACGTACGTATTGTGGAGGTCGTGCTTGTCGATCAGCCAAGCTCATCGAACGCATTAACTGAGGGCAGTGCACTTGGCTCGTGCCCTGGCAGCAGATGCCTCGCTTACATCGCCGATGGAAGGAGGCGTAGCGCTCTGCACTTCGCTATCAGTGACTGACAAACGCCTCGATGTTCTGCACGAGATTGCGGCAGGTGTAGGGTTTGCTCAGGAAGGTCGTGCGCGGCGGCAAACCCTTGGGTGAGGATCCCAGGCCCGAGGTCAATATAGCCGGCAGGTTATTGCCGTCGGCCCGAAGATAGGCAATGAGCCCATACCCATCCAGGAGACCGGGCATCTGAAGGTCGGTGAACAGGAGCTCGATTGCAGGGTGCGCATCGATCAGCTCGAGTGCTTCTTGCGCATCAGCAGCGGCGACAACGCCGTAGCCCTTGTCTACCAACAGCAGCATGGCGATCTCGCGCAAGCCGGCATCATCGTCGACCACAAGGATCAACCGTTCGATTGGAGCGGGCATGAGGCAGGACTTCTTCAGATCGACTCGTAACAATACGTCGCGCAAATGAAGGCTGCGTGATCTACTGGTAAGCTATGAACGCAATGCAAGACTTTCCTGACCATCGTTATCGGCAAATGGTCGAGCTATCGCTGGATTCCATCAAGGAAATTTCGCTCGATGGCCGCGTGGTATTCGTCAACTCGCACGGCTTGGCCAGGGTCGCGGCGCGCAATGCGGATGCCGTCATCGGCAAGCAGTGGGCATCGCTGTGGCCGGAGGAATTCAGGCCCAGGATCGAAGAGGCGCTCGCTGCGGCGGCGCGTGGCGAGTCGCAGCGGTTTGAAGCCGAATGCACCACCGACGATGGCCACCGGCACTTCTGGCTGGTGTCGACAAACCCGCTGCGTGCTGCCGACGGCCATGTCGAGGCGGTGCTGGCGGTCAATCGCGATATCACCGAACGGCGCCAATCGCAGCAGGCGCTGCGCACGCTCAATGACAGCTTGCGCACCCAGCCCGAGCTGCTGGGCCCGCAAAGCGAGCTTGCAGACGCGATTGACCAGGAACTGCAAAGCTATAGAAACGCTTCGGCGCCGGAGATCGAAGGCGAGCTCGACATCGCACGCGCTGCGCAGCGTCTGGCCGAAGCGGTCGCCGAGCGTGCGCAGGAAGGAGAGGCCGTCGGCCAGCTCCTGGCCGGCGTCGTGCACGACCTGAACAACGTGCTGCAAACGGCCGGCGCGGCCATCGAGATGGTGCAGACGCGCGCCTCGGTCATCGGCCAGGACAAACAGCTTCTGGGGATGGCACAGAGCGCACTGCAGAAAGGCTCGATCATGGCGCAGCGCTTGTTGGGGTTTGCGCGCCACCATCCTTATGCCCCCGAGTGCATAGACCTGGGCGACCTGGCGGAGCGCCTGATGCCGCTACTGCAACAGGCGGCGGGAAGTACCGTTGCGGTCGAATTACATCAAGAAGCGTCACTGCGGTTCGTCCTGGCCGATGCGCACTCGTTGGAGCGCGCGCTCTTGAACCTGGTGATCAACGCACGCGATGCCTGCGCGGAAAGCGGCCACATTCGCATCACCTTGGGCAACCAGACGACGAGCGATGCCACCGATGCCGACGATCGTGCGGCAGGTGAATACGTCACGCTTGCCGTGCAGGACAATGGCAAAGGCATTGCACCTGACGTGCGTGACCGGCTGTTCGATGCGTACTTCACCACCAAGCCGGTAGGCAAGGGCACCGGCCTGGGGTTGGCCCAGGTTGACGGTGCGGTTCGGCAAGCCGGTGGATTCATCGATGTCGAATCCGAGCCGGGCCATGGCGCCTGTTTCATCCTGGGCTTCCCAGCGGCGGATGCGCAGTGCCTTGCCGCCGACGCCGCGAATAAGCGCGGCCAACCACCTGGCTAACCATCGCAATCGCAAGCGATGGTTCAAGGGCGCGGTCCACGCTGTCGCTCTGGAGTGGCCGGGAGACGCGACATGAGCATCCGCACCAATACCGATCACCAGCTGTCCGACCTAGGCAAAATGCTGGCCGTATGGCCACAGCGGGTGCGCGACCCCAGCCAGTTCTGGCCGCAATTTGATGCGCTGGCGCAACGCATTCTCGATAGTGCCGCCCAAGCCGATGTAGGCCGCGTGCGGCGCGAGTTGCAACGCTTATTGCACCGCAACGGGCTGAGCCGTGCGCGATGGACATTTTCAACGACCAGTTCCAAAGGACCGCAACGCATCTGGACGAGGGCGCTGCTGGTTACGAAGTGAGTGGGCACGATTCCGGGGCGCTTATCGGGGTAGGGCACCGGAACCACTATTCGACGCCAAGTTCTCGGCGGAGACCTGAAACATGGGCGCGGCCCACCGCCAGTTCCTTTCCATTCGCCATGACCAGCCAATAGCGGCTGCCTGAGCCAGCATGCATGGATCGGACATGGCGCAGATTGACCAGGCAGGAGCGGTGGCAGCGCACAAAATCGGGCGGCAGTAGCGCGCTCAGCGCGGCCAGGGATTTGTCGTGCAGTTCGCTGCGGCCATTGAGCAGGCGGATCTCGCTGTAGTCGCCGTCGGCGCGGATCCAGAGCACGTCGGCCAGTTCGACCAGCGCCGTCCCCTGCGCGCGCCAGATGCCGAGATAGCGCGCGAGTCCCGGGCGATAGCGGGCGGCGTCGAGCAGGCGATCGAGGGCCAGGCCGAGGCGTTCGCGAGTAAATGGCTTGGGGACGAAGTCCAGCACCCCGTGTTCGAACGCCTGCAGGGCGCGCTCACGGTGAGCCGATACCACCACGCAGTGGTAGCGTCCGGCCACTGCCTGTCGCAGCAAGTCGAAGCCGTCCTCGCCGCCGAGATTAAGATCCAACAGGAGGCCGTCGTAAAGGCTACGCTGCAGCCGGTCGCCGGCCTGGTCGAGGTCCGCAACAGCGTCGAAGCGCGCGCGTCCGCCCGTCAGTTCGCCACACATGCGAAGCAAGCGCTCACGGATGAGTCGTTCGTCCTCGACGATCAGGATGCGCATGCCAACTCGATGCGACCGTACCAGCCCGCGTCGTCGGGGCCTTGCGTGAAGCACCAGCCGCCGGGGTAGGCGGCGGCCAGGCTGGCCTCGATGTAGCGCGTGCCGGTGCCTTGCCCGCGATGTGCCGCGGCCCCGCGGGGGCTGCGCAGCTCGAGCACCCGATGTCCACGTTCGTGCTGCACGCGCAGCCGGAAGGGCTGCTGCGTGCAGGCGTTGGCCCCGGCATGGGTGAGTGCGTTTTCAACTTGCGCGTGGAGCACCCCGGGCGGCAGCAGCAGATTGATGTCGTCGGCGTCGACCTCGAAGCCGATGGGTTGGCCCAGCGCCAGGCCGACAATGTCCAGATGGTTGCGGCATAGGGCCACTTCGTCTTCCAGCGGAACCAGCGCGTGGCGACTGCTCTCGCGCAGGCGGTCGAACTGTTCGGCCAGCGATTCGACGAGGCGGCTGGCACGCAGAGGTGCCTGCTCGATCAGCTCCTGCAGGCAGGTCAGCGTGTTCATCAGCCAGTGCGGCTGAATACCGCGCTGCAACAGTTGCAGCGACAGCTGGGCGCGCTCTTCGCGCAGTTGCGCATTGTGCCGGTCCAGTGTGCGCAGTCGCTCCGCATGGCGCAGCAGCAAGAATCCCATCAGCACCGCCAACAGCAGGAAATAGGGCCCGTCGAGGAATGCACCGCCGGCGACTGGCATCGTCAGCGCACCGACCAGCATCAGAACAAGGATCGGCCGGCGTTCCTCGTGTTCGCCGTGTGCGCGCCGCAGCAGCCACGCCGAGGCCAGCAGGCTCAATAGCAGGATCATCGCTCCGCGGGCATCGAAACTTGGCAGCAAGGCCACTATTCCCGCAAGCATTGCCAAGTAGGAAATGCACGCGGGCACCGGTACTCCTACCTCGAAGCGTCGCGCAAGGTAGGCCGGCAACAGCACTGCTGCAGCCACGTGTAGCGCCAGCAGCACGCACATGCGTAGGCCGTGCCATGGATAGGGATATCCGAACAGCGGGCGCCAGGCTTCGACTACCGGCAGCGCCAGGCCGACAGCGCCCAGGGCCAGCAGCAGCGCAGCACCTTGCCCACGCGGCTGCCCGCGCTGGACCGCGAGGAAGTACAGGCAGGCGGCTCCGAGCGCACCCGCGGCAAACGCCACGATCAGCCATGGCCCTGCCCGCTGGAGGGGCGGCCACCCAACCGGTACGACCCGGAGCACGGTATCGGCGGTGTGCATGCGCAGCCACTGATGGTGGCTAGAGGCGAGAACGATCAGCTCATCGGCTCCGGCGCGCCCGGATGGCGGTAACACGCGGACGATATCGATCAACCCCGGCTGTTCCTCTTTCTTACTGCGCCCGACGATGCCGTTGGCGGCCAGCGGCTGTCCGTTCCAACGCAGTTGACTGGCGGCACGCAACGACAGCTGCAGCAAGCGGCCGGCATCGTCCGTCGGGGCGGCCAGGCGCCAGCGCAGCCAATACGGATCCTGCCACTGCGCCAACACGCCGGGATCGAGCGGCTGCCAGTCCAGATCGTCCGGAGGTCGTTCCGGCATTGGGCCCGTCATCGGCACAGCGGCAATCGCCATCTCGGCGGACAACACCCGCATGGCGACTGGCCCGTGCGACGCCGCCAGCAGCCAAGCGGCGACCACCATTACCAGCACGGCAGGGGCGGCCAGGACCTTTGTGATCGTCATGCGCCATATGGTACTGGCCGCACGGAGACATTCGTCCCCCGCCTGGAGCCGTTGGACGGATGGAGGCGTCCTGACCTTCGCAGCAGCGTGGATGCTGGTGGAACGCTTTTTCACCCGGCCATCCAAACCCGTCATGCCCCAAGTCCTGAGTGAGACTTTCAAACCAAATCCTCCAGCGTTCACGCGGCCCCTTCGTTGGCTGGTGGCCTGCATGCTGTGCGTAGGGATGCTGCCGATGCAGGCGAATGGCGCCGACACATTACTGGCGTTCGCGCCTTACGCGTTCGCAACCGAGCGACACGGCACGATCAACGCCCAGGTGGCGTTTCTGGAAGTGCCGCGTCGGCACGACGAACCGGACGGCCCGCGCATGCGGCTGCGCGTAGTGCGCCTGCCGGCCAGCGGTGGCAACGGCAAGGCTACCCCGGTGGTGTATCTGGCCGGAGGTCCCGGCGGTTCCGGCGTCGGTACGGCACGTGGTCCGCGCTGGCCGGCGTTCGATCAGGTCCGGCGCGAAACCGACGTCCTTCTGTTCGACCAACGGGGCACCGGCCTGTCAGAGCTCCCGCCGCCATGCCCCATATCCAACGCTTCGACGATGCCAAGCCACTGGACCGCGACGTCGCGCTGGCGGCGCTGCGCGACACCGCCGCCCGCTGCATCGCCCATTGGCGAAAGGCAGGTGTCGACCTGGCGGCCTATACCACTGCCGAGAGTGCCGCCGACCTCGAGGACCTGCGGCGTGCGCTCGGCGTGCAGCGGATCAGCCTATGGGGCATGAGCTACGGCACCCATCTGGCCTTGGCAAGCCTTCGTCTGCACGGTACGGGCATCGAGCGGGTGGTGCTGATCGGCGTCGAAGGGCCGGACGACACCCTGAAACTTCCCTTGTCCGCGGACACGCTGCTCGCGGAGCTTGCCGTCGTCGCACGGGACCAAGGTTTTGAAGATCTAACAGGGGTGACCCGGCGCGTGCTGACTCGGCTCCACCAGAAGCCCGCCCGCGGCCGCAGCCTTATGCATCGGGGCAGGGAAGTGACCTTGGGCCGCTACGACGCACAGCTGGCGATAGCCGCCGCGCTTGGGCGACGATCCACTCAGCAAATGCTTCCCTTGGCGTTACGCGATGCCGACACTGGGAACTACGACCTGCTGGCAACCATGGTGCTTGCCGTGCGCGAGCAGCTCGGCGAGTTCCGTGCCATGCCGCTGGCGATGGATGTTGCTTCCGGACAGAGCCCGCATCGACGCGCCACAGTCGAGGCGCAAGCAAAGGACAGCGTGTTCGGCGACGCGCTGAACTTTCCTTTTCCGATGATCGGCGATGGGCTCGGGCTGACGGATCTTGGCGAGGCGTTCCGCGCGCCTGCGCAGAGTGACGTTCCGACGCTGTTGGTCAGCGGTACGCTCGATGGTCGCACGCCGCAGGCAAATGCCGAGGCCCTGTTGCCGGCATTCCGCAATGCCATCTACTTGCGCGTACGTGGCGCCAGCCATGACGACGAATTATGGTTAGGCCACCCAAAAATAGCCTCAGATATCAGCGACTTCCTTGCAGGACGACACGTCCGCGACGCAGAGGTAGACGTGCAGCCTCCGGCTATGGCGCAAGAGAAACTGGACCTGCTGCTACAAACACTGGGCATCGGCCAAGAAGTGGTGTTGGGCGTACTCGGGATGCTGACGACGCTTCTGCTTGTCGCGATAGCGCTACTACGCCGGTGGCGTCGCAGCGTTCGGATCCGCAATGCTGTCAGCCGGCCGTCGTGACGGGAAGAATGTTTAAAGGGGCAGGGGGAGTGCTTCCGACTGAAAGCGCGCATGTTGCTTGAAGTTGCATTACCCCGGTGAGGCTCGGAACAGGCAGCGCGGCTCAGGGGCCTGCTCGCACTCAGACCCCATTTCCCGGCCTTCGTCGCACAATGAGGCCGTCTTGTCAGATGTCTGGTTCTGCGTTGAGGATGCTTGGCTATAGTGCGGCGGCATTCGCCACAAATGACGAATGAGCTCTCGGATCAATGCCTGAAAGGACGCGTTGAAATAATGAAAATGCAGCTTTTAATCGGTCTTTTTATAATGCCGTTCGCCGCGAGTGCAGTTGTCATCCGCAGCGATATTGACGATTCGAAGTATCGAATCGATCCATCTGAATTTCGGGCACTGGTAGATATGCCGGGCGAAGGCCATGGCGTTCTCATCGCGCCGAAGTGGATCGTCACCGCCGCACACGCGGCTCCCATGGAAGGCATGGATACCGAAGTGTCCATCAACGAAAATACTTACAATGTTCGCCGGGTAATCGTCCACCCTGGCTACAAACGGATGCCCGACGCGTTAGGCAAGGAAGCATTGAAAACTGGCAATCCCTCGAAGATTCATGCCTTCCTGGCCAACTCGGATGACATCGCGTTGATCGAGCTGGATACGCCGGTGAAGCAAGTCGCACCGATCGCCCTTTATCGAGGCACCACTGAAGTCACCCAAGTCGCCATGCTCGTAGGAAAAGGCGCGACCGGCAATGGCGTCGAAGGACAGATTCCTAACGCTCCACATCGTGGATTGTTGAGGCGGGCCTACAATGCCATTACTGGAGCTAACGACCGCTATGTCTGGTATCGATTCGATTCCCCCGCACACGGCCTGCCGCTTGAAGGTGCGTTGGGAAGCGGCGACAGCGGCGGCCCGCTCGTTGTGCAGGAGCAGGGCGCCTCACAACTCATTGGGCTGGGCTCGTGGATCACGGCGGTTCCAGAGCACGCCCTACAGGCCGGCTTCTATGGACAAATGGTCTACAACGTCCGCATATCGCGATACGTCACGTGGATCGATGGCGTGATGTGCGCAGCGGATGGCGGCTCTTGTACAGGGCTTAGCCAACAACGCGCTAGCGAGTAGAGCGTGCTGGGTAGGAACGTTTCCAGCACCGCAGAACGTGATGCTTTGAACAAACGCATGCGTGCAAAGGAAGACTGGAATAGCGCCTACTGCGTATGACGTTGCTAGCGTGATGCGCCCCTGGACGAATGACGCCTCAACAAGGTTCGCGTAGCTGGGTCCATCCATTCTGAATCCGCTGCAGGCGGCGCCCTTGCATGCAGCGCTGGCCTGGCTTCAATGGGGTTCAGCCGACATACGTGTAAAAATAGCTCACAAGATTAGATTTCATCCATTGCATCAGTGAGTTAGCGGATATTTTGGCGCACAAAAACTACCCTGCCAATGCCAGTTCAGTCTCATACGGTTCCGGGACCGCCTCCACATCAATCAGGTAATCCCCGAAGCGTTTTACATGGCTGGTCACGTACGGGCTGAGGAACGCCACGTCTTCCCGCGTGATCTTCCACCCCTGCCGCATCAGAGACGTCATGATTCGGGTCTGTTCGACCACGTTGTAGAAGATGACGGCATTGGAGACCAAGTCGTTGTATTGGACGGCCTTCTCCTGCTCGACGGGGTCGTTGTCGGCAATCACCCCTTCCCCGCCGAAGAAGAAATACTTTGCGAAGCCGTTGTAGGCCTCCACCTTGTTGGTCGAGGCGGTGATCTGTTCGCGCAACTCGCGGTTGGAGATGTACTGCAGCAGGAAAAGAGTGCGCACGGCCGAACCGAGCGCCTTGAAGGCCTGGTACAGCCGGTTCTTGCGGCTGTAGTTGCCCAGCTTGCGCATCAGCGTCGAGGCCGCGATCTTGCCGGTCTTGATCGAGAGCACGACCTGCATCAGGTCTTTCCAGTGGGTCTCGATCAGATCCCAGTCAACAGTGTCCCGGAACAGCGCATCGATGTGTTCGTAACGAATGTCCTCATCGGGGCGGAAGAACTTGTATTCGCGCCAGTTGCGGATGCGCGGCATCAGCTGGATGCCTAGCAGATGCGAAAGGCCGAACACCGGCAGCGACTGCCCCTGCGTGTCAGCGTGGACGGTGTCAGGCTGGATGTCGGAGGTGTTCTTCAGCAGGCCATCGATGATGTAGACCGCCTCCCAGACTCCACACGGAATGAAGTGGCTGAACAGCGCGACGTACGTATCGGACACGTGGTGGTAGGCGATGCCGCCGTAGCCGCCATAGCGGATGTGGTACGAGGCGAGCAGATTCTGGTCGTAGAGGTCGTATTTGGTGCCATCGGCGGCCGCGCTCTTGCCATCGCCCCAGCATTTGGGGAGCTGCAGGCCGGCGTAGCTGTTGATGATGTCCCGACAGGCCGCCGCCAGTTTGTTGGCATCCACATGCCGGCGGTTGACGAACGACAGCATGTGCGCCGAGACAGCGCCACGCAGGTGTCGGGCAGCCTGGGCCGGTCCGAGATTGCAACCATAGGTGAAGGCGGTGAGGATGTAGCGCTCGGTCGGTTGCTCGATCTTGGCGTCCGAGCCGGACAGAGGACCGAAGTGCCGGGGCCAGCGCGTCCAGTGGGCCACATCGCACAGGATCTCGATGACACTGCGTTCGCGCATGCGGTCGAGGACGGCGGTTTCCAGGGCACGGGCCCCGCAGCTCATCTCCTTGGCCTTGCTGCGCTTGAGTACCGGAATGCCATCCTCGCCGATGACCACTTGGCCATTCTCCAGATAGCCCTGATCGGTCAGCTCGGCGACCTGCGTCAGGCGCGATTGCAAGGCATTGACGAAGCCCACGGCCGTAGCCGGCAGCCCCACCTGCTTGCAGTAATCCTTCAACATAGGTTCGCACTGGTCCCACGGAAGCAACTGCTCGCGGTAGTCGGCGTAGGTTTCCGATCCGCGCACAGCCACGTCGCCCGATTTCAGTTCGTTGGCCAGCGATGAGAACACACAAACCTCGAACAGGCGCCGGTGGATGCGCTCTTCGCCCTGTTCGGTGCGATGGATGATGGTCTTGCGCCAGAGTTGGGTGGTGAACGCCAGATCGACCGCTTCGTCCAACCAATCGCTGCGGGTTCGTTCCTGCGTCAGGATCAGCTCGATCGCGTCGATCAGCGAGCGGTCCTCCGTGGTCGAGGCCAAGTCCAGCCTACGCACCATCCGCAGGATGGTGGAGCGGTGACTTTTGTAGAACAGCCACAGCAGCGGCAAGTGATTGTCGCCACTATGCGCCGCAATGGCGTTGCAGTCGGCCTGCAACGTCTGCACGCCACCATGGGCGTTGACCAGGCGGCGGATTTCACGCCCCGCCTCGGTGTCGCCGCGATGATGGTCGAGGACGCGGACCACATCCGACATCGTCGCCACGATCGCTTCGGTCTTCTCGCGATAGCGCGCCCTCAGCCGCTCCAGTTCCTCTCGGCCCCGGTTGTGGATGTTCCCCATGCGCTTGATGAACATCTCCGCGAGATCGTCGCGCGTCTGGACCCGGGCCCGGTGGATCAAGCACACCAGTACGGCGTAGCGCTTGGCGGGCCGAAACTTGCGCAGCTCGGAAGCATCCAATGCCCGTGCCTCGGCGGCAAAGTGCTTGCGCTTGACCTCCGGGATGCCCGCCAGGTGCAACTCGCTGCCGACCAATTCACCCAGTTCGGCGATATGGTCGATCAACTCCTGGAAATGCTGCAGCGAAGAGCGCTTGGGTAGGCGCTTGATCGCGTGCAGCGGGCTCTTCTGACGCCCCTGTTCGACCTGCAGGAGGCCTTCCAGGCGCTGTTTTTCATCGATGGTCAGTCGAGCCTCGATCTGAGCGAAATAGCGCCCGTTGACCAGCGTGCGGATGCGCCGGGTCAGGCGATCCAGTGTGGAGAACGCCGGCAGCTCGACGCGATCACGCACGAGCTGTTCGATGGCTACATTGATCAGGTCCGCCGGGTTATCCATCACCGCAGCGGCTTCGTATACCGCGCGTGCCGCAATCTTCAGCCCGCCGTCGCTGTAGGCCCGGACCTGCAGGAATTGTCGGATCCGGCGGTAGTAGCGATAGCGCGAGGCGTTGGCAAGATTCGCTGGCTTGACCTGCACGCGCAGTTTCAGCGCGCTGCGGATATGGCGCACCACCGCCGGCGGGACTTCGTCCAACACGGGGAAATACCCCAGCCGTTGGAAGGTCTTGAGCAGGATCGTCAGCGTCAGGCGGTGCGCAGGCTGCCGGGTGTACTCGGCAACGAAGGCCACCTCAGCGTCGGTTGGCGTGTAGGCCGCAACCAGTTCGCGGACGACCGGGTTGCGCTTGAATTGCGGGTATGCGGTCCGTTCGATCGACGCCATCCAGCCCCTCAGGTCGTTGCAGGCCTTGGCAGCGCGGGCGCTTCCGGCAGACTGGCTTCGATGCGCTGGCGGGCGAACGGATCACCACCGTCGAGGTAACGCATCGCCGAGTGCACGTCGCGCCAGCCGACGTATTCCATCAGGGCCTTCACGTCCCAGCCGTTGGCGTTGGCCCAGCCGGCGAAGCCGCGGCGCAGCGAGTGGCCGCTGTAGTCGTTGGGAGAGGTCAGCCCAGCCTCGCGGAAGATCCGCCGTAGCAGGCGCACCAGGCTGTTGGGGTGGAGCGGCGCGACGGCAATCCCACCCCACTGGTTGACCGCGCGAAACAGTGGCCCCTCGTGGAGGGCGGCTGCCGCGACCCAGGCCATGGTGGCAGCCACCGGGCACCAGCGCGACAGCGCCGGGACCTTGTAGGTGGTGCCGGCGTGTTGGCGATCGCTCTTGCTGTGCGGCAGGAAACAGGTCATGCCTTCGCCAGGCACCAAGCGCAGGTGGTTCACCTGGAGGCGGGTGAGTTCATCGCCGCGGAAGCCGCGCCAGAAGCCGAGCAGCAGCAAGGCGCGATCGCGCAGATGCCGCAGTTCTGCGGCGCGATCGCCGCGAGACTGGGCCGCAGCCGCAGCGTCTTCCAGCCATGTCGTGGCCTGGCCCAGCTGGGTGAGTTGCAGGGGCGTGGCGCGTTTTTCGACGCTCGGGTGCAGGGTCTGGATGCCCTTGAGCACTTGGCGCACCACCGGCGCCCGGGTCGGGTCGACAAAGCCGTGCACCTGGTGCCACTGCGCCAGTGCTGCGAGCCGGTGCCTGAGTGTGTTTAGCGCGAGTTGCCCGGCGTAGGCGGCCAAGTAGCGCGCCACCTGCTCCGCGGTCGCCGGCAGATGACCACCCCACTCGACCTCGAAGTGACGGATCGCCCCTGCATACGCGCGCTCGGTGTTGGCACGGGTTGCCGCTTCCAGATACTGCTTGACCGAGCTCACCGCCTCACTCCGAAACACCGTTTCGTACGGCCGCAGGGCGACTGTAGCCGAAAATTCCGAATAAGGCGGGATAACTCCAGATTATCCCGTGTGAGATCATGGCCCGCAGTTGGTCCGTCTAACACGTTGAGTGGTACGTAAATACGTGGTATGTAATACATTACGAAATACGCGGAGTGACGGATGGCAAGGTCCGGGTTGTACAAAAGCGATGTGCAACGTGCCCGCGATAGCCTGCGCGCAACGGGCACGCATCCGTCCGTCGACGCGGTCCGGGTGGCGCTGGGCAACACGGGTTCCAAGACCACCATCCACCGCTATTTGAGGGAGTTGGAAGAGGAGGAAGGGCAAGGCGTTGGCGCGAAGATATCTGTGAGCGACGCACTTCAAGACCTCATCGCCCGCCTCGCCGAGCGGTTGCACAGCGAGGCCGACACGGTCGTTGCGCAGGCCCAGGCGCGCTTCCAGGCGCAGCTCCAGGAGCGCACCCAAGCGCTGGAGCAGGCCCGGCAAGAGGCTGACTCACTCACGACGCAGCTGCAGCGCTGTGAGACCGTACTGCAGGCAGAACGCGAGGCGGGCGACGCCGCCAGGGGCGAGGTGGCCCGCCGCACCACCGAACTGGCTCAGTTGGAGGAGCGGATCTCCGGTCTGACCGTTCGCGTGGCCGAGCACGACGCCCATGCGAAATCGTTGGAACACAAGCACGAACACGCCAGGGAAGCCCTTGAGCACTACCGCACCTCGGTCAAGGACCAGCGTGAGCAGGAACAACGCCGGCACGAGCACCAGGTACAGGAACTGCAGGTTGCCCTACGGCAGGCCAACGAGGCCTTGACCGCCAAGAACCACGACCTGATGCAACTCAACCGCGACAATGGCCAGTGGCTGGAACGCCATACCCGCCTGGAGCGGGAACTGGCGCAGGCATGCCAGCGAGCCGACGCCCAGCAACGCGAGCGCGACGCACTGCGCCTGGCGGCTACGGAGTACCAAGCCCTGCAGGTGCGCTGGACCGGCGATGTGCAAGCGCTGGAAAGCGTGCGCACCGAACTGGCTGCGGCGCGGACCGATCTGATCGAAGAGCGCCAGCGCCGGGAACATGCCGAGGCGGACACCTTGCGGGCCACGGTACGTCTGGGCACATTGGAACAGCTCCTAGAGCAGCTGCGGCCACCGCGCCCCGTTGGCGAACCCGAAAAGGCCATCTCAGCCGGTACAACGCCAGGAGGCAGCTGATCAGCCGTTTGGCGAAGGCTCGGGATTATCCCGCGTCAATGCCTTCGTCGTCCCAGCCATGACTTCGGTGAGGCGAAGCGCTCCCCCGCCAAACTTGCTTCTACAGTCACTGCAGGAGATCGACATGGGTCTATGCGCTTCAAAAACGAGCGTGGCAGGGTCACCTGCGCGTTATACAACCCACATTACAGAGACCACGCCATCCCAGTCGTCGTCGCCATCGCGCCAGTTTGCGGCACAAGGGTATGCGGTGATGGCGACCGACTACTTGGGCATTGCGAGTCCTGCTTGCACAGCGGCATGCGCCGCTTTCGGGCAAGGTCATGC
>Ga0114992_100115_pt1 | contig 14825 bp, 10 predicted proteins | sample MSEELM_DM5_FD_89584 | JGI IMG/M metagenome (GOLD analysis project Ga0114992, IMG submission 89584) | Subsurface microbial communities from deep shales in West Virginia, USA - MSEEL M_DM5 | ecosystem: Environmental > Aquatic > Deep subsurface > Shale gas/oil reservoir > Produced water/Flow back ... | reverse complement strand
TGTCCACCCCGGCCGGCAGTTCGCCGGGGGTCTTGCCCAGCAGCGCGGCCAGCGCGTAGCCGGCGGCCTGGCGGCGTGCACGCAGCGGCGGCAACGCGGCTTCCAGCATCGCCACCTGCGCGGTGGCGCGGGCCAGATCCGGCGGGGTGCCGCGGCCGGCGCTGATCAGGCGCTGGGTCACCGTGCGGCTGCGTTGTTGCAGCTGCAGCGAGTGCTCGGCCACATGCAGCTCGTGGTTGGCGTTGCAGATCTCCACATAGCTGCCGGCCACCTGTGCGGCCACGCTGACGCGGGCCAGGTCGATCGCCGCCTGCGCGGCCTGGGTGTCGGCGTGCGCGGCTTCGGCACCGTGTTGCAGCTTGCCGAACAGATCGAACTGGTAGGACACGCCGAACTTGCCGTCGGCCAGGTTGAACACGGGCAGTTTTTCTTCCTGCAGGAAGGCTTCGGCCGAGATCTGCGCGCGGCTGACGCCGGCTTCCACTTCATAGTCGAACCCGCCTGCGTCCAGCGCCTGCTCGTACACGGCCGCGGCGCGGCGCAGGTTGGCGCTGGCCACCTTGAGCTCGACGTTGTCGCGCAGGGCCTGTTCGACCAGGCCATCGAGCATCGGGTCCTGATACAGCGCCCACCAGCGTGCCGGGAGTGGCGCGCCCGGTTGCACCTGCGCGTTGCCGGTGTCCAGGAACGGCGCGTTGGCGGCCGGCCGGTTGTAGACCGCCTCGCGCGGCAGCGCGTAGTCGGGGCCGACGGTGCTGCAGGCACTCAGTGCGGTCAACGCCGCCGCCAGACCCAGGTGACGCAACGCGGCGCGGCTCATGGCGCGGCCTTCGCCTGCACGCGGGCAGGCGCAGTGGCCGCTGCGGGGCGCGCGGCATCCGGCAGGATGGTGACGGTGGCGGTGCGCCCGGCGATCAACTGCACCTGCGCCGGTACCGCATCCAGCGCAATGCGCACCGGGATGCGCTGCGCCAGCCGCACCCAGTCGAAGGCGGGAGTGACGTTGGGCAGGGCGCCGGCGCTGCCGGTGCGGTAGCGGTCTTCGATGCCGGCGGCGATGCTCTGCACGTGGCCGTGCAGCGTCACCGGCTCGCCCATCAGGTGCACGTCCACGCGCTGGCCCGGGTGCACGCCCTGCAGGCGGGTTTCCTCGAAATAGCCATCGACGCGGAACGAGCCGGTGTCCAGCACTGCCACCACCGGGCGCCCTGCGCTGACATAGTCGCCCACGCGCACGGTGCGGTCGCTGATATGGCCATCGGCCGGGCTGCGCACTTCGGTACGGTCCAGGTTGAGCTGGGCCAGGTCCACTGCCGATTGCGCGGTGGCCACAGCGGCCTGCGCCTTCTGCACGTTGGAGCGGCGCACTTCGGCATCTTCGGCGGCCACCAGGTCCTGCAGGCTGCGGTCGCGTGCGATCTCGCGGCGCAGCTGGGTCAGGGTGGCCTGGCGTTCGGCCAGTGCGGCGCGGGCCTGTTCCAGCGCAATCGCATAACGCGCGCGGTCCACCACGAACAGCAGCTGCCCGCGCGTGACCGCCTGGTTGTCGGCCACCGCCACCTGCTCCACCAGCCCGGACACATCCGGCGCCACCTGAACCACATCGGCGCCCACGTGCGCATCGCGCGTCCACGGTGCATCCATGTAGTACCGCCACAGGTGCTGCAGCACCACTGCGGCCACCACCACCATTGCCAAGGTCAGCAGCGCCGGCCCGGCCGTCTTGATCAGCTTCTTCACGATTGCATCCAACGCATGAGGGAAAACAGGCCGCCCAGCAGGGCGATGTACAGCGCCAGGTTGAACAGGGCCGGGTGCCAGATGTGGCGATACGCCCCGGCCCGCGTCAGCAGCGCGCCAACCGCGCTGTTGAGCAGGTAGGCCAGCGTCATCAACGCCAGCAGGGTGGGTACGAACACACCGTAGAGACTGAATTCTCCGTACATCGGCCACATATCCTGGGGAAGGGAAACAACGACGCCCGGCGCGGCCAGGCCACGCGGCAACCACGGCGGGTCGTCGGCACAACTAGGGCAGGCGCGCGTTCGCCTCGGCGATCAGGCCCCACAGCTTCAACACCACCTCCACCTCGGCATCGCTGAGCGCGCCGAACACCTCGGCCCGCAGCGCCACCAGGCGCGCCTCGATCTGCCCGACCAACGCCTGGCCGGCCTCGGTCAGCCACAACTGGTTGGCACGGCGGTCGCTGCTGTCGGCTTCGCGGCGCACCAGCGCCTGCGCGCACAGCTTGTCCAGCAGCCGTACCAGCGAAGGGCCTTCCATGCCCAGCTGCTGGGCCAGGGCCACCTGGCGGATGCCGCCGCCGGAGCGGCCAATCATCAGCAACGGCCCGGTGCAGGCGCTGGACAGGCCGAACTCGCCAAATGCCTGGTCGGCCAGGCGCTGCCATTGGCGGCTGGCAACCAGCAGGCCGGCACTGAGCTGGGCGCGGGGAGGAAGATAGGTAGTCATCACAATAGATAGGATGCTATCAATTCAACAATGAATCAACTGTCAACTAAACCCCCGGCAGGCAGCGCGGGCCACTGCTGGGGCCGCCGCCCCGTCCTCGGGTACCATGCACGCCCCCTTTGGGTGCATGCGCATGAGCCAGTCCGACCAGCCCGATTCATCCGTTACCCAGGCCCAGGCCGAAGAGGCCGTGCGCACCCTGCTGCGCTGGGCCGGTGAGGATCCTGCCCGCGAAGGCCTGCTGGACACCCCGCGCCGGGTGGCCGAAGCCTATGGCGACTGGTTCAGCGGCTACCGCGAAGAACCGCGCGCCTACCTGGAGCGCACCTTCGAAGAAGTGGCCGGCTACGACGAATTGATCGTGCTGCGCGACATCTCCTATGAAAGCCATTGCGAGCACCACATGGCGCCGATCATCGGCAAGGTGCACGTGGGCTACCTGCCGCGCGGCAAGGTGGTGGGCATCAGCAAGCTGGCCCGCGTGGTGGAAAGCTACGCGCGCCGCTTCCAGGTGCAGGAAAAGATGACCGCACAGATCGCCCAGTGCATCCAGGACGTGCTGCAACCGCGCGGCGTGGGCGTGGTGGTGGAAGGCGCGCACGAATGCATGACCACCCGCGGCATCCACAAGCGCGGCGTCAGCATGGTGACCTCCAAGATGCTCGGCAGCTTCCGCGAGGACGCGCGCACCCGCGCCGAATTCCTGCAGTTCATCGAAGTGGGCGGCAAGCGTTGAGGCAGCTCCGGCAGGCGTCATGAAGCATCAGGCACGGATTGCCGGCTACCGCCACTTGCGCGACCAGCCGGCGTGGAAATTGCTCGCCGCCGATCACGCACCGGAGCTGATCGGCCTGCTGCAGACCCTGTTGATGGACGGCGAACGCCGGCTGCCATCGGCGGTGCTGCATGCGCGCCTGCAGCGCCAGCTGGATGCCTTGCGCGGCGACGAACTCTCCCGCGAGCTGCCGCGCACCGCGCAGGCCTACCTGGCGCACTGGCTGGCGCAGGGCTGGCTGGAACGCCGGCTGCCCGAAGGCGCAGCCGAAGAAGAATACGAACTCTCGCGTGCCGCCACCCAGGCCATCCGTTTCATCGCCGGCCTGCGCGAGAGCGGCAGCAGCGCCACCGAAAGCCGGCTGTCGCTGGTGATCCAGCAGCTGGTGCAACTGGCCGGCCAGACCGAAGCCGACCCTGACGCGCGCCTGGCAGCACTACGCGCAGAGCGCGAGCGCATCGATGCCGAGATCGAGCGGGTGGCCGCCGGCCGCGTCGGTGCGCTGGACGGCAAGCGCGCGCTGGAACGCACCCGCGACCTGATCCATCTCTCCGATGAACTGGCCGAAGATTTCCATCGCGTGCGCGATGACTTCGAACAACTCAACCGGCAATTTCGCGAACGCATCATCGACGACGAAGGCGCGCGCGGCGATGTGCTGGAGCAGTTGTTCAACGGCGTGGACGTGATTGCCGACAGCGAGGCCGGACGCACCTTCGAGGCGTTCTGGAGCCTGCTCAACGACACCCAGCAGAGCAGCCAGCTCGATCAGGCACTGGATGCGCTGCTGGCACGCGGTTTCGCCCGCAAGCTCGACCGCCGCGAACGCGCCTTCCTGCGCGGGTTGACCGGCACGCTGCTGGAGCGCGGCGGCGAAGTGCACACGGTGATGCAGCACTTCGCACGTAGCCTGCGCGGGTTCGTGCAGAGCCGCGGGTATCTGGAACAGCGCCGGCTCAACCAATTGCTCAAGCAGGCACAGGGCGAAGCCTTGCACCTGCGCGAGAGCCTGCACGCCACCACCGCCACCGGCTACACGCAGGCATTGAGCGGCAGCCGCCTGCGCTCGTTGTCGCAGTGGCGCCTGCACGACCCGCGCCTCACCCAGGTCGATGGCCGCGTGTACGCGGCCGACGCGGCAGAGATCTCGCTGGACAGCGTGGGCGATTTGGTCGCGCAATCGGAGATCGACGTGCGCAGCCTGCGCCGCGATCTGCACGCGCTGCTCGGCGAGCGCCCGCGGCTCACCATCGGCGATGCGTTGCAGCAGCGGCCGGCGGTGCAGGGGCTGGGCAGTGTGATCGGCTATCTGTCGCTGGGCACGCGCCACGGCCTGGTGATCGATGGCCACATGGAAACGGTGCAATGGGAAGGCGGCGACGGCACGTTGCGGCGCGCACGCATTCCTTTGGTGTGGTTTACCCGGGAGAAACGCAATGAACTGGTCTGAGCAGGCAGCGCTGGATGCGCACGACGACGATGACGCCGACGCACACGCCAGCGCGCTGAGGCTGCCGGCCAGCGATGCCGCCAGCGCCGCGCAGGGCGGCGCGTTGTTCCTCGGCGACACCGGTACGCTGCCATTCGATGCGCGCCGCGCGCTGTGCCAGCTGTTGGCCGGCCCCAGCATCGACGCGCAGCGGCACGGCGGTTTGTGGCCTGCGCTGCTACGCAACGAGGTGGCAGTACGCCAGGTGCTGTGCGAACTGTTCCTGGAGCTGGTACTGGACCGCGAAGGCGGAGTGGCGTTCACCCGCCAGGCCGACACCGCCGAGCTGGAATCGCCCACCTTGCTGCGCAGCGCGCCGCTGACCTTCATCGAGTCGGTGCTGCTGCTGTTCCTGCGTCAGCAACTGGCCGAAGCCGATACGCGCGGCGAGCGCGCGGTGGTGGACGAGGCGCAGTTGGTGGAGGCGTTGTCGGTGTACGAAAAGAACGTGTCCACCGACAGGGCCGGGTTTACGCGGCGGGTGATGACGGCCATCGGCAAGATGCGCGAGAACCAGTTGCTGTCGCGGTTGCGCGGCAGCGAGGAGCGTTACGAGGTGTCGCCGGTGTTGAAGTTGTTGTTCTCGGCCGAGGATGTGCAGGCGTTGGTGGTGGCGTATCGGGAGTTGCGCGAGGGGGAGGTTGCTGCGGATTGATGTCGTCTGCGCCTGGGACGGCATCTCCCTTCTCCCATCGGGAGAAGGTGCCCGGAGGGCGGATGAGGGTACGGTGTCAGGGAGTGCCGTGCTGTGCGGATTTGTTCTGCGCCTGGGCCTGCATCTTCCCTCTCCCTCCGGGAGAAGGTGCCCGAAGGGCGGATGAGGGTGCGGTATCAGGGGGGGGGCCGTGCTGTGCGGATTTGTTCTGCGCATGGGCCTGCATCTTCCTTCTCCCTCCGTGAGAAGGTGCCCGTAGGGCGGATGAGGGTACGGCGTTGGGCGATGGTTGGTTTGTTGTGGGTTGTGGGTTTGCTTGAGGTTGGGTGGAGTGTTGAGCAGAGCTTTCACGCCCTACGGGCGCGAGTCACTTTTCTTTGCTTGTGCAAAGAAAAGTAACCAAAAGAAAGCACACCCCGTCCTCGCGCCTTCCGCGCTGCGCGCTCCAGGTGCGCAAGGCCGGCAGAAATTTTTGTAAGGGACATCCGTGTCCCTTACAAAAACGTCGCGCATCCCTGCGCGCCGCCCTGCGGGTTGTATCTGCCGGCCTTGCCGCTGCTGTATGGGGGCCCGGAAAGCAAACTGCGTAAGCAACGGCAACGGCAACGGCAACGGCAACGGCAACGGCAATGGCAATGGCAATGGCAAGAACAGCAGCAACGGCAGCAGTAGCAGTAGCGGCAACAACGCCAACAACAGCAACAGCGGCGAGAAGAAGAACACGTGAGGTTTTGTAAGAAACGCAGTGGCGTTCGCAGCAAGACGTCGATGCAGTCGCAAAGAGCGATGTAGTAACGAAAAATAGCGATGTAGTAACGAAAGACGGTGCAGTGGGCGAGAAGGAGCAGTGGTGGTCGGTTCATGCCAAGCGTGTTGATGGTGCAGGCATTCGAAGAAAAACCTGCTGCCGCGCGTCTTCTTACCGTCGCCTGAAAGACTAGGGCACCCGCTCTTGTAGGAGCGACCTTGGTCGCGAAGCCGTCCACGCACCCCATCCGTCGTTCTGCCACGCTCGTCCCGCAACACGCAACACGCAACACGCAACACGCAACCCCGCACCACAAGAAATGCATCACCGGTCGTATTGGTCTGTCCCTGGTGTCTCTGTCGTTCCGTTTTTGGTGAGTGAGCAATGAATTCCCAGTCCAACCTGTCGCCGGCGTCGCCGGGTGCTTCCTTGTTTGCCGAGACGCTGGCTGAGCAGCGTGCGCAGCAGTTTCGTATGCGGCGTTTGCAGGTACACAACTGGGGCACGTTCAACGGGTTGACCGAGGTGCCGATCGCGGAGAAGGGCTTCCTGTTCGTGGGGCGGTCCGGGTCTGGCAAGTCGACGTTGCTGGATGCGATGTCGGCATTGCTGACGCCACCGAGCATCGTGGACTTCAACGCAGCCGCGCGCGAGGCCGAGCGCAGTGGGCGCGACCGTAGCCTGGTGTCGTATGTGCGCGGTGCCTGGGCCGATCAGCAGGACAGCGCGTCCGGTGAGATCGCCACGCAGTACCTGCGCAAGGGCGCGACCTGGACGGCGTTGGTATTGGAGTACCGCAACGCGCAAGGCGAGGCGGTGAGCCTGGTGCGGCTGTTCTGGATCGCCGGCAGCGGCAATGCCGCGGCGGATGTGCGGCGGCATTACATGGTGGTGCCGCGCGCGTTCGATGTGGCCAGCGAGCTGGAGGGTTTCGATCTGGATCTGCGCAAGCTCAAGGCGCGGCTGGGCGAGGACGTGGCGCATTTCGACGGTTTCGCCGGCTATGCAGAGCGCTTCCGGCATGCGTTGGGCATCGGCAACGACATGGCACTGCGGCTGCTGCACAAGACCCAGTCAGCGAAGAACCTCGGCGATCTCAACGCCTTCCTGCGTGGCTTCATGCTCGATGAGCCGCGCACCTTCGAAGCGGCAGACCGGCTGGTCGAAGACTTCGCCGAGCTCGATGGTGCGCACCATGCAGTGGTCACCGCGCGACGGCAGGTGGAAACGCTCAGCCCGGCGCGCGAGCACCATGCCGCGCTGATGGCCTTGCGCCGCAGCGTTGGCGAATTGCGTGAATTGCAGCTGGGCGTGGACAGCTACCGCGAGCAACAACGGCTGGCCTTGCTGGAGGCGCGCCTGCAGGAGGTCGACAGCCAGGACCGCGGCCTGGCCGGCGAAGAAGGCCAGCGCCGTGAGTCGTTGGACAACCACGAACAGAAACTGGCCGGGCTGGAGCGCGAACAGCGCGCCGCCGGCGGTGAGCAGATCGAAGAACTCGAACGCGAGCGCGTGCGGGTGGAACGCGAGCGCGATGAGCGCCTGCGTCGCCGTGCGCAGATCGAGCAGGCCTGCCGCCAGCTCGGCACCGCCTTGGCGGCCGGCGCCAGTGGGTTCGCCGCCCAGGTGGCGCATGCGCAGGGAGTGCTCGATGGCGGCAAGCAGCACGCCAGCACACTGGACGAGGCCATCGCCGAGCGCATGGGTGAACGCCGCGACGATGAGCGCCGCTTTGCCGAGATCCGTGCAGAACTGGACGCGCTAAAGAAAGCGCCGTCGAGCATGCCCGCACCGATGCAGGCGCTGCGCGCGCGGCTGTGCGACGACACCGGCATTGCCGAATCCGCGCTGCCTTTTGTCGGCGAGCTGTTGCAGGTGCGCGAGGACCAGGTGGCCTGGCGTGGCGCGATCGAGCGCGTGCTGCACGGCTTTGCGCAGTCGCTGTTGGTGGACGAGCGGCATTACGCGCAGGTCAGCGAATGGGTCAACCGCACCCACATCGGCACGCGGCTGGTGTACTTCCGCGTGCGCCGCAATGACGAGCTGCATTCGCGCCGTGTCGATCCCAACGCGCTGCCCGGCAAGCTGCAACTGCGCGAGCATGCCTTCACCGAGTGGCTGCGCAACGAGCTCACCCGTCGCTTCGATTACGCCTGCGTGGACAACGCCGCAGCGCTGCGCAATGCCGACCGCGCCATCACCCGCGAGGGCCAAGTCAAGCATCCCGGCGACCGCTACGAAAAGGACGACCGCCACGCCGTCAACGACCGCAAGCGCTGGCTGCTCGGTCACGACAACCGCGACAAGCTCAAGGTCTTCGAGCGCGAAGCGCAGGCGCTGGCCCAGCGCATTGCCAGTTGCGACGCCGACGTGGCCGCGCTGCGCAAGCAACGCGAGCAGGACCAGGAAAAACGGCTGGCCGCGCACACCCTGGTGGAGCGCGACTGGGACGAGATCGACGTCGGCCCCAAGCTGCAACGCCTGAGCGATATCGATGAACAACTGCAGCAACTGCGCGAAGGCGATAGCGGCCTGCGCGCACTGGGCCAGGCGATCGACACCGCGCGCACGCTGCGCGATCAGGCCAAGCGCACGTATGAAGACGTGCGGCTTGAGCGCGCGCAGCTGGCACGCGAGCGCGTGCGACTGGAACAGCAGCAGGCCGCCTGCGCCGGCCGTGCCGGCACCGCTGCGCTCACACCCACGCAGTTGCAGGGCCTGCAGGAGCGCCTGGCCGCGTTGGCGCCGCTGTCGCTGGACACTCTGGAAGCGCATTTCCGTGTGGTCGAACGTGGGCTGGCCGAGCAACTGGCCGAAAGCCAGGGCCGCGACAGCCGGCTCAGCGCGCAGCTGCTCGAATGCTTCCGCCGGTATTGCCAGCAATGGCCAGAAGACAGCGGCGACTTCACCGTGAGCCTGGCCAGCGCCGACGATTTCCTCGCGCGGCTGGACCGGCTGGAAAGCGATGGCTTGCCGCGTCACGAGCACCGCTTCTTCGACCTGCTGCAGACCCAGAGCAAGAACAATCTGCTCGCCTTGCAGCGCCACACCGCCGAAGCCCACAAGGGCATCAAGCAGCGCATGGACGAGGTCAACGCCAGCCTGGAGCAGGTGCCGTTCAACCGCGACACCATCCTGACCATCGAGGTCAGCGACCGCCGTCTGGCCGAGGTGCAGGAATTCCAGCAGCAGCTACGCGCCGTGTTGTCGCATCAGCAGACCGAAGACCGCGCGCTGGCCGAAGCGCAGTTCGCCACCTTGCGCACGCTGGTGGCGCGGCTTGGCGCGCAGGAGCCGGAGGCGCGGCGCTGGCGCGAGCAGGTGCTGGATGTGCGCCTGCATGTGGAATTCATCGGCGTGGAGCTGGATGCACAGACCCGCGCGCAGGTGGAGATCTACCGCAGTGGCGCCGGCAAGTCCGGCGGCCAGCGCCAGAAGCTGGCCACCACCTGCCTGGCGGCCGCGCTGCGGTATCAGCTGGGTGGCGAAGACGGCGAATTGCCGCGCTATTGCGCCGTGGTGCTGGACGAAGCCTTCGACAAGGCCGACAACGAATTCACCGCGCTGGCGATGAACATCTTCGAGAATTTCGGCTTCCAGATGGTGGTGGCCACGCCGCTGAAGTCGGTGATGACGCTGGAGCCTTTCATCGGCGGTGCGTGTTTCGTGGAAATCAGCGGCCGCCACAATTCCGGCGTGTTGTTGATCGAGTACGACGAACAGGCGCAGCGCTTGAAACTGCCGGAGCGCTCGCGTGGGGAAGAAGCGGCGGCACCGCCGGCCGAACAGGGGGGCGCTGTGGCACCAGGCGAGCGCGCAGAACGTGCTCCGGTGATCGCTGTGGAGTCTGGCCACGCGGCAAGCGTGCACCTAGCGGAGACCACGGCAGTGCTTGTGCAGGGCGATGCAGTCACGGACGGGCAGTCGCGCGGCCACAAGCGCACACGCGCGGCGGCCACCGCATCGACGGCGGCGCCAGTGCCTGCGCCCGCTGGCAAGCGCAGCACGTCTGCAGCTGCAACATCAGCGACGGCCGCGCCAGCCACGGGCACGGCGGACGCGTCGAACGCACGGCGCAAACAGGCTGCAACCCCTGACACGCCACCGAAGCCAACCAAGCCGGCGAGCACGCGGTCTGGGTCCTCCGGCACGCCCGCTGCCAAGCGCACAACCACCGCGAAAGCCGCGGCCGTGCTGAAGGCCTCCAACGCCACGCCGGCCGTTGCGGCCAAGCGCACGGGCAAGGCGCCGAAACGCGTGAGCAAGCCAGCATCAGCTCAGCAGGTGGCCAAACCGGTATCGAAATCCAAGCCCACGGCCAAGCCCGCGACGGCGGCTTCCGCCAAGAGCCGCGTCGCGTCCACGCGCGGCTCTGCTCCCAAGGCGCGCAGCAAACGCTGAGCGCGGCCCCCGCGACCGCGCCACCGGGGCGGTCGCGAGGGTACGGTGTCTACGCGATGCGGCCGTACGCCCGCAGTCGCGCCGCGCCCGCAACGGCGACGAACTCGCGCACGCGGGCGTTGCAGCGTCGCCAATGACCCCCGCTGACTAGCTGGCACGCCTGTGTCGCACGTCGTGTGCCGCGCCGGCTTCAAGCGAGAGCCGGCCCACGGATCCGCCGCCGCTCCAGGCAGGCCACGCCCGCAGCGACACCTGCAGGCTGTCTTGAAGGCTGCAGACACGCACGCACGTCAGGCCTCACGCGGAAGACCTCAGCGTACCCATCAAGCCAACCGCCACCGCCAGGCGAACCCAAACTCCCCGACATTCGCGGATAAGAATCGTTATCATTGATGGCCGGATGTGTCCGCTCTGCGGCGTATCGCCCCGCAGAAGAGCCCGATGACCCCACTCCCCACGCGTCGCCACCTGTTGTTCGTGTCCCTGGTGGCTGCATTCCCGGCCGCCGCGCAGGAGGCCAGCTTGCTCGACGCCATCGTGGTCAGCGAAAAGCGCGCCCTGTATCGGCCCGAAAAAGCCGCCGGCGCCACCCGCACGCAGACACCGGTGGAGCGCATTCCGCAGGCCATCCAGGTGGTGCCGCGTTCGGTGATCGACGAGCAGCAGCTCACCCGTCTGGTCGATGTGGTGGCCAATGTCTCCAACGTGCAGCCCGGCGGCACGCAGGGCAATCGCTCGGAGACTTTCGTGATCCGTGGCTTCGAAGCGTCCTCGTACGCGGTCGACGGCATCCTGCTCAATCCCGCGCAGAACTTCACCGAAACCGTGCGCGATCTGGCCAATGTCGCGCAGGTGGAAGTGCTCAAAGGCCCGGCGGCAGTGCTGTATGGGCGTGGCGAACCGGGCGGGGTGATCAACCTGGTCACGCTGCGGCCGGATGCGGTGTTCGGCGGCAACGCCTCGGTGCAGGTGGCCGAGCACGGTCTGCGCCGCGTGCAGTCCAGCATCACCGGGCCGCTGAGCCCCACGCTGTCGGCGCGCCTGAGCGCGGCGGTGCAGCAGACCGGCAGTTTCCGTGATGCCCAGGCCGATGGCGACCGCGTGTTCGTGTCGCCATCGCTGGCGTGGCGGCCGAATGAGCGCCTGCGCGCGGATCTGGATATCGAATACACCCGCCAGACCAGCCCGGGCGACCGTGGTCTGGTGGCCATCGACGGAGTGGTGCGTGGCCCGGCGCAGCGCAGCTTCGGCGAGCCGTGGTCGCGCAATCGCGGCATCTCGCGCACGGCCCGCGGGCGTATCGAAGTCGACGCCACCGATTGGCTCACGCTGCGCCAGATCGTCAATCATCAGGACGGCGACAGCGGCCGCGGTGTGGCCGACTTCACTGGCTTCAGTGCCGACCGCGCGTTCCTGCAGCGCCGCGCCGTGCGCCAGGACCAGCAGGTGCGCGCCACCACCTCGCAGACCGAAGCGCTGGCGCGTTTCGACACCGGCCCGTTGCGCCATCAGGTCCTGGCCGGTGCCGAATATGTCGATGCGCATCGCCACACCGACGAGGCCCGTGCGCCGCTGGCGCGCATCAGCGTGCGCACTCCGGTGCAGGGCGCCTTGCCGGGCACCTATGTGCCAGCGCGCGAGATCGCAGTCGATGCGCGCTACGCCGCACTGTATGTGCAGGACCAGATCAGCCTGGGCGAGCGCTGGGATGTGCTGGCCGGCGTGCGCTGGGACGATGTGCAACAGACCACTCTCGACAACGGTTCCCGCACCCGCGAAGACGGCCGGCGCGCCTCACCGCGCCTGGGCGTGGTGTGGAAGGCCGCACCGCAGTTGTCGCTGTATGCCAATACCTCCACCTCGTTTCGCCCGCGCAGCGCCAGCGTGTTTGCCGGTGGCAGCGCGCCGCCGGAAACCGGCCGCCAGTACGAGCTCGGCATGAAGAGTGCGCTGCTCGACAACCGCGTGCTCGCCACCGTCGCCGCGTTCCAGATCACCAAGGACAATGTCGCCACCGCCGACCCAAACAACGATGGCTTCGTGTTGGTCACCGGCCAGCAGCGCGTGCGCGGACTGGAACTGGATGTCACCGGCGAACTCACCCCGAACTGGCGCCTGATCCTGGGCGCCGGTTATCTGGACGCGCAGGTCACCCGCGACACCGTCATCGCTACCGGCAACCGCCTGCGTGGCGTGCCACGCGTCAGTGCCAGCTTGTGGAGCACCTACCACGTCGCCAGCGGCCCGCTGTACGGGCTGACGCTAGGCGCGGGCGCGGTGCATGTGGGCGAGCGCGAAGGCGATCTCGCCAACAGCTACCGCATCCCCGGCTACACGCGCTTCGATGCGTCGGCGGCGTATCGCTTCGGCGGCCGCTACCAACTGGCGCTGCTGCTGCGCAACCTCGGCAACCGCTTCTACATCGAACAACCGGTGACGCAAACCACCAACTACCCCGGCGCGCCCCGCACGCTGTCGGCAACGCTGAGCATGGAATTCTAGGCATCGGATTGGCTCACGGCGCCGCGCCGCCGCGGCGTGCGTCTCAGTGCAGCAGGTCCCAGCCCATCTTGCCGATCAACACCACCACCAGCACCAGGAACAACTGCCGGATCAACGGCGTGCCGCCGCGCAGTGCCAGCCGCGTGCCGGCCACTGCACCGGCCACGTTGGCCGCGGCCATCGGCACGCCAACCGCCAGCATCACCTGGCCGGTGGGCAGGAAGAACGACAGTGCCGCCAGGTTGGTCGCCAGGTTCACCACCTTGGCCGCGGCCGAGGCGCGCAAAAAATCCAGCCCGAAGAAGCGGATGAACAGGAAGATCAGAAAGCTGCCCGTGCCCGGGCCGAAGAAGCCATCGTAGAAGCCGATTGCCGCGCCCATCGCCAAGGCGGTGACCAACTCGCGGCGGCCGATGGCGCGCGGGCGGTGCAGGGCGCCGAAGTCCTTCTTGATCAGCGTGTAGCCCAGCATTGCGATCAGCAACACCAGGATCAGCGGCCGCACCGCCTGCTTGGGCAGCAGGCTCACCGCCGTCGCACCCAGAAACGAAAACGTAAACGCCGCCGCAGTGGCGTAGAGCACCGGCCGCCACGGAAACCGCACGTTGCGCGCATAGCGCCACGCCGATGCACCGGTGCCGAACATCGCACTGAACTTGTTGGTGCCCAGAATCAGCGACGGCGCCTGCTGCGGCAACGTCGCAAACAACCCCGGCAACTGGATCAACCCGCCGCCGCCCACCGCGGCATCCACCAGCCCGGCCACGAAGGCGATGCACAGCAGCCACGGCAACTCGGTGGGAATCAGTTCCAGCAAGGCGGTGCTCCGCACGACGGGGGCGACAGCATAGCGCCGCACTGACGGCGCTCCACGCCGGGTTGCACGGATATATGTCGCGGTGTTCTCCGCGCGCTGGTCGCGGCCAATCGCAAGGACAACGCCGCCGCTGTTCTGCGTGGCAACAAGGTAGGCGCGCAGCTGCGTACGCGCGTGCTCGGCGATCTACGCTGGCGACTCCCCGTCGCGGTTCAAAAAGCCGTGCGAGGTTGCCGCGAAGCGATTACGGCGCAGGCCGCTGTCCACCGCAAGAATGCGGCGGCGCGCAGGCGCGCTGTAAGAGCGGCTAACAAAACGTAGCGAGCAGTCGCCAGGTGGGTGCGCACGGCGCGGAGGAACCGGAATGTACGTGGGTACATGCCGATTTCGAGCACCGGCCGCGCCCGCCTGACGGCTGCGCAGTAGTTTTGATAGCTGCTCTAAGCCGGCCAAGGCGTACTCGGCACAGGCCTGCGTCGTCATCCCAATGGTCGTCGATGCAGTTCCAGTAGTCGCGGTGTTCGCGCACCAAGGGTGGCCTTGAGCTCCTTGGCCGGCTGCGGCCCGCCATCGGCCTCCACGCGGGCGATCTCGAAGCGCGCGTTGCTGTTGCACAGGCGCCATCGGTGTCGTCGAACAAGGGGCGCACGCCGACCAGGGCTTTGTTGCGCGCCTGCGCAGCTGTGCAGTAAGCGCGGCCCGGATTAAGACGTAAGCGGTGGTTTTACTGAAGCCCACCTGCGGAAGAGAGGTAGGCGTGAGAGTAATGCGCGCAGCCTCGCTGACGTCCACGCGCAAAGCTGCGAGCCACTGCCAAAGCCACTACGCAACTTTGCGCGTACGAAGTGACGAGGACGCGCGCGCAAGGAGCATCACTACAACGTGCGTATCAGTGCCCACTCACGCTCCCGCACACGTCAACTACCAAGTAGAAGCCCGCATCCCGCATCCCGCATCCCGCATCCC
>Ga0114992_100113_pt1 | contig 15025 bp, 9 predicted proteins | sample MSEELM_DM5_FD_89584 | JGI IMG/M metagenome (GOLD analysis project Ga0114992, IMG submission 89584) | Subsurface microbial communities from deep shales in West Virginia, USA - MSEEL M_DM5 | ecosystem: Environmental > Aquatic > Deep subsurface > Shale gas/oil reservoir > Produced water/Flow back ... | reverse complement strand
AGCACGACCTGCGCGCCGGCCAATGTCAGGGCTTCGCGCAGACGCTCGCGCGCCTGCCCGGGCCGGCCCAGCAGGGCCACTGGAGTTCCCATAGCGCCATTATTCTCGGACACGGGCGATCCCCAGCAGGTCATACACGTTTCGCATCAGATCCAACTCTTGGTAGGGCTTGCCCAGATAACGTTGTACGCCGATCTCGAAGGCGCGCTGGCGATGCTTCTCGCCACTGCGCGAGGTGATCATCACGATCGGCACCGCCTTGAAGCGCGGGTCGGCACGCATCGCGGTCGCCAACTCGTAGCCGTCCATGCGCGGCATTTCGATATCCAGCAGCATCAGGTCGGGCACGCGCTCTTCGAGCAGTTCCAATGCCTCGACACCGTCGCGTGCGGTGGTCACGTCCAGATTGTGGCGTTCCAGCACGCGGCTGGTGACCTTGCGCATGGTCAGCGAATCGTCCACCACCATCACCAACGGCACCTGGCGCTGCGCTTCGGCCGGGGTTTCCAGTGCCGGACGTGCCGGCTGGGTCAGGTAACGGCGTACCAGCGGCGCCACGTCCAGGATCACCACCACGCGGCCATCGCCGGTGATGGTGGCGCCGTAGATGCCCGGCACCGAGGCAATCTGCAGGCCCACCGGCTTGACCACGATTTCGCGGTTGCCCAGCACCTGGTCAATCGCCACGGCGGCGCGCAGATCACCGGCACGCACCAGCAGCAACGGCACCTGTGCCTGGCCATCGGCACGCGCAACCGGCTGGCCGACCAGCGAGCCCAGGTCGTGCAGCACGTACTCCTCGCCTGCGTAGTGGTAGCCGCCCTCGCCCGACTCGTAACGGGTGCGCGAGATGCGGCCGATACCGCTGACCGAACCCACCGGCACCGCGAAGGTGGTTTCGCCGATCCGCACGAACACCGCCTGGGTGACCGCCAGCGTCTGCGGCAGGCGCAGGGTGAAGGTGACGCCCTGGCCGCGCACCGAGTGGATGTCCACCGAGCCGCCGAGCTGACGCACTTCGTTGCGTACCACGTCCATGCCCACGCCACGGCCGGCCAGCTGGCTGACCTGGTCGAAGGTGCTGAAGCCGGACGCGAAGATCAGGCCATCCAGTTCGGCCTCACTGAGCTCCTGGCCGGGCTCGATCAGGCCGCGCTGTTCGCCACGGCGACGGATCGCCTCGCGGTCCAGCCCGGCGCCGTCGTCGGCCACTTCCAGCACGATTTCCGAGCCTTCGCGGCGCAGACGGATCGCGATGCTGCCCTCTTCCGGCTTGCCGGCGTCGCGGCGCTGCTCGGGCGTTTCCAGCCCGTGCGCCACCGAGTTGCGCAGCATGTGTTCCAGCGGCGCGACCATGCGGTCGAGCACGTTGCGGTCCAGTTCGCCCTGGGTGCCTTCCAGCACCAGATGCACCTGCTTGCCGGTTTCGGTAGCCGCCTGGCGCACCACACGGCGCAGGCGCGGCACCAGGCCGTCGAACGGCACCATGCGCGCACGCATCAGGCCGTCCTGCAGTTCGGAACTGACGCGCGACTGCTGTTGCAGCAGGCCGTCGTACTGACGCGAGAGGTCTTCCAGCACCCCTTGCAGGCCGCCCAAGTCGGCCGCCGATTCGTTCAACGCGCGGCTGAGCTGCTGCAGCGTGGAGAAGCGGTCCAGTTCCAGCGGATCGAAGGTGCGATCGCCCTGGTCCTGCTCACGCTGATAGCGCGCAACGATCTGCGCTTCGGTTTCCAGATCCAGACGACGCAACTGGTCGCGCAGACGGGCGTTGGTGCGATCCAGTTCGCCCATGGCGCCGCGGAAGGCACCCAGCTGCTGTTCCAGCCGCGAACGGTAGATCGCCACTTCGCCGGCGTGGTTGACCAGACGGTCGAGCAGATCGGCGCGCACGCGCACCTGCTCCTGCTGCACACGCGGCAGGAAATCCTCTTCGACCTGACCATCCACCGGGATCGGTGCCGACAGCGGTGCCGGCTCGACCGAGGCCTTGGCGATGGCACGCACATCGGCATCAGTTTGCGGCGCGGTGCTACGGCCACGGGTGCGGGTTTCGAAGGCTTCCACCAGGTCGACCGGCATCGCCACGGCGCGGTGCATGCCGGTGCGGGTCAACAACTGGTGCAGGCGATCGAAGCCGCGCTCGAACAGCCGTACGTCATCGCGATCGATGTCGGTGCGGTTGGCAGCCACGGCTTCGAGCAGCGATTCGATCGCGTGCCCAAGATCGCCAATGGCGTTGATGCCGGCCATGCGCGCGCCGCCCTTGAGCGTGTGCAGATCGCGCTGCAGTCCGTTGAGGACATCGCGGTCTTCCGGCACTTCGCGCATGCGCGCGATCAGGCCATCGCAATGGTCGAGCAGGTCGCGGCCTTCCTCGACGAAGATGTCGACCAGTTCGCCATCGAGCTCGTCGAAGTTGAGCGGGCCGATATCGAAGGCAGCGCCGGCATCGTTGGCGGTGGTGTCGGCCGGTGCGGCCTCTTCCACCGGCGCACTGAAGGCCACCGGCGCGGTGTCTTCTTCTGCGCTGGCTGCTGCATCTTCTGCGGTGACGGCGGGCTCTTCCTGCGCGACCTGTTCGACGTGCTCGGCGTGCTCGACGTGCTCGTCCTGCGCGTCACGCGTGGTGTCGTGCAGCTGCGCGGCGCCCTGATCGCTGCTGCGATCGGCATCGTCGGCGACTTGGTCGTTGCTGCTGTCCGCATCGCCAGCGGCGGCGTCCTGCGCCGGTGCAACGTCGGCAATCGCCTCGCTCGGCAAGGTATCGGCCAGCGGATCGCTGGCTTGTTCCACACGGTCGGCGACCTGCGCCATTTCGAACGCCTGCACCGACTCGATGGTCTGCGCCGGCACGCTGTCGCCTGCCTCTGCGTGCTCCAGCGGTGCGTCGTCCAGTTGCGCTGCGTCGGTCTCGCTGGATGCGGCAAACGCATCGAGTGGCTGCGCGCCATCCACCGCCAGCAACGCGGCCTCGTCAGCCACCTGCTGGTCGTGATCGTGGCCGGCGTCGCCGTCCTGCGCGTCGAAGTGCTCGGACGGCTGCACGTGGTCGTGCGGCAGTTCGTGCTGCTCCTGCTGCTGCCCGGAATCCTGCATCGCGTGCGTGGTGTCCACGCTATCCAGTGCGGCAGTTTCCGGTGTCCACTCTTCGGCTACCGGCGCATACGCGCCATCGTTCGCGTCGGTCCCGGCGTGCACCGCTTCCAACGCGTCGATCGTCTCGACCGACGTATCGGCCGCGTGTTCGTCGCGATCTTGATCTTGCTGTTCGGCATGCTCGCCAAGTGCATCGGCATCGGCGTGCGTCTGCTCGGAGGGCTGTTCGCCCTGCTCGGCCTGCAGATCGCTCGACGCGTGCTGCTCGGCCGGCGCCTCATCCAGCGACGGCACGTCCAGAGTCTGCGCATCGCCCAGGCGTGCTTCGGCCTCGGCGAGTTCATCGACGGCCACCGCATCGCTCGCCGCAAAGGTCGCGGCCTCTGTCTCGGCGTGCGCGGTGTGCTCGGCCTCGTCAGCGGCGCGGTCCGTCGCCGCATCCTCGTACGTCCGATCACCTGCATGCGCATCGACAGCGGCCGGCGCGGTGGTCTGCAGATCGGTCGCGTCCCAGGCATCGGCGGCAAGCACCGGTTCGTCGGCAACCGTGTCCTGGGCGGTGGTCAGTTCGGCATCGGCATCGCTGTCGGCCTGCTGGGTGTTCTCCAGCGAGGCATCGGCCGACATCGGCACCGCGTCGATCGCTTCACGCAGTTGCTGTTCGAGCTCGGCGGTGTCGCTGATCGCTTCGCGCGGCGCGGCGTCGTCCAGCGACAGCGCGCTGCTGTCGTCGGCTTCGGCGGTGGCCAGTTCGTCGACTGCAATCGGCGCGTCGTCCTGCGGCTGGGCGTCCAACGCCGCGTCGCCGGTGGTCTGTGCAGATACATCGCCGGTGGTCGCCAAGGCATCCGCATCGACGTAGCGCGACAGGTCTTCCACACCCGTCAGTTCGATGCCGGCGGTGTCCTGCGCGGCATCCACCTCTTCCAGTTCGTCCAGGAACACCTGTGGCGGCCACTGCGCTTCCGGCAGCTCGTCCACCAGCCCACGCAGGCGCTCGGTGAGCGGCGCGAACGACGGAATCAGCGGCGCATCGGCGCGCAGCGCGGTCACCGTGGTGGCGATCGCCGCCGCGGTGGCAGCCAGCGCTTCCACGCCCTCTGCAGACGGCGTGGCCGACGCACCGAGCAGGCGCTTCACATAGCTTTCGGCCGGCGTGGTGACCAGGGTGATTTCCGGCACATCGGTCATGGCGAACGCGCCGCTCATGGTGTGCACGGCACGCAACAGTTCTTCGGTTACCAACTGCGGGCCGTGCTGGGCGGCCTGCAGCCAGCCATGCACGGTTTCCAGATGGGTGGCGACTTCCGCTTCCAAAATTTCGCGCAACACGCTGTCCACCGACGCGGGCGTGCCTTCGGTGATCGGCGGGGTGCCGGCGGGCAGCGCCGGGATCACCGGCGCCTCGGCCACCGCCTGCACGGCGGGCACGTAATAGGCTTCTTCGCCAGCGGCCACGCGCTCGGCCACGGCCTGGATGTCCGGCAAATCGGCGCTGATGCGGCCCTGGTCGCGCAGTGCGGCGTTGAACTGCGGCAGCACCGCGTAGGCCAGTTCGACCATCGCCACCACCGCCGGGCTGGCCGGCCGGGAGTTGTCGAGCACGCGGTTAAGCATGCTCTCGATCTTCCAGCTGAACTCGCCGAGTGTGCTGGCGCCCACCAGACGGCCACTGCCCTTCAGGGTGTGGAAGACACGGCGGATCGGGCGCAGGTTTTCCTGACTGTGCGGCGCAGCGCGCCACACCGGCAGCAACTGCCCCAGGTTGACCAGTTCCTCGTCGAATTCTTCCAGGAACACGTCGCGGATGTCGTCATCGATATCGCTGTCGCCGAATCCGCCGAAAATACCGGCCTCTGCCGCGACCGGCGCGGGCGCGTCTGGGACCGGCGTCGCTGCCGCATCGGCGGTTGCCGGCGTGGCGGGTGCGCCATCGACGTCCAACTGTTGGGCAGCGGCATCCAGCTGCGCCAGGAACGCGGCAGACGCATCGTCCAGCTCGAATTCGCTGACCGTGGCCTGCTGCACGCGCGGGCCCGCGGCCTCGGGGGTCGGTTCGGACGGTTCCGGCGTCGGCTCGGGCGCCGATTCCACGAACGGGTTGTCGTCTTCCTGCGGGGGCGGCGGCGAGAACGCATCCTCGAGGCTGCCGGCACGCTGCGACTGCACCGGGGTGATGAACTCCAGCGGCGCAATGGTGTCTTCGCCCGGCAGGTCGATCTGCTCGATCTGCAGCGGAGCCTCCTCGGCCACCACCGGCACGACAGGCACGTCCTGTTCCAGCGCACTCAGATCGACGGTATAGCTGACCTGCGCGGCCTCGGCATCGCTGCCGTCCTGCTCGGCCGAGACCGGGTCGAACGCCGACAACGTCGGCGGTGCGCTCTGCTCGGTGGTGTCCAGCTGCCAGCTGCCCGGCGCCTGCGCGCCGTCATCGGACAAGGCCACCGGGGCAATGGTGAACGGCACGTGCGACTGGCCGGACACGGTTTCTTCCGCGGCCACCGGGTCGAACGAGAACACGCTGTCGGTTGCCGCAGCGCCGGTGTCCTGCACCGCGCTGTCGGCAAACGGCGCTTCATGCACGGTCTCGTTGGCCCATTCCAGCGACGCAGCGGGCGCGGCGTCGTTTGCGGCCGGGTTGGGCTCGCTGAGCTGCTGTGCGAACGGCACCACCGCAGGCTGCGGTTCGGCCGCGCCGGGTTGGTCGGCGCCCACCGGCAGTTCGGACGGCTGGCCCGACGGCAACGGCCAGTAACGCAGGGTTTCCAGGCTGTTGCGGGTGATGTCGAGGATTTCCTCGCGGCCGGGACGGCGCTCGCGCAGGGCTTCCAGGTAGTACTCCAGGCTGGCCATGGCATCGGCCAGGGTGTCCAGCTGGCGACCACTGGGGACGCGCTGCTTGCCGATCAGTTCCAGATCGACATAACGGCGCACGCCTTCCAGGTAATCGGCGGCCTGCGGCAATTCCAGAATCCGCAGCGCACCGCCCACTTCGCCCAGCAGATGCGGCACATCGGTGAGGCGGGCGTGGTCCCAGTTGGTTTCGATGAAAGCGACGAAGTGTTCGCGCGCGGCACCGAAGTTGGCAATCGCTTCCTGCGCCAGCACGTCGACCGTGCGACGCACTTCCGACGCGCTGGCACTGGTGCTGGCTTCATCGCCGGCTTCGCCGACGTCGGCACCGAGGCTGGCGACCTGATCGTCCAGCGAGGCATCCACGTACAGCAGCGCGCCGGCGATATCCAGCAGCACGCCTTCGTCCATCTGCACCTGGCCATCGACCACGCGGGCCAGCGCATCACGCTGCTGTACCACCACGTTGCGTGCAACACCCAGGCCCATCATGCCCAGCGTGTCGGCCACGCTGCCGAGTTCCTTGACCTGGGTCTGCAGCTCGGCGATGTCGCCACCGGTGCGCAGATGCAGGTCCAGCGCGTCCTTGACGCGCAGCAGTTCTTCCTTGACCGCATTGCCGACGGTGTCGAGCAATTCGCGGTTACGTCCGCTCAGGCTGCCGCGGGCGTGATCCAGCTCGGCCTCGGTGGCAACACCGGCCTGCGGATCGAAGGCGAACAGCACGCTCTCGTTGAGACCCGGCTGGCCGCGCGTGGCACGGATCTCGTTGAGCAGCGGCAGCAGCACGATCGGAATGTCGCGGTGGCCGTTTTGCAGGCGCTCCAGGTAATCGGGCAGCAGCACGGTGCCGCGCATCAGCATCGCGCAGGCCTCGTCGCGGTCGCTGACCTCACCGGCCTGCACCGCGTTGGCGAGCAGTTCCAGTTCTTCGGCCACCATCGCCGGCGCGTACAGCTCGACCATCCGCAACGTGCCCTGCACCTGGTGCAGATAGCCCGCGCAGAACCGCATCCGACTGGTGTCGGACGGTTCTTCGGCGAAGTACTCGATCTCGTTGCGCGCCTGGCGCAACGTTTCATCCAGCTCCGGCTTGACCCAGCCCAGTGCGGCGTGGCTCATCGCATCGCGAAGCGCACTCATTGCAGCCCCCTGACAACGACCGCACGACCGCAATTGCGGCGCTTGGCCCATTCCTGCATCGACGTAACGCGACTACGCGCCATCTGCTGATCCTTTCCCGTTCCGCGTCGTGGTCACGCCGGCAGCTTGAAGTCGGCAACCGAACGGCGCAGATCGGCCGCCAGCTGGGCCAGATTGCCGATCGACGCGGCCGTCTTGCCTGCACCCTGCGAGGTCTGACTGGTGATCTGACGGATCACGCCCATGGTCTGTGTGATGTCCGCCGCCGCAGCGGACTGCTGGTGCGCGGCGATGGAGATGTTCTTGATCAAGTTGTTCAGTGCATTGGACACGCGCTCGATTTCGGTCAGCGCGGTGCCGGCGTCTTCGGCCAGGCGTGCACCGGACACCACTTCGGAGGTGGTCTGCTCCATCGAGCTGACCGCCTCGTTGGTATCGGCCTGAATGGTCTGGACCAGGCCTTCGATGCGTCGGGTCGCACTGGAGGTGCGTTCTGCCAGGCGTTGCACTTCGTCGGCCACGACCGCGAAACCGCGACCGGCCTCGCCTGCCGAGGCGGCCTGCACCGCGGCGTTGAGCGCCAGGATGTTGGTCTGCTCGGAAATGTCGTTGATCAGTTCCACGATCGAGCCAATTTCCTGCGAGGACTCGCCCAGGCGTTTGATGCGCTTGGAGGTTTCCTGGATCTGGTCGCGGATCTGATCCATGCCCTGGATCGTCTCGCGCACCACGCCGGCACCCTCGGCGGCGATCACCACCGAGCGCTGCGCCACTTCGGCCGACTCGGTGGAGTTGCGCGACACCTGCTCAATACTGGCGGCGATTTCGCTGATGCGCTCGGAAGCGGTGGTGATCTGGTTGGCCTGCTGGCCGGCCGCATCGGCCAGCTGCATTGCCGTGGCCTGGGTTTCCTCGGTCGACACGGCCACCTTGGCCGAGGTGTCGTTGATCGTGGTCACCAGGTGGCGCAGCTCGTCCACGGCGTAGTTGATTGCGTCGGCGATGGCGCCGGTCATGTCCTCGGTCACCGAGGCCTTCACGGTCAGGTCGCCCTCACCGAGCGAGCTGATTTCGTCCAGCAACCGCATGATGGCCTGCTGGTTACGGCTGTTGAATTCCACCTGCGACTGGTAGCGCACGTCCTGCTCGCGCGAGCGCGCACGCACCGTACTCCACACGAATCCGATAATCGCCAGCAGCGCCAGCAAACCGGAGACCACGCCCAGCCAGAAGTTCGGGAACAGGCGCGTGTCACGCACCGAACCGAACGCGGAGAACGCATCGAACAGTTTCTTGCTGTCGTCGAGCATCTTGCTCGAGCCGGCGGTCAGCGCCGCGGCCGAGGATTGCGCGGCGAACAGATTGCGCGAGCTGGCCAGAATGGCGTCGACGTCCTTCTTCATCGTCGTCCACTGCGCCTGCGACTGCTCCAGTGCCGACAGCGCGGCCGGGTTACGCACCGCGGCAATGCCGAGTTCGTCGTTACCGGCGCGCAGGCCTTCGAGCATCTGCGTGAACACCACCGAGTCGCGTGCCAGCGCGTCGCCCGAGGACGCCGCATTGGCGCCACCAGCGCGCATTTCGGTCACCCGGCGCGCCATGGTGCCGGCGACCACGACCTGCTGCAGCGTGTTGTAGATCTGCGACGCGGGCGCGCCGCTGACGGTCATTGCGCGCACCACTTCGTTCAACTGCGCCTGCAGCTGCGGCACGCTGCCGGAGAAGCGGTCGGCATTGCCGGCCAGGCCGAGCACGGCCGGTTCGCTGGCGATCACCTGGTCGGCGTTCTTGCTCAGCGGCACCCAGGTCGACTTGAGTTGCGCCATCGCGCCAGAGACCGAGCCTTCCTGGCCGTAGCGGCCATCCAGTTCGCTCACCGTGCTGTCGATGCGGCCCTTGGTCTCCTTGAACGCGGCATAGGCCTTGGCGTCACCGGAGACCGCTTCGCGGCCCTGGTTGGCCAGCTGTTGCGAGAGCACCTGCAGGTCGGCCGCGCCGGTGCTGGCACCGGCCAGGCGGCTGCCTTGCCAGGTGGCGACGCCGGTATTGGCGCCGAACACGATCATCGACAACACCAGCAGGCCAAGCCAGAAGCTGGTGCTGACGCTGCCGAGCTTGTTGGTCTTGCGGGCGTCCGGGGCGGTACTCATGGTTCGACCTCGATCTGTATGACGTGGCGGGGTCGCGGCTTAGGCCGCGGCCTGCCGGAATTCAGGAGTGCGTGACAGCAACGCCAGGGAGAACACACCCCAGTCCTGCGTCTCGTTGCGGAAAGCACGATCGATGAAGTGGGCGTAGCGGCCTTGCGCCAACTCGCCCGGTTCGACCGCCTGCGCCTGTTCGAAGCTGCGCTGGCCGTACAGCTCATCGATGGTCAGCGCGACGTCGCCGCCGCTCTGACGCATGATCAGCACGCGTTGGCCTTCCTGCAGCACCGTGCGCCGGCCCTCCAGGAACTGCTTCAGATCGATCACCGGGAACAGGTTGCCGCGCAGGTTGCCCACGCCCAGCAGCCAGGGTTGCGCGCCCGGCACCGGCGTGACCGGCGGCATCGGCACGATTTCGGCGACTTCGCGGAAATCCGAGACCAGCCGGCGGGTGCCAACGCGATACCCCACGCCACGCCAGATATCGGCCGAGAACTGACGTTCGGGCAGCGGCGTGGCGTGCGCAAGGCTACGGCGCTCGTAGTCTTCGAGAATGTCGAATGGAGAACGCATCAACGCACCAGTTGTTTGATGCGCGCGATCAGATCGTCCTCGCGCGGCGGCTTGACGATGTAGTCGCTTGCACCCTGCCGCAATCCCCAGGCCTTGTCGGTTTCCATGCCCTTGGTGCTGACCAGCAGCACGGGGATGTCCTTGGTTGCCTGATCGCGCGCAAGTGCACGTGTGGCTTGGAAGCCGCTCATGCCGGGCAGCACCACATCCATCAGCACCAGATCGGGCGCCTGGCTGCGAATCAGCTCAAGTCCCTCTTCGGCATTGTCGGTGGCGACGACCGTATGGCCAGCTTTTTCCAGCCATTGACTGAAGACTGCCCGGTCGGTGGGCGAGTCCTCGATCAATATGATTCGAGCCATGTTGCCTTTCCCCCTGGTCAGGCGTTGACGTACGTACGGATCGCGCTCAGTAGTTCTTCACGGGTGAATGGCTTGGTCAGATATTGCTCGGAGCCGACGATGCGGCCGCGTGCCTTGTCAAACAGGCCATCCTTGGAAGACAACATGATCACCGGCGTCGACTTGAAGAGCTGGTTGCCCTTGATCAACGCGCACGTCTGGTACCCATCCAGGCGCGGCATCATGATGTCCACGAAAATGATCTGAGGTTGCTGGTCCGCAATTTTGGCCAGTGCCTCGAATCCGTCCGTCGCTGTCACCACTTCACAGCCTTCGCGCTTGAGCAGCGTTTCGGCAGTGCGGCGAATGGTCTTCGAATCATCGATAACCATCACCTTCAGTCCTGCGAGTTCCCCACCCGCAGCCATGTTTTCAGTCATGCAAATATCCCCGGGCGCGCGACGCTTCATCCCTTCCGACGTCGCTACGAAACTGCATGTATATCCCAAGACCCGCATCGACTGTCAAGGGTGCGTTGCCGGGGCCCCGCCAGGCGGACGTTCCGACCGCAGCAGGGCGCCCTTGGACCGGGAAGTCGCGCATTCGCAACCCGCCGGGCGCGCCATCGCCCACCGCTTGAAGTTACCATCGGCAGCTTGTTCTAAAGGTTTAGCCCCATGTCGCTCGACGTCGTTGTGGTGATGGATCCCATCGCCTCCATCAAGATCGCCAAAGACACCACCTTCGCCATGTTGCTGGAAGCCCAGCGCCGTGGTCACCGCCTGCATTATGTGCGCCCCGGCGGACTCAGCCTGCACGAAGGACGCGCCGTGGCGCAGGTCGCGCCGCTGAGCGTGCGCGAGGACAAGGCCAGCTGGTTCACCCTGGGCGCGTTCACCGAGCTGGTGTTTGGTCCCGGCCAGGTGGTGCTGATGCGCAAGGACCCGCCGGTGGATGCCGAGTTCATCTACGACACCCAGGTACTGAGCGTCGCCCAGCGCGCCGGTGCCCAGGTGGTCAACGACCCGCAGGGCCTGCGCGACTACAACGAGAAGCTGGCCGCGCTGCTGTTCCCGCAGTGCTGCCCGCCGACCCTGGTCAGCCGCGACGCGGCCGCGCTGAAGGCGTTCGTGCTCGCACATGGCCAGGCGGTGCTCAAGCCGCTGGACGGCATGGGCGGGCGCTCGATCTTCCGCAGCGGCACCGGCGACCCCAATCTCAACGTGATCCTGGAAACGCTGACCGATGGCGGCCGCAAGCTGACCCTGGCGCAGCGCTTCATCCCCGACATCACTGCCGGCGACAAGCGCATCCTGCTGGTGGACGGCGAGCCGGTGGACTACTGCCTGGCGCGCATTCCGCAGGGCGACGAGTTCCGCGGCAACCTGGCCGCCGGCGGCCGTGGCGAAGGCCGCCCGCTGTCCGAGCGCGACCGCTGGATCGCCACGCAGGTGGGCCCGGAAATGAAACGCCGCGGCATGCGCTTCGTGGGCCTGGACGTGATCGGCGATTACCTCACCGAAGTCAACGTCACCAGCCCCACCTGCGTGCGTGAGCTGGATGCGCAGTTCGGGCTCAATATTGCCGGGCTGCTGTTCGATGCGATCGAGGCCGGCACCGCGCAATGAGCACGGCCGCGGCCTTGCCTGCACCGATGGACGAACGCCAGCGCCTGACCGCGACGCTGGTGATCTCGCTGCTGCTGCATGGCCTGCTGATCCTGTGCGTGGGCTTTGCGGTGAGCGAAGACGCACCGCTGGTGCCCACCCTGGATGTGATCTTCAGCCAGACCAGCACCCCGCTGACGCCCAAGCAGGCCGACTTCCTGGCCCAGGCCAATCAGCAGGGCGGCGGCAACCACGACACCGCGCAGCGCCCGCGCGACAGCCAACCGGGCGTGGTGCCGCAAGACCGCAACGGGCTGGCGCCGCAGGCGCAGCGCGCCACCACCGTGCAGGCGCCCTTGCCAACGCAGACGCGGGTGGTGTCCAGCCGCCGCGGCGAACAGGCCGTGCCGACCCCGCAACCCAATCCGCAGACCGACCCGCTCTCGCCTGCCGACGCGCAACGCGTGCAGCGCGATGCCGAGATGGCGCGGCTGGCGGCCGAGGTGCATCTGCGCTCGGAGCAGTACGCCAAGCGCCCCAACCGCAAGTTCGTCTCTGCCAGTACCCGCGAGTACGCCTACGCGAATTATCTGCGCGCGTGGGTGGACCGCGCCGAACGGGTCGGCAACCTCAATTACCCTGACGAAGCGCGCCGCCGCCGACTGGGCGGCAAGGTGGTGATCACCGTTGGCGTGCGCCGCGACGGCAGCGTGGAAAGCAGCCGTGTACTGGTCTCCAGCGGCGCCCCGGTGCTGGATGCGGCCGCCTTGCGGGTGGTGCAACTGGCGCAGCCGTTTCCGCCGCTGCCGCGCAGCAAGGACGATGTCGACATCCTGCAGGTCACCCGCACCTGGTTGTTCCTGCCCGGCGGCGAATTGCACGACGACCGCTGAGCGTGCATACGCGCGGGGCTGCATGGGCACTGCCTGGGCACGCGCTGCTGGTGAATCGATAGCGTATTGAGAGGTGCCCACGTTGCGCGCAGGAGTGAAGCGCGCGTCGATGTGTGGCGACCGGACATAGCCAAATCAATCGCTGCGCACACGTAAAGATGCAGGACGCCGGGCGATCGATCGCATCGTTGGCTTACCAGCGCTTCGCAGCCGCGGTCAGAGCGCCTGCGCTGCTTCGTAGAGGCGATCGGCCAATGCGATGATCTCGGCGGCATCCTGCACCCGTTCACGCCAGGCCGCCGGAATGCCGTCGATACCGTAGAACGCGCCGGCCAGCTGCCCGCAGATCGCGGCGGTGGTGTCGGCGTCGTCACCGAGGTTGGCGGCGCGCAACACTGCATCGGCAAAGGTGTCTGTGGTGGCGAAGCACCACAACGCCGCCGACAACGCATCGACGACGTAGCCGGTGCCGCGGATCTGCGCACGTGCCACGGATGCATGCGCGCGCACCAAGAGCGCGCCAATTGCCGGCGTCACCAGCGATTGCGACGGCAACGCTGCTGGCTGCAACACCTCGTCGCGGCCGCTGCCGAGCAGCGCAGCACGCAGCTGGAACGCAAACAGGCGGCACGCATCCAGCGCCTCTGGCGCGGCATGGGTGGTGCGTGAGCTGTCTGCGGCGCGCTCGCCCAGCTGCTCGGGACGCTGCGCGTAAAACATCGCCACCGGGGCCAGACGCATCAGCGAGCCGTTGCCCGCCGCGCGCGGGTCGTCGCTTCCGCTGAATGCCGGGCCGCCATCCAGATAGCGCTCCAGCGCCTGGCGGACGGTGCCACCGATATCGAAACAGGTGCCGGTGCTGCTGGGATAACCGTGCTGGTACCAGTTGCAATAGCGGTTCATCTGATCGGCGGCGTCGAAGCCCTGCCGATACAGCAGGCTGTGCGCCAGGCACAGCGCCATGGAGGTGTCGTCGGTCCATTGCCCGGCGCGCAAGGCGAACGGCCCGCCACCGTGCATGTCAGTGATCGGGGTGAAGCTGCCGGGCGCGCAGAATTCCAGCGTGGTGCCAACTGCATCGCCCACCGCCAGTCCCAGCAGGCAACCGCGGAAACGCGCCTGTACCGTTGCACTATTCATCAACGTGGAACCGCCGCCGCCTTCGCTGCGCGTGCGGCCTGCTGTTCGACCAGGGTGAGCGCGACGTTGTCACGCAGATAGGCCGGCTCCACCCGCTCCGGCGCCACGCCTTCGCCGCGCAGCGCTGCAGGCAGCGCCAAGGTCAGCAGGTCCGCGGCATGTGGCAGCGCAGCCGCATCCACGCTGGACAGGCGGCCGGCGAAGCGTTGCTGCAGCGGCATCTCGCCGGCAGCCAGGCCGGTACCGACGCCGGCCCACTGCGGTGTGCTTTGCGGCAGCAGCACGGCTTCCGGCGCGCAGACCACTTCGGACCCGAGCGTCAGTAGCGCCTCGCCCTGACGCTCGAACAGCCCGGCATACACCTCGCCCATCCGCGCATCGATGCAAGCCAGCACATGGCTCGCCTCGGCCGGTGCGCGCAGTGCCAAGACCTGCAGGGTGGAGATGGCGAGCACCGGCAGATCCAGTGCCAATGCAATGCCCTGCGCGATACCGATCGCCAGGCGCACGCCGGTGAAGGCACCGGGCCCGCGGCCCACTGCAATCGCATCCAGCTGGCGGCGGCTGATGCCGGCTTCGGCAAGCAGCTGCTCGGCCCAGGGCAGCGCCAGCTCGGCATGCCGGCGTGGCGCGAGTTCGAAGCGCTCACGTACGGCTCCATCGACATGCAGCGCGACGGAGCAGGCTTCGGTGGAGGTTTCGAATGCGAGGATTTTCATGGGCGAGAACCGTGAATCAGGGACCGGGAATCGGGGCCCGGAGAGACGCAAAGCTTAACTGATCGACCTGGGGCGCCCGAGTCGGGGCGTAAGCCGGGTCGTAGCGGGTTGGCGGCATGCGGCGGGGCGTCTGTGTCGATGGATGACGCCACGTGCTGCGGTGACGGGAGGCTCGCAGCAGCACTGATTAAGAGCGGCTAACAAAACGCAGCGAGCAGCCGTCAGGTGGGTGCGGACGGCGCGGAGGAACCGGAGTGTACGGGGGTACATGCCGATTCCGAGCACCGGCCGCGCCCGCCTGCCGGCTGCGCAGTCGTTTTGATAGCTGCTCTAAGAACCTGTTCACGATCTTTCCTGATCAGTGCAGACTATGCGGATGCGCCGAAAGACCTATCCAAGTGACATGAGCCGGGAGCAGTTCGAACACGTGCTGCCGATCCTGGAACAAGCGCGTAAGCGCACCAAGCCACGCCGTGTGGATGTGTATGAGGTGTGGTGCGCAGTGTT
>Ga0114992_100112_pt1 | contig 15035 bp, 13 predicted proteins | sample MSEELM_DM5_FD_89584 | JGI IMG/M metagenome (GOLD analysis project Ga0114992, IMG submission 89584) | Subsurface microbial communities from deep shales in West Virginia, USA - MSEEL M_DM5 | ecosystem: Environmental > Aquatic > Deep subsurface > Shale gas/oil reservoir > Produced water/Flow back ... | reverse complement strand
GGTGTTGAGTGATGGGGCCGAGCAGACGCTTCGAGCAGCGCAAAACGCATCGTCGCCCGGGGCCGCGATGCGCTCGATGATCTAGGCCACACATCACAATCCGGATTTGAAAGTCTCGCTCATCAGGTATCGCTCACGCCTGCGAGCCGCGCATTGAATCCGGGTGATTCTGCATCGCTGCGGCACAGTGCGCAGCAGCGATGCAATTCACTGCACTGATCATGCAACGCGGCCGTGACAGGCAATCACTGCAACGACTGATCACCATGCAGCACCGGGTAGGGATTCAGCGCCTCGCCCTTCCACCATTCGCGTTCCGCGCCGAGACGGTGAATCTCGAAATGCAGATGCGGTGCGGCGGGATCGGCATTGCCGGTGCTGCCGACGTAACCGATCAGCTGCCCGCGCTTGATCACCTGCTTTTCGGCCAAGCCGTCCGCATAGCGCTGCAGATGCGCGTAGTAGTAGCAGTACTTGCCGCCGGGCTCGAACTGGTAGACCGTTAGGCCACCGCGCTTGCTGTCGAACAATTTCTCCACGGTGCCGTTGGCCACCGCGAGCACCGGCGTGCCGGCCGGTGCCAGGATGTCGATTGCATCATGCACGCGGCCTTCGCTGCGTGCGTCGGTGAAGGTGTCCTGCAACTGGCTGCTGGTGATGCCTTGCACCGGGATCAGCAAGGCCACGTTGTTGCTTGCCGATGCCGATGCCTGCGCAGCGGACGGGCCACTGACCGGTGCAGCCATCGCGCTCGCTGCCTGTGCCGGCGCAGGTGCCGCCGCTAGCGGTGTGGCAGCAGTCATCGCCTCAGGTGCTGCTGATGCAGGCGCGCGTTGCGCAGCAGGCGCGGATGCCGTGGCCGCCGCCGCCGCCGCTGGCGATGCAGCCACAGGGTCGGTGGCGTGGCGCAGGTCCAGCCACCAATACCCCGCCGCACCGATCAGCACGCCCACGATCAGCATCATCAGCGTCTTCATGGCCTACTCCTGCATCACCACGGGCACCGAGGCGTCCACTACGCTGGCCAGGTTCACCACGTCCCAGTTGGTCAGGCGCACACAGCCATGCGATTCGGTCTTGCCCACATGGCCGGGTTCCGGCGTGCCGTGCAGGCCGTAATGCGGCTTGGACAGATCGATCCACACGCGGCCCACCGGGTTGTTCGGGCCCGGCGGCAGCGTGGCCTTGCCTTCGCCGGGCTTGGCATCCCAGAACAGTTTGGGGTTGTAGTGGAACTTGGGGTCGCGCGAAATGCCCAGGATCTTCCAGCGCCCGATCGGCAGCGGATCGTGCTTGCTGCCCGAAGACACCGGGAACTGCGCGTACACCTTGCCCTGCGCATCGAACAGCCGCAGCGTCGAATCGGATTTGTCGATGACCAGCTTGGCCGGCTTGCTCAGCGCAGGCACACCGTCCACGTTGGGCGCCTGGATAACGCTGCCGGCCTTGCTCAGGTCAACGCCGGGGTTGAGCTGGCGCAGCAGGTCCGGGTCAGCGTGGAAACGCTCGCCGAGCGCTTCTTCGATGGAGACATAGCCCAGCGCCGGCAACTTCGCCTGCTCGGCGGGGCGGTCGGGAATCGGCTGGAACGGGCCGGCCACGTCGGCATCGGTCAGCGTGTACTGCACCAGTGCTGGCGTGGTGTCGGCCTGCAAGGCCTGCCAGGTGGCGTCATCCAGCTCGCCGGTGACCTTGATGCGGTGCGCGGCCTGGAAACCGGAGATGGCGCGCTTCTGGTTCGAGCCGCGCTGGCCGTCGATCTGGCCGGGCGAAAAATGCGCGCGGTCCAGCAGCACCTGGGCGTGCAGGTCCGAACGTGGTCCGGTGCCTACCGTGGTCGGTGCGCTGATCGGTGCAGGTGCGGCGGCCGGCTGCTGGGCCTGCGCAACCGAGGACAGCGCCGCGCCCAGGGCCAGGGTCAACAAGCAGGCGCGAGCATGAAAACGTGAGGGCATGGGTGGTTCCAGAGAAGGCGTGCACGCACCTTGCCGCAGTGGGCTGCGTACCCGCCGTGAAATCCCTGCACCCGGAGTAACTGCCTAAATCACTGACGCCTGTGGCGCGCGCGCGCGGCAATGCGCCCGTTGCCCAGGCACTGCCGCCAAACAACGCGCGCTCAGGTTGATTGCCGCGATCAGTAACATGCACGCGCGACGCGCGGCGGCGCAGCTCTACATTTCCACACAGGCCATTGCTGTGGCCACGGCCCGCACAAAGACGGGAAGACCGGCGCTGCGTCTTCCCGTCGCCGCTTGGTCAATAGGTGTATCCCACCGTCAGCATGTACGCCCGCCCGGTCTGCACGTAGGCGCCGTCGGCACCGGGGTCGTAGGCCATGTAGCGTTTCGATGTGCCCTGCGTTTCGTAGAACGTTGCCGCATTGAGCAGGTTCTTCGCCGACACGCCCACATCGACATGGTGGGGCAGGTGATAGGTGGCGTTGAAATCCAGCGACTTCACCGGCTGCAGATAGTAGTTGAGCCGATCGGTGGTGAGCCCCAGCAATTGCAGGCCGGTGTAGTTGTAACTCAGGTCGGTACGCAGATGTCTATCGTCGTAAAACAGGTCCAGGTTGTAGATGCGCTCCGGCGCGCGCGGCAGCCAGGTCTTTTCCGGTTGGTCCGCCCGTTTGCTGTCGGCTGCGCTGTGCTGCAGGGTGAGATTGGCATTGATGCCGAAGTGGCTCCAGATGCCGGGTAATGCCAACAGCCGTTTGCTCGCCGCCAGTTCCAGGCCGTAGAGCGTGGCGGTGCCGCCGTTCTGCGGCATGGTCACCGGTACGCCGTTCTCGAAAGTGGTGCCGGTCGGCACCAGCCCGCCGAGCGTGTTGTCGTTGCTGGTCGCCGACTGCGAGGTGTAGATGAAACCGGTGATGCGCTTGTAGTAGGTCGATGCACTGAGCACGCCGCCGTCATGGTCGTAGAACTCGGCAGACAGATCGGCGTTGTCTGCCTTGCTTGGCTGCAGATCGGGATTGGGTTTGGAGATGCCGACCACGGTCTGGGTGTCGTCGATCGAATACACGGTTTCGCCGGAAATCAGCCCGAATGCCGGCCGGCTGAAACTGCGCCGCAGCGAGGCGCGATACACGGTGAGGTCGTCGGGCCGGTAATTGATGCTGATGCCGGGCAGAACCTGGCCATAGGTGCTGCCTGTCCCGACAAACTCGCCGGTGCTGCCATCGCCACGCGATTGCCAGGAATCTGCCGCGTAGCGAGTCAGTTCGTAGCGCACACCGGGCAACACGCTCACCGAGCCGATGTGCAGCGCCGCCATCGCATAGCCGGAATAGATTGCTTCGGTGCTGGCGGTGGTATTGGCGTTGTAATCGTTGGCGGTGTAGACGCCGGCGCCGGTGGGGTCGTTGAGGTACTTGTAGGGCAGCGCTTGGGCCAGCATCCAGTTGCGGTCCAGCAGCTTGAACGGCCCCGCGTAGTGGCCGTTGAAGGCGTTGCCGGTAATGCGTCCGGGGATGGCGCTCAGCGGCGGGCCACCGGCCGTGGGAAACGCATAATTGGGGCCACCGAAGTACGGGCCGTTGGTGACGAAGTTGCCATCCTTGTGGAAGAACGGATGGTCGTAGGCACCGCGGTCGGCGTGGTCGGCGGACAGGCCCAGTTTGACGCTGTCCAGCAGGTCGCCATCGACCTGGTAGGCGATATCGGTGTGTGCGTTGACGCGGTTGTCGTGGCTGCCGGCATCATGGCCCTGCACCTTCCACAGCAGCGACGCGTCCAGGTCGTAGAAGAACGCTTTCAACGCAGCGGAGCTGGGACCGATGCTCGGATACGTCGGGTCGCTCAGATCGAAGGCGAAGCTGCCCGGGGTAAAGCCGTACAGGCTCGCCGACACGTAATCCGGGCGGCTGCGGGTGCCGCGCCCGACAGAGGCGCCGTAATCCACATGCAGGCGATCCAGCGTGGTCTTGCCGCCCAGTTGCAAGGTTGCCAGTGTCTCGTCGATGTCGTGCGTGTTGAAATAGCCGCCACGTACGGCAGTGGGTTGGTTGCGATAGGTTTCCAGGCGCGCGCTGGACTGGTCCTGCTGGCCGGTGACGCCGTAGCTGCCGTAGATGGCACGTGCGTAGAGCGCACTGGTGTCGCCCTGCCAGTCGAGCGAGAGATTGCCGCCGTAGCGTTCGATCTGGCTGGTGTAGAGGCTGTACTTGTAGCGGGTGCTGATCAAAGGCCCGGCAGTACGCAGGTCGGTCGCATTGGCCAACGCAGGATCGGCAGGCACGTATTTGCTGTTGGGCGCAGGCGCCTGCGCCATGTTGTTGTTCTTGCCGTAGTAGGCCGATGCGTAAACGCCGAACGCATGGCCATCGCCAAATTTCCAGGCCAGTTCCTGCTGCAGCGTACCGCCGCTGTCCTTGCCGCCCAGCGTGGAAGCCAGCGCGTTGAACTGGCCTTGCGCGGTGGTCTTGGCGTAGAGGTCGCGATCGAAGTCGAAGGCATTGGGCGTGCGCATGTCGATCGCACCACCGATCGAATCGCCCGGCATGTCCGGGGTGGGCGATTTGGACACCTGGACGGACTGGATGCCGAACGGCGCCAGCATGTTCAACGAGATCGCGCGCGTTGAAGAGTCCGTCTCCGGCATGCCGACACCGTTGAGCGTGTAGGCGTTGTAGCTGGCATCCATGCCACGGATGCTCACATACGCATTCTCGCCGGTGGTGGCCTGGCCCAGGTGCATGTCGCTATACGCGGACAGCCCCGGCATGTGCGCGACCACATCGGCAATGCCGCCGGAGGGGATGGCATCGATCTGTTGTTTGCTCATCACACTGTTGACGCTGCTGGACAACCGTTGCTCGTCGAACGAGCCGGGTGTGGCGACGTGCTTGGCCTGCACGGTGACCGCATCCAGCGTCGTGGTGCTGAGCGCAGGCGTCTCGGCGAACACGGGTGCGGACAGTGCCAGCGCAATGGCGCAGCTCAGGCGGCGGGCGGAACGGGGATGCTGCATGCGGTAGCTCACAAGGTGGAGAACGAGAGGGCGCCCGGCCCGATCACGCGAGCACAGGCAGTGCATCGCCGACGCTGTCCATTGCGACCGATGACATGCCACTGCGGTATTACTGCCGGGCAGGCAGCGCCGGTCAGTGGGTGAGATCGACACCCTCGCAGTGCGCGCGCGGCAGCTGCGGTGCGCAGCGCGCAACCGCATCGCCATCGAAGCGCACCACATAGCCGTTGCGGGCCGGCTCGTGGGCAGGGAAGTCCGTGCTGAGCAATTGCGCCCCGGTGGCCAGCATGGCGTCGCGGCGGCGGTTGTCGCCACGTGCAGGCTCTTTCAGATCGGCATCGGTGCGTGTGCGGACCAGGTAGCCGGCTTGCACCAGGCGGGTGATGTCCTCGGCGGGGCCGTCGTTGCGTTCGGTAAACGCGGCGTCGTCCTGCCCGGGCTCGGCGTTGGTGAAGCACACGCGGCCGCGCAGCGACGGGTGCCCCGGCAGATAGCTGGCGCCGGCCGCGCGTTGATCGAGCAGGAACACCACCTTGCCGCGCGTGGCACGCAATGCTGGCCAACCGTGCGCCAGCACCGCGGCGTTGAGGGTGCGTGCAGTGCCGCGGACAGTATCCGGGCTCACGTACTCACCCGGGCGGAAGACCGAGCGCAGTTCGGCATCCAGCGCATCCATGGCTTTGCGATCGAAAGGTTCCGGCTGCACCGTGGGAAACGACAGCTGCACCGGTGACTGCTTGGTTTCCAGCAGGATGAAGATCGGCAGATGTCCCGGATGTTGCTGCGACCACGCGCGCACTTCCTGTAGGCAGGCCACCAGTGGCTGACAGGTACTGCGCTGGTCCACGTCCTGCACATGCAACACCTTGAAGCCGGGCTTGTTCATGACGCCGGCGGGTGCGCTGGCCGGTGCCGGTGGCAGCCCGGCCTTGGCGATTTGTTCCACGATCGCCGGATGCGCATAGCGCCCGCCGTGCGCATCGGCAAACACATCCAGCTCCAGTTGCCTGACCCCATCGTCCAACTGTTGTGTCAATGGCGGATGGCGATAGTCTAGCGTGGCGAACGCAGCGGGATCGTGTTGCTTCAGCAGCGCTGCTTCGCTGGGTGTGAAGCCGGCGTGGTAACTGTTATGGCTTCCGATGTACTGCAGATCGGTGAGCCGCGGCTCTGCCTGGGCCGCCACGCTGGCAAGCAGTAACACGCCAAACACGGCTGTTTTCAGCGTGATTGTTCGCTTCGCGGGCAACTGCTCCGCTTCTGTGTCATTGCCTGAATGCGGTGCAGAAAACGCATCATGAAAAGAGTGCATGCAGCGGCGCCGGAAAGAAGGTGGTCGCCATCATCCCGGTCGCGCTTGACGCAATGCTTTCCACCGTGTGTCCGTCTTGCGTCAGCGGTCACACGGCCAGCGTCGATGCAGTTGCTCTGTCAGGGCTGCGTCATCACTGCTGCCTGGTCTGTTGTAGTGCGTAGGCCAGGAGCTTGGCCTGCACGCGGTCGCCCGAGCTGCGCGGCGTGGCCAAGTCCATGCGCTGCAGGCAGGCGGCATCACCGGTAGTGCGCGACAGCAGCGCGCGCATCAGGGTCGCTAGTGCTGCGGTCTTTCCGGTGGTGGCACTTTTGAGCCAGCCAAGCGCCGGCAACAGGCGTTGCTCGGTGTCGGTGAAGTCGCTGCCGAGTGGATAGTCGGGCAGGCTGCCATCGCGGCGGAACGGTGCCAACGCCGCTTCCAGCGCCTGCGGCGTGTTGCGCTGCGCGCGTGCGGCCTGCTCGGGAACATCCCGCAGTTTGCGTGACTGGCTTGCCTGGGCAAGTAATGCCGTTTGAAAGCGCGCATCGCAGATGCCAGCCATTTCCAGCACGCAGTCCTGATCGGTCTTGTGGCGCAGATCGGCGATGCCGTATTCGGTGATGTAGAGATCGCGCAGATGGCGCGGGATGGTGGTGTGCCCGTAGTTCCAGCGCACGTTACTGGCAGCGTCCTTGCCCGACGCGCGGGTGGCACGCAGCATCAAGACGCTGCGTGCCTGCGGCAGGGCGTGCGCCATCGCCACAAAGTTGTACTGCCCGCCCACGCCGGAGACCACGCGCCCATCTTCCAGGCCATCGGAGACCGCCGCGCCCAGGGCGGTGGCCATCATGCACGAGTTGAAGAAACGCGCATCGCGGCGTTGCAGCCGCTCCAGCGCTTCGTTGCCGCCGTAGAGCTGGTTGATCTCGCTGATGCGGCGCATGCCAATCGCACTGCGCAGCTTGGGGTCCAGTGCGCGCAGCCAGGCGTAGAACGCCGGCGAGCCAAGATAGAACGCGCCATGCAGGAATTCGCCTTCGTCCGCCAATCGCGCTGCATCGGCAGCGTCGGCGGTGCCGTCGGCCAGGCGCTGCATCAAGCCCAGATCGTCATGGACCTTGCGCCGGATCACACCGCTGTCCACCAGCTGTTTGAAGCCTTCGTTGAGCATTTCGCTGCAGCCGTACAGGCCGATCGCAAATGGCTCCAGGCCGCCGCTGGCCTGCACCGCCGGATGCGATGTCAGCGTTGGATCCAGCGCCTGCAACACGCGCCGGTAGGTGGCGTTGTCGGTATGTCGCAACACCAGCGCGTGGCTGAGTGCATCGGCGAGCGTGCCGATGCCGATCTGCAACGTGCCGCCATCGCGAACCAGCGTGCTCGCATACAGGCCGATGGCGTAATCGGTGCTGGTGACCGGCTGGCGCGGCAGCCCGAACAGTCGCGGTGACGGGCCGGGTATCTCCAGCACCAGGTCGAAGAACGAGGCATCCACAGCCGCAGTGCCGCCGATCCACGGCAGCTCCGCATCCACTTCGGCCACCAGTAGCGGACGTGGCAAGCCAAGTGCGGCGACCGCATCCAGCGTGTCCTGGGTGATGTCGTTGTTGCAGGACAGCGACAACCGCGTGCCACCGGGTTCGCGTGCAACTTTCTGCACGATCAGGTTCGGCGCGCGCTGCGCCACCGCGGCAGCGGCATGGGTGTAATTGAGGCTGGTGTAGTCGGCCTGCGCCTGGGTGGAGTGCAGCAGCCCGCCGGACTGCATGTAGAACTCTTCCACCTGCACATGCGCGGGCAAGGCATCGCGCAGCATGGCATCGGCATAGGCCAGGCGCGGGAAGTCATCGCCGAAATGCCGCGAAATGAACGGCCCGGCAAATCGCGCGGCCAGACCGCTGCCCGGCTTGGGCGGATTGAGCGACAACGCGGTGTACAGCGCAAGCGGACGCGATGGGTGGTCCACCACGTGCGCATACAGCGCATTCAAAAGCCGATGCGGTTTGCCGATGCCCAAGGGCGCGCCCACCCGCAGCGGGCCGTCGATGCGTTGCAGGATCCACGCCACCGTGGCGCTCAGATCGGTCAGATGTTCAGTCATCCGGCCAGGGTAGCCGAGCCGGATGCGATGCGTCCGGTGATTTGCATGGTGTGCCGGGCAAGCCAACCCATCAGGCTTGACAGGCCGCTGACGGCAAGCCGCTTCAACGCGGCTAGAGCATCTCCGGTTTGAACAGGCGCCGCCGCGATACCTCCGCGCCAGAGAGCATGAAACGCCCATCGCCACGGTAATGCACGGTCTTCGGTACCGCGGGCCGTGGCGCCACATGCGCGTGCACCACTTTCCACACGAACAGGTTGTGGCGGTTGATCTGCCGCCCGTCATGCAGGCGGCACTCGAAGCTGGCATAACACTCGGCGATGCCCGGTGCGTCCACCTGCGTGCTTGCCGCTGCAGTCAGCCCGAAGTGCGCGAACTTGTCGATCTGCGCACCACTGCTGTTGCCGATCGCAACCACGGTGTCCAGAAGCTCGGCCGTCGGTAGGTTGATCACGCATTGCTTGCTGCGACGGACCAGTTCAAAACTGTGGTTGCCGGGCGCGATGCAGCACGCAATCAGCGAGGGTGAGAACTCCAGCACCATGTGCCATCCCAGGGTCATGATGTTGCGCTGGCCGCGGTGCGCCGAGCTCACCAGCACCACCGGCCCAGGCTCGAGAAAACGGCGGACCTGGTCGACGGGAAAATCCTGCTTCTGATAGCGTTTCATGCGTGCTCCGCGTGACCTAGCCAACGCGCGTGTGGCGCGTGGGCTGTGCTAGTCCAGCACATGCACGCTGGAGGCAATGCGCTGCACTTCGTCGGGGTTGTGGCTGACATACAGCATCGGCAGGCCGATTTCGTCGCGCACGCGCTGCAGGTAGGGGATCAACTCCTCGCGTCGTGCCTGATCCAGGGCCGACAGCGGCTCATCGAACAACAGGATCGCCGGCTGCGACAGCAAGGCGCGGCCGATTGCCACGCGTTGCGCCTCGCCACCGGACAAATTGCGCGTGCGCCGCTGCAGCAACGGCGCAATCCCGAGCAAGGCCACCACATCGTCGAAACCGAAGCGCGCCGCAGCGCCTGCGTGGCGCCCGTAATCCAGGTTGCGGCGAACATCCAGGTGTGGAAACAGCCGCGCATCCTGAAACACGTAACCGATGCGCCGGCGGTGAGTGGGCAGATCCACACCGCGTTGATGGTCGTACAGGCAACGCCCGTCGATACGGATATGCCCCGCCTGCGGGCGCACCAGCCCGGCGATCGCATTGAGCACGGTGGTCTTGCCTGCACCCGATGCGCCGACCAGTGCCACCACGCGTTCGTCGTCCTGGATGACGATGCGTCGGTTGAACTGGCCACGTTGCAGCTGCAGATCGATATCCAGCATCAGACCTCCTCGCGCGGATGCGGCCGGCGCACCAGCCACTCGGAGAGCAGCAGCGCGGCCAACGAGATCGCCAATGCCACGCCGGCCAGCCGCCACACGCCCGATTCCATGCCGGGCACCTGCATCAGGCCATAGATCGCCGACGACAGCGTCTGCGTTTCGCCGGGGATATTGGACACAAACGTGATTGTTGCGCCGAACTCACCCAAGGCCTTGGCGAACGCCAGCACCACACCGGCCACCAGGCCCGGCCAGGCCAGCGGCAGGGTGATGCTGAAGAACACCCGCCAGGGGCCGGCACCGAGCGTGGCGGCCGCCGCTTCCAGGCGGCGGTCGGTGGCTTCGATCGACAGCCGGATCGCCCGCACCATCAACGGGAAGCCCATCACCGCGCAGGCCAGCGCCGCGCCGGTCCAGCGGAACGCGAACTGGATGCCCAGGTGTTCAAGCAACCAGCTACCGACCGGGCCCTGCGTCCCCAGCACCACCAGCAACGCGTAACCGGTCACCACCGGCGGCATTACCAGTGGCAGGTGCAGCAGCGCGTCCAGCAGCGCCTTGCCCGGGAAGCGCCGCCGCGCGAGCAGCCAGCCGCAGGCAATGCCGGGCGGCAGGCTCGCCAACGCCGCCACGATCGCGACCTTGAGACTCAGGCCGATCGCGGTCAGCTCTTCCGGGGTGAACATCGCCACGCGGACTGCCTCAGTCCTTCAGCGAAAAACCGCGACGCACGAAGATCGCCTTGGCCGGTGCACTGCCCAGCCACTGCACGAACGCCGCGGCCTTGGGATTGCGGCTGTTTTTCAGCGCTGCCACCGGGTAGACGATGGGGGCATGGCTGTCGGCGGGGAACGTGGAGACCACACGCACCTTGGGCTCGGCGCGGGCATCGGAGCCATACACGATGCCCAGCGGCGCCTCACCGCGCGACACCAGCATCAGCGCGGCACGCACGCTCTCGGACTCGGCCAGATGCGCACTGACACCCTCCCACTGGCCCAGCGCACGCAGCGCGGCGGCGGCGTACTTCCCGGCCGGCACACTCGCGGTCTGGCCCACTGCCAGGCGGCCGTCACTGCCCAATGCCTTGGCGATCGCGCCGGGCTGGCGCAGGTCCACGCGCACCTTGCTGGTTGCCGGCGCGATCAGCACCAGGGTGTTGCCGAGCAGGTTGCGGCGTTGCGCAGGCAGCACCTGCCCACGTTGCTGCAGATAGTCCATCCATTCCAGATCGGCGGAGAAGAACACGTCCGCCGGTGCGCCTTGTTCGATCTGTCGCGCAAGCGCGGAACTTGCGGCATAGGACACGCGGACCGGCGTGCCGGTCGCTTGTTCGTAAGCGGCCGCGGCCTCATCCATCGATTCCTTCAGGCTCTCCGCAGCGAACACCGTCAATGGCGCGGTCTGCGCGCTGGCAAGCACGGGCAGGGCGAGCAGCACGGCGCAAAGGGTGCGGCGCCAGAAACCGGTCATGCGCATCGGGAACTCCGGATGGGGGAAGCCCCTGATCATAACGGCAGGGCGTGCCGCGCCGCGTGCGTGAGGGGGCTGGCGGCTTTCACTGGACGAGCCAGCAACGGTGCTGCCAGACGTGCCGCAGTGATGCAGCCGCGTCTGGAATCCACATGTACCCTCGCGCCATTCGCACCCAGCTGACGATTGCTCGCTACGTGTGTTCGCCGATCTTAGGAACAGAAGAAAACCACCGGCCCGAAAGAAGCATCGCGCGCAGGCCGCACGTACTGCACTCAGCCGCGCCAGCCCGCCTGCAGATTGGCTTGCAATGCCGGACCCATCAACTTGGGTTCGGGCAGGCTGGCGTCGCGCATTTGTCGTTGCGCCACATAAGCGTCCACGTCCACACCATCGCGCACATGGATATTACTGCGGCGCTGCTCGCCGATGGTGGTCGCGTGTGCAATCGCGCGCCCGCCCGGGCCGTAGTCATGGCACACGAACACGCGCGTGGCATCCGGCAAGGCGTACAAGCGCTGGATCGACGCATAGAGTTGACGCGCGTCACCGCCGGGGAAGTCGCAGCGCGCGGTGCCCGCGTCCGGCATGAACAGCGAGTCGCCAGGAAACAGTGCATCGCCCATCAGGTAGGCGATGCTGTCGCTGGTGTGCCCGGGCACTGCAATCACGCGGCAGGCAATCGCGCCCAACGCAAAGCGCTCGTCATCGGCAAACAGATGGTCGAACTGCGCGCCATCGGCACGAAACCCGGCCGGCAACGCGTAGTGCGGCGCCAGCGTCTGCTGGACCTGTGTGATGCCTTCGCCGATTCCGACCCGCGCGTCCGGCCAGTGCTGCTTCAACCATTGCGCGGCGCTGAAATGATCGGCGTGTGCGTGCGTTTCCAACAACCACTGCACCTGCCAGCCATGCTGCTGTACGGCATCGACAATGGCTTGCGCCGCCTGTGTGGTGATCGCGCCGGTGTCGGCAGCGTAGTCCAGCGCCGGGTCGATCACCGCCGCCGCCCCGGTGCGCGTATCGGCAACCACGTAGGTAAAGGTGTTGCTGTCGGCATGGAAGAACGCAAGGACCTGCGGCTGCATCGGTATCTCCGTCTCAGGGGCTGCGCAGCGCCGCATTGAGCAGCGCGGCCAGCCGGTCGCCCGCGACACGCAGCTGGGTCTCGGCAATCGGGCGATAGGTGGCGATATAGGTTGGTGGCAGTACATGCGTGTCGGGATACACGCCGGGCGTGATCGCGATGCGGCACGACGCCTGTGCCCAGACCGCGCCCGGCGGCGGTAGCGCTGGCGAGGTGGGCGCGGTTGCCGGCAAGGCCAGCAGCACTTTCAGATAGGCATCGTCGCTGAGGTGGCGGTCATTGAGCATGCCTCTGTCCCACAACGCGTGCAGATTGCTGCCCTTGCCGGCAACCTGTAGCTGGAAATCGTTGCCACCCTTGTCGTGCGCATAGCCGGCGTGCATCGGCTGATGGATGTCGCCAACAAAATGCACCACGAACTTCAGCGCTTGCCGGCGTGCGGCCAACGGTTGGTTGCGATCGGCCAGCACGGCGGTCTGCTGTTCCAGCGCAGCGATCACGCAGTTGCCATCCGGGCAATCGCGCGGCGGTACATAGCCGCAGTCGTGTTCGCCGAGATTGACGTAATGCCAGGGGCCCGAGCGCTTGCCCAGGTCCGGATCATTGGCGCGCAGCTCGTCTGCCCAGGTGGCCACACCGGCCAGGCTGGGGTCGGCTTCGCCTGCCAGCAGCTGACTGACCTGCGCGCGCGCCTGCGGCGTCAATTCGGTTTCGGCAATACGCGCCACCAGCCGGTGGCCCTGCGGGCCCCAGGCCAGTGCGGTGGTGGGCTGCAGCGCGGCTGCACACACGGAGAGCGTCAACAACAACGGGGAGAAGGTCTTCATCCCCGGAATTGTACGCGTCGCATTTGTAAGGCGGATTGCAGCGTTTGCCCATTCGCGCAGGCACCCGGCCTGCGCGACGCGCGGCTTAGAGCGGCTACAAAACGTAGCGCGCAGTCGTCAGGTGGGTGCGGACGGCGCGGAGGAACCGGGGTGTACGGGGGGTACATGCTGATTCCGAGCACAGGCCGCCCCCGCCTGGCGGGCGCGCAGTCGTTTTGATTGCTGTTCTTAGAAATAGACCAGGTACGACACGCCATAGGTCAGCGGATCGATCTGCGCCTTGCCCAGGCGGGTGCCGTTGAAATCGACGTTGCTGGACGAATCGGTCCAGCGTGCATCCACACGCAGGCCGCTGCGCTCGTTGAAGATGAAGTCCACGCCCACGTGCGCGGTGGCGCCCACAGAATCGTCGAAGCGGATATCGCCACTGCCCAGCGCTTCGTCGGTGTCTTCACCCAGGAAGGTGGTGTAGTTGATGCCCACGCCCACGAAGGGCGACACCGTGCCATAGCCGTTGATGTGGTACTGCAACAGCACGCTCGGCGGCACCGACCAGTAGCTGCCCACCTTGCCGACACCCGCAAGCTCCAGGTCGTGCTTGCCCGAGACGGCGGCGTGCACCTCGATGCCGAGGTTGTTGCGCAGAAAATATTCGTAGGTGAACGACAGCGCGGGCGCGCCCTTGATTTCGCCGCGGACGCCAGCGAAGTCGCCGCTTTCGGACTTGGGCGAGACATATCCCGCGCCATAGCCGGTCGTCCAATGGCCGGCCGACTGGGCAAAAGCAGGAGTGGCCGAAGCGGCCAAAGCGATGGCGAGGGCGGTGCGGATAAGCGTGCTCATGGAATCCCCGGTAAGTCGGACAGGCGGTCGACGTGCACCTACCTGTCCGCAACTCCGGCGGTGGATTCACGTCCCTGGGCGTCAAGTGTGCCAGAGAAGCGCCACGCGCGTCGCCGTCCTCAGAACCGGTGCACGTACGCCACGCCGTAGACCAGCGGGTCGATGTTGACCGTGCCGATACGGTTGCCATTGAGGTTGGCGTCGCTGTCGATGTCGATCCAGCGCATGTCCACGCGCAACGCGCCGCGGTCGCTGATCTTCACGTCCAGGCCCGCATGTGCCGCCAGGCCCCAGGAGGCGTCCAGGTCCAGGTCATTGCCGGCCAGTGCGCCGCTGGTTTCGGTGCTGAAAAAGCGCGTGTAGTTGATGCCCGCGCCGACAAATGGCGACACCTTGCCCTGGCTGTTGAAGTGGTACTGCAAGCTGACCACCGGCGGCAGGTGCTTGGTGCTGCCCACGCGGCCCAGGCCACGGATGTTGATGTCGTGCTCGAATGGCAGTGCCGCCAGCACCTCGATGCCCCAGTTGTCGGCAATGAAGTATTCGGCGGTGATGGTCGGGCGGATATCGGTGCCGACATCCACGTCGAGCGTGCCGCCGGCCAGGCTGCCGTTATCGGACTTGGGCGCCACCTGATGGGCGCCGACGCCCAGCAACCAGTCACCCTTGGATTGGGCCAGTGCGGGTGCGCTGACCGAGGCGGCAGCCAGGGCTGCGAACAGAACAGTGGAACGCTTGCGCATGATGGTCTCGTGTCGTTGTAGGAGTGAGTGAAGTCTTGAACGTGCGCGCCGTTGCTGCCTTGATCCTGATCAATCAGGTGCAGCGCATGCAGTGACGGCGCGGGTATCTGGTGCAGAAACGCAGGGCATGCGCGCTGCCTGCGCCGGGCGCAGCGTTCGGCGGGGAGGGGGCCGAACGCTGCGGCAATGACGCGACGGACCGCGTCAATCTGGCCGGCTTACTTGGTCTTGCTGACCGACGCGGTGGCGGTATCCACTTCCGGCATGGCCGAGCTGTGGTGGTTGATGATCAGCCACTTGCCGTCGCGCTTTTCGTACACGAAGGTGTAGCGGGCCTGCACATCGCTCTTCTTGCCGCTCTTG
>Ga0114992_100107_pt1 | contig 15261 bp, 15 predicted proteins | sample MSEELM_DM5_FD_89584 | JGI IMG/M metagenome (GOLD analysis project Ga0114992, IMG submission 89584) | Subsurface microbial communities from deep shales in West Virginia, USA - MSEEL M_DM5 | ecosystem: Environmental > Aquatic > Deep subsurface > Shale gas/oil reservoir > Produced water/Flow back ... | reverse complement strand
AGTAGGCCACAGGCAACTCCAAGGCTTCTGCCAGCTTCGCCATGCTTTCGTTGTCAGGCATGCGGTCCCCTCGCTCGTAGCGCGAAATCCTGGGAGCCGCCGAGTTCTGTTCCTCTAGCCCGAGAACAGCCCCCAAAGCGGCCTGGTTCATGCCCCGCGCAAGCCTGGCCTCACGAAGGCGACGGCCAAAGGTGTATGCGGGAGGCAGCGGAGCAGGCATGAAGACCAACGAAGGATGAATTGATCCTCAAGTCTGCCGCTTCCAATCCTGCGCTGCATTTGCCATATTTGCAAATACGCCGAACGGGCGCTATTGCAGGGGTTTGCGATGAATCACACAGGACAAGGAGCGTTCGCTGCGCTCTTGGCTTTGGCGCTTGCCGCGCCGCTCACCACCCAGGCCCAGGACTTGCCGGCGCAGAAGCCCGGCTTCTTCCGCCAACTCGGAAAGAGCCTGGCCGACTCGGGGAAGCAGATGGTCGGCATCCAGCCGGACGCCAGCGGCAAGCCCGGCAATCAAGGGACTGGCTCGATCTACGTGCCTCTCAGCGGTGCAGGAAAGCTGCCCGGACTCTTCAAAGGCGACAACCACCAAGCGGCGCAGGGCGGGAAGCTGGAGTGGCCCCGTGTCGCGCTCACGTTTACTGAGTGGGGCGCCTCCCTGCCCTGCTGGACGGCGGAAGCCCGCATCTGGACCAGCCCAACCGCATCGAGCGTCGAGACCTTCCGGACCTGCTTCGATGCCCCGCTGACCGAGACCGATGACTTGGGCGATACCGCTGAGCTCAACACCTCCGCTCTCTGGAAAGGCCGGGACACGCTCAACGGCATCCGGATGCCGCCCAGTCACCCCAACACCGGCCCTCAGCGGTCTACAGGCCCCAACCCGCCTGCGCAGCCGTTCGTGGTCAATGTGAGCCGGCCCGGGGTTGCTGACCGCGCCGTGGACGTGTCGCTGCGCGTGGCGTGGGTCTCGGGGTTCCTCCAGACCGCAGATTTGCATCCGGGCGCGTCGGGGATGCTTGCCCCGTTCAAGGACAGCCGGATGTGGATTGCAGGGTTCAAGCCCGAAGGCAACCGCGACAAGTAGTGAGCACTGCCCTCGGCCGCTTCTCCTATCACCATCTCTCAGCAAAGGAACGACATGAAAAACGCATGGATCGGCCTGGTCGCGTTGACCATGGCCCTGGGCCTGACCGCCTGCAGCGGCAAGCCGTCGAACGACAACGCCAAGCAGGCGCTGGTCACCCTGCTCCAGCAGAGCGGCGCCGGCCAGGTCACGGACATTCGCGACTTCGAGCTGACCGGCTGCACCAAGGCCGAGGAGTCCGATGGCTACCGCTGCGACACGCGCGGCCAGGTGGTCCTGGAGATTGCCGGTCGGCAGGTCCCCGTGCCCGTCAGCAAAAATCTTCGCTATGCGAAGGCCGACGGCACTTGGAGGGCCTACGCAAAATGAGCGCGCCTCCTCTGCTTGATCAGCCGGTGCCCGCCCAGCGCAAGCTCATGACACCACGGGATCGGTTCTTTTGGTGGTATTCGGCAGCATTGCTTCTCCTGGGACCTTTTGGGTTCGTCGTTGGGCCAGTCATGGCCCAACGACGAAACCGGAGGGCGGCTCGCCTCTACCCGGCAGAGGCCCGCATGGCCCAGGCGCGGGACAAGGGCTTTGCGTGGTGGCAGTGGTGGGTCATGACCGTGCTGACTCTGCTAGGCAAGTTTGGGGCCTTCACTGTCCTGAGCGGGCTGCCTATGTTTCTGTTCGTGCTCTATGCCCAGCTGACTCAGTAGCTGCATCTCTCATTGAAAGCAAGGGCCACCAAGAGTGGCCCTTTTTTCTTCAGAAGCTGGTTGACAATACTGCACGCCGAGGTAGCTTTCGTCAAAACAACGGGACCCCGCCATGGCAATGCCCTATTTAAAGCCCTTCCCTGAAATGAGCCAGAAGGAATTTTGGACACAGGCTTATCTTGCCGCTCTACACAGAATGAACAGTGACGATGCGCTGAAGGAAGCAGATGCCGCTCTAAGTGCGTGCAACGATCGCTGGAGCACTAATAGGATTTCACCTGTCGCGGCTTCACAGTACAGCCATCACTATCCATTAGGCGTAGAGCCACTGGACACCTAATTCATAGGCTTTTTAGGACGAATGGTTACGCTTGCCATACCACTAGGGCTGGGCTTGAAGTCTCCATTGAGCAGCGTCGCCAGCTCAGCCGTTGAGCCCATGACCTTCATGTGAGTGCCCATGTTTGACAGACTGACCAGATGAACCGGCTCGCTTAAACGCGCGTCAACGGAAGAATCCGAGGCAAGCACGAATCCATTTTCTCTCATGCTTCCGCCGCAAAGAAATGCCGTGTATTTAAGGAACTCTTCGTGAGTCAGCCCAATTGGAACAAATTTCGCATTTCGCCGGGACTGTATCATACCGTGGCCGCGCATTAGACGGTAGAAAGAAATATATCTGGAAGCCATTGACTCTGGATTAAACCTATCGCGCAGCACTGGGATAGAGCGGGCAGGGATGCACATTCCATGCCCTTTGGAAATATCTTTCTCGTTCCTAGCGGCAACGCACGCGGTGATGTATGGCGCACTGGTTACTGCCCCCTTAAAGCCTCTATCAAATGCCTCCCCAGACCAGTAAGTCGCAAAGTGACCTCGAAACGACAACTCGAGCATATTCATCGCAGCTTGGTCACTTTTCGCACACTCTACCAACTCTGAAAGCCGTTCCATCATAAACTTGGGGGAGTATCCCCCCTCTCGACGCCACTCCGTCCTAACTTTGGAGAGCGTTGACTTGACCTCCATTAGGAAAAACCGCTCTCCTGCCTTGAGCGCCACGTCACTCAACTTTTCCTCCGCGTTGCCATCAAACTTCACAAACCCTGGCGGACGAACGGCTGAAATCTCGACACTTTCGGCATCCTCAGTTAAAACGTATCTTGTTGAGCCTGACTGACCACCCTGAAGCTCGGTATCAGTTACCTGCTCTCGATCCAATCCTCGAATAAGATTTGACCACTGCATATCCCGCATAGCGATGATGATTGTGTCTTCCCACAAATCTGCCCGACGCTTTTTCAATGCTTTTCGCCTTAAGAGAGAGCGACGACTGCAAAGTCGCAGTTATAGATTCGACCGCTGAGACGCTTTGATATAGACGGAGAACTGGTGATTGAGCTGCCGCCCATAGCCCCGTCCATTCGAGTTGGGGAGGTCGGGAAGCAGCCGCTCTCCCCCAGCGTGACGCACCTCTTCCACGTAGTCCAGGAACCCGCAATCGATCACTGGCTGAGCCAGCGGAATGAACCGTCGGATTTGCTTGTTCTTGATGCTCTGCTTCTTGTCAGTTTTCCGCACACAGAACCTTGGGATGCCATCGATGGTCTCGATGTCCTCCAACCTGAGCTGAGCAACCTCATTGACGGGTGCTCCCGAGTAGAGCCCGAGGATCGGCCCAAACCACCGACGGGGGTATTTCGACGCCCATTTTGGGAACTCGACCTGATCGAAAATCACCTTCAACTCGGCGTCGGTGAAAGGCGAGCCTGTGTCTTCCGAGTCTGGCGTAGCGATAGACCGGATGCCTGCCAATGGGTTCGCGGTCAAGTGCCTGCCCCGACCAAGGAGGCTTGGGACACTCTCAAGCGTCTCCAATGCCTCGCCATTGTCCAGGCAGCCGATGTCACTGCAAGCCCCAAACAAGGGAGGCTAAACCTGGCGAATGCGTCCCGAGCCCGCTGAGTTTCTCGAGCACCGTGAACTCCCTGCTATAGGTGGAGTGATGCTCGTCATCGAGCTCGTGACCGACGATCTGAGCACGAAGCTCTGACACCACTCCTGCGCCCTGCAGCTCTTGGATAAACGTCTTCCTGAGCGAATGGAACCCGCGCTTGGCTGGCTCCCAGTCCTTACCCACCTCGGCAAGATGCCGACTGAAAGCCTTCGTGATCCAATTGCCTTGCCCGTTCACCGCGGTGGCTTTGGCAGCTGGAAAAAGCCTACTCTCACCGGCCTTCCGCTTGCTATCAATCCACTCCAAGAAGCCCATTTTGAGGAGCTCGGGATGCAGCGGAACCGTCCTGAGGCTCACCTCAGTCTTCACCTTTTGGTGCTCGCCTTCGTCTGATACCCGGATGCACTGGATGCCATCTTCCTTAAACACGTCTTTGATCAGAAGCTGACCAACCTCCGAGGCCCTAGCACCGGTGTAGAGCCCAAGGAGCGATGCCCAGCGGGCGGACTCTGACAGCTTGGCGAGCGCCTCAGGCGCAAACAGGGCTTGGATTTGCTCCCTATCGTAGGCCTTGAAGCCAAGCTTCTTACGGGACCGCTTCTCGCGCTGGGAATAGCTGACATGACCGGAGGCAGGATTGTCGCCCTTCGGGTAGTGGCCCGACGCCATGGCCCACTCAAAAAAGCCACCTTTCCCACCGATATAGCTTTGCTTGTTCGTGAGCGTCGGCGTGGAAGCACCCTTCTCGCGCATGTCTTGATACCACCGCGCCAAATCCGAGCGGGTGATGGCATGGACCTTGGCTTTCGGACCCAAGAAGCTCACCAAGGATTCGATCGCCGTCTTTTTGATGGTGTAAGTCTTCGGCAGCGTCGAGCCTTTGAGGGTCGCCAGGAACGCGTCACGGGCCTTCCCCAAGGTCATCGTCTCGATGGCCGACGCAGAGCCATGCCGAACCGGGCTCACCGGATGCGAGGCTCCGAATGTGGCGTAAGCGGCCACTGGGAGGCGCGGCTGGGCGGTTGCCCCATCCCTTGCTTCCAGCTCCATCAACTGCCGATACAACTTCAGGTCTTTCGGGCTGTCGATCTCCCAGCGCTCGATAACCGTCCCATCCGATTGGCGGGTGCGGTTGAGCGTCAGCTCCTGGAGATTCTCGGCGCTCGTCAGGCGAGCGATGAGCAGGTCAGCGTCCGTCTTGCTCAGCTTGGTCACGCGTTGATCCTTCAACTGTGCGAAGAGCCGAGCATAGCCCGCCCCAAGCACCACCGCACGCACATGCGCCTGCGCCAAGTCCTTCGTTTGCAGGGTGCGTTTGATAAGCCGGCAGCCCATCACTGTTTGCAAATCGATGGGCACACGTTGGACGAACGACCAGCGGCCGGTGGACGACCGGCTCAAATGATGAGGGATGCGCATGCGAGTGTTTCCTCTGCATGCTTCCTGCCTCCAATCAACTCGCCTAAAAAATTAATGATTAAAATCAATAACTTATGCGCGACTGGCGGAGAGAGTGGGATTCGAACCCACGGAAGGTTTGACCCTTCGCCGGTTTTCAAGACCGGTGCCTTAAACCGCTCGGCCATCTCTCCGATGTTGCTGGTGCGTGCGCCAACGGCCTTGGTCGCTCGCACGAGCGCCACCATGCAGTGCAGGTGGCGCTGAGGTGGTGACCGCCAAACTGCTTGGGGCTGCCACCGCCGGGATCACTCCCGGGCGCGCATTCTCGCATGCCCGGGCCGGTTTGCCCACGCGTCGGCGTTGGCTCAGCCGGCTTCGGCCACCACCAGGCGCGGGGCCGCTGCGGCGGTGGCGCGCTTGAGCTTTTCCGCCAGTTCGGCGCAGTTGCCGCCGCAATCCAGGCGCGAGCGCTCGATTTCCTGCGGCAGGTGTTCGGCCAGGAAGTCGATGAACACGCGCACGGCCGGCAGCAGGCCGCGGCGCGAGGCGAATACGGCGTGGCAGATGCCTTGCGGCAGCGACCAATGCGGCAGCACCACTTCCAGTTCGCCATTGCGCACCGCTTCGGCGCACACCGTCTCCGGCAGCATGGTGATGCCGAAACCGTCGCGCGCCATCGATTGCAGCAACGGGAAGTCAAAGCCGGCCAGCCGCGGCTGCAGGTCCACGCGGCGCATCTCGCCGTTGGGGCCGTGCAGTTCCCAGCGCTGGTGCGCTTCGTCCTCGCTGGTGCTCATGGTGGTGTGGTTGGCCAGCTCGCCCGGGTCTTTCGGACGCCCGGCGCGGTCCAGGTACTTGGGGCTGGCAACCAGCAACTCCTGCACCTGGCCAAAGCTGCGCATCACCAGGCTGCCGTCGTCATCCAGCCGCGAACGCACGCGCAAGGCGACGTCGTAGCCTTCGTTGATGACATCGACGCGGCGATTGCTGATATTGAGCTGCAGCCGCACCTTCGGGTATTTGCCGAGGAATTGCGGCAGCAGTTTCGGTAACTGGATCTGTGCCAGCGACACCGGCACGCTCACGCGCACCAGGCCGCGTGGCTCGGCGCTGAGGCGGTCCACCACCTCGCGCGCGGCTTGCGCCTCAGCCAGCATGGTTTGCGCATGCCGGTGCACGCTGGTGCCGACGTCGGTCACCGCGAAACGGCGCGTGGAGCGCTGCAACAGGCGCACGCCCAGGTCGGTTTCGAGTTGGCTGATGCGGCGGCTCAGACGCGATTTGGGAATCCCCAGCGCGCGCTCGGCAGCCGCAAAGCCGCCGTGGTCCACCACCATCGCGAAGTAGTACAGGTCATTCAGGTCGTGCATGGCGCAGGTATCCATGGATAGAACGATGCGCGATATTTAACCACCTTTATCCCAATCGAGCAACGAACGTGTCCGGCGTCACGCCTTGCGCCGCCCGCCTCAAATGCCAACGGGGCCGTCACCGGCCCCGTTGGGTTACGAACACTTTTGGGTCACTGCGTCGAACGTCGTTGCTCATGCATCGCTAGCGCCCGCTTGGGCCGGCCGAACGCTGCGGCAGCCGCGTGACTACCAGCTATCTAATGCCCTCACGACTCCGCAGCCACACGGCTGCGCAGCAGTCCAATGACGCTCAGCCAATCCGCTCCAGCCCGCCCATGTACGGGCGCAGTGCGTCCGGCACGTCAATCGAGCCATCGGCGTTCTGGTAGTTCTCCATCACTGCGATCATTGCGCGGCCCACGGCGGTGCCGGAGCCGTTGAGCGTGTGCAGCAGCTCCGGCTTGCCGCTGGCCGGATTGCGCCAGCGTGCCTGCATGCGCCGCGCCTGGAAATCACCACAGTTGGAGCACGAAGAGATCTCGCGATAAGTCGCCTGCGAGGGCAGCCACACTTCCAGGTCGTAGGTCTTGATCGCCGAAAACCCCATGTCGCCGGTGCACAGCAGCACCTTGCGATACGGCAGGCCCAGTTTTTCCAGCACCACTTCGGCGCAGCGCGTCATGCGCTGGTGCTCGGCCTCGCTGTCTTCCGGGCTGCACGCGGTGACCAGTTCCACTTTCTCGAACTGGTGCTGGCGGATCATGCCGCGGGTGTCGCGGCCACCGCTGCCCGCTTCGGCGCGGAAGCACATCGAATGGGCGGTCATGCGCAGCGGCAGGCGCTCGGCGTCGACGATGGCATCGCGCACGATATTGGTCAGCGGCACTTCGGATGTGGGAATCAGATAACGCTTCGAATCGCCCACTTCGGTCTGGAACAGGTCGTCTTCGAACTTCGGCAACTGGCCGGTGCCGCGCATCGAATCGGCGTTGACCAGCAGCGGCACGTTGGTTTCTTCGTAGCCATGCTCGCCCACATGCAGGTCAAGCATGAATTGAGCCAGCGCACGGTGCAGGCGGGCGATCGGGCCACGCAGCACGGTGAAACGCGCGCCGGACAACTTGGCTGCGGTTTCGCCGTCCAGCCAGCCGTGCGGCGCGCCGAGTTCGACATGATCCTTGACCGCAAAATCGAACTGCCGCGGCGTGCCCCAGCGCGCCTGCTCGACGTTCTCGCTCTCGTCCTTGCCCGCGGGCACATTGGCGGCCGGCAAGTTGGGAATGCCCAGTGCAATGCCTTCCAGCTGCGCGCGGATGACATCCAGTGCGTCTTCCGATGCCTTGAGCTCATCGCCAAAGCCGGCCACTTCGGCCATCAACGCCGCCACGTCTTCGCCCTTGGCCTTGGCCTGGCCGATCGCCTTGGACTTGGAATTGCGTAGGCTCTGCAGCTCCTGCGTGCGCACCTGGATCCGCTTGCGCTCGCTCTCCAGCGACTCCAGTTCCGCAGTGTTCAAGTCGAAGCCGCGCGTGCTGCGCAGGCGCTCGGCAAGGTCGGCGGGATGTTGGCGAAGCAGGGCCGGATCTAGCATCGGAGGATCGTTTTTGGTGGGAGCCGGGGATTATCGCCTGTTCCGACAGTCGCTGCGATCGATTCACCGATGCTATGCCAGAATCGGCCTGATCCTTCAGGTGAGCCCTATGCCCGCGCCCCGCCCTGCGTCCGATCGCCACATCGTTCTGCGTCTGCCCCGCCACACCCTGAAAATTGCCGGTATCGCGTTCGTCGCGGGCCTGCTGCTGTTCCTGCTGGTCTGGGCCACCGGGCGCAAGGACTTCTACAAGGCCTCGCCCGCACAACCAACCGCTGGCGCACCCGCCGACACCATCCAGCCGCTGCCGGCGCCGTTACCGGCGCAGGATGGCTCCATCGAGATGCCGCAGGCCAAGCCGCCCGAAGACGCGCCCGCTCTGGTGGAAACCGCCCCGCCTGCGCCGCCCGCACCGGCCCCGCTTCCCGAAGACGCAGTACCCGGTGCACCTGGCGCCCCGACCAGCGCCGCGCCCGTTGCAGGCGGTGATCGGCCGGTGCCGATGCAGGGCCAGATGCCGCCGCCACGCTATCCCGCAGCGGCGCTGCGCCGTGGCGATGCGGGCGATGTGGTGGTGCGCGTTGACGTGGATGCCGCCGGCAACCCTGGCGGCGTGGCGCTGGTGCAGCGCAGTGGCTCGCGCGATCTGGACCGCGCCGCGATGGAGGCGGTGCGTCGCTGGCGCTTCCACCCGGCCCAGCGCGGCGGCCAGCCGGTGGCTGGCAGTATCGATATCCCGTTCGAGTTCAAGCCCGCTCAGTAAGCTGAACCTCGCCCGGTCGCCGACCGGGATGTGAAGGCGCCGCCTTAGCTGCGCCTCAGGCAAGGCCGACCAGACTGTGGGTGTCATCCCAAAGATGCGCCCGGAGGTTGGCCATGTCCTTCACCTCACAGTCTTCATCCCACCACGCCACACCGCTGCCGCGCGACGCAGGCCGCCGCGTGCGTGATCACGAAAGCGACGGTGCCTCGCCCTGGTTGTGGGCGACCGTGCTTGCCGTGCTGGTGGTCGTTCCCAGTTGGTGGTGGGCGCGGCATAGCGACGAATCGCTGGCAACTGATGCTCCAGCGCCGATGGCGCGCCAGGTCCTGCCCGCGTCCGATGCGCCACGTGAGGCAATGATGATCCCGCATCTACCGGTGCGCCCGCCGATCAGCAGCCAGGAGCCGCAACCGCTGCCCGGCAACGCGATGCCTAATTACCCCTCGCAGGCTCTGCAGGATGGCAGCGCCGGCAGCCGCATCGCGCGGCTGCAGTTGGATGTACAGGGCCGCGTCAGCGCGGTGACCATCGTGGAGCGCCAAGGCAGCCCGGATCCGCGCCTGGACGAAGCCGTGGTGGAAACGCTGCGTCAGTGGCGCTTCGAGCCTGCGCTGCGTGACGGCCATGCGGTCGTCAGCAGCGTGCAGGTGCCGGTGGAGTTTACGGACGCGCGCTGAGCCCGAACCCGGCGCCCTGCGCCAGGCTGTCGAAGCCTGGGAACGAGGTGGCCACGTTGGCCACGTCGTTGACCTGCACCGTCCCGGTGGACAGCTGGCCTGCGATGGCAAACGCCATTGCAATGCGGTGATCGCCGTGGCTCTCGATGACGCCGCTGCCCAGCGTGCCGCCGTGAATGGTGGCACCGTCCGGCTTCTCGTCCACCACAATGCCGAGCGCGCGCAGGCCCGTGGCCATCGCGGCGAGACGATCGGATTCCTTGACGCGCAATTCCGCCGCACCACTGACGACCGTGTCGCCACGCGCTGCAGCTGCGGCGACGAATAGCGCCGGGAACTCATCGATCATGTCCGGCACCAGCGCTTCGGGAATCTGCGCGCCCCGCAGCGGGGCATAGCGTACGCGCAGGTCTGCCACCGGCTCACCGCCGTGTTCGGCGTGATTGTCTTCCACGATATCGGCGCCCATCAGCCGCAGGGCGGCCAACAGGCCAGTGCGCCGCGGATTCAGTCCTACCGCACGCAAGGTCACGTCCGAGCCGGGAATGATGCTGGCGGCTACGATGAAAAACGCTGCCGATGAAAAATCTGCCGGCACCGCGATATCGGTCGCGCGCAAACGCTGTCCGCCACGCAGACGCGCCTGGCCAGGAGAAAACGCGATCTCCACGCCGAATGCGGAGAGCATGCGTTCGGTGTAGTCGCGCGTGGGATGCGGCTCACTCACCGAGGTCTCACCCGTTGCGTATAACCCGGCCAGCAGCACGGCTGATTTGACCTGTGCGCTGGCCACCGGCGAAGCAAACGTAATGCCTTGCAGCGCCTGGCCACCGTGGACCCGCAGCGGCGGTGTGCCATCCGATTCGGTTTCGATGCGTGCGCCCATCTGCGCCAACGGGTCGGTGACGCGGCGCATGGGCCGCTTGGACAACGACGCATCGCCCACCAGTACGCTATCGAATCGCTGCGCCGCGAGCACGCCGGCCAGCAAGCGCATGCCGGTGCCGGCGTTGCCACAATCCAGCGGCCCCTGCGGCGGCTGCAGGCCGTCCACACCGACGCCATGCACGATGCGCTGCGACGCCGACGGCGTTTCGATCCGCACGCCCAGCTGGGCAAAGATCGCCGCGGTGGAACGCGTGTCTTCGCCTTCCAGAAAGCCGTCGATCTTCGAGGTGCCATCCGCCAGTGCGGCGAACATCACCGCGCGGTGCGAAACCGACTTGTCGCCGGGAATGGTCAGGCTGCCCTGCAGCGCAGTGCCGCGCTGTGCGATCCAGTGTTGCGTGCTGTTGCTCATGCGAATGATCCAATTGCGACGGCATCGCTGCGGTCAGCAATGCGCCTGGGAAGGAAGACGGTGTAGAGACAGGCGCCGCGTCAGAGCCGACGCGGCGCCGCAGCCGATGCGCTGCTCAGGGAATGGCGACCGGATACGAGCCCAGCACCTTGATCTGTGCCGAATGCGCTTCCAGTTCGGCCAGTGCCTGTTTCATCGACTCGTCCTCCACATGGCCGGCCAGGTCGATAAAGAAGCCGTATTCCCACTTGGCTTGATGCGACGGCCGCGACTCGATGCGGTTCATGCTGATGCCATGCCGCGCGAACGGGCTGAGTACATCGAACAACGCGCCCGGCTTGTCGTGGATGAACACCAGCACCGAGGTCCGATCGTGCCCGGACGATGGAAAAATCTGCCGGCCGATCACCAGAAAGCGCGTGGTGTTGTCGTCGTCGTCCTCGATCGATTTCATGATGACTTTTTTCAAGCCATACACGTGCGCGGCGCTTTCGCCACCGATGGCCGCCGCGTCCTCGGCATTACGCGCACGGCGCGCGCCTTCGGCATTGCTGGAGACCGCAATCTTTTCCACCTTGGGCAAGTGCGAACGCAGCCAGCCGGCGGTCTGCGCAAACGACTGCGAATGCGCGTAGATGCGTTCGATGTCTTCCAGGCGCCCGTTGCGCGAAAGCAGGTACTGATGCACACGCAACTCGACTTCGCCGCAGATCTTGAGGTTGGAGGTGAGGAACATGTCCAGCGTGACCTGGATCGTGCCCTGGCCGGAATTTTCTACCGGCACCACGCCGAAATCGGCATTGCCGGCTTCCACTTCCTGAAACACTTCTTCGATGGTCGCCATCGGCAGACCCACCGCCGACCGGCCGAAATGCTTGAGCACCGCCTGCTGGCTGAAGGTGCCTTCCGGGCCGAGATACCCGATCTTCAGCGGCTCCTGCTGCGCAAGGCACGCAGACATGATTTCGCGGAACACATGCACCAGCACTTCATCGCTGAGTGGTCCTTCGTTGCGGTCCACCACCATGCGCAGCACCTGCGCTTCGCGCTCGGGGCGGTAGTAATCCACCGCCGCTGCCAGCTTGCCCTTGGCCTTGCCGACCTGATGCGCGAAGTTGGCGCGCTCGGCGATCAACGCCTGGATGCCACGGTCGATCTCGTCGATCTTGGCACGCACATCGGCCAGCACTGGGGCAGCGGTTGCCAGTGGCTTGGCGCTGTCCTTGCCAGCCAACTTGGTGGCTTTCTTGCTGCTGGCCTTGGTAGCCGACTTGGCGGTGCCGCCAGCGGCGTTGGTGTTCTTGGGCTTGGGAGCCATCGGGGGGCTTTCCTTCAATAAAACGGCGCACTGCGCCAGCGCGGCAATGCCGCGGTTGTGGGGGACTCAGCCGTGGCGCTGCTGGAAATCGTGCATGAAGGCCACCAGTGCCTGCGCACCGGCCACCGGCATGGCGTTGTACAGCGAAGCGCGGATCCCGCCCACGGCCTTGTGCCCCTTCAGCGCGAGCAAGCCGGCCGCCTTGGATTCGCTGACGAACAACGCATCGAGCTGCTCATCGCCCAGGAAAAACGGGATATTCATGCGCGAACGCACCGTCGGCATCACCTGGTTGCGATAGAAGCCACCGGAGCCATCGATTGCGCCGTACACCAACGCGGCCTTTTCGGCATTGCACTGCGCGAATGCGGCCACCCCACCCTGCTCGAGCATCCATTTGACGGTGAGCCCGAGCAGATACCAGTTCCAGGTAGGCGGCGTGTTGAGCATAGAATCGCGCGCCACGTGCGAGGCGTAATTGAAGATGTCTGCACGCGGTTGGCCGGCACGCTCGAGCAATTCGCGGCGCACGATCACCACCGAAATACCCACCGGGCCCAGATTCTTCTGCGCGCCGGCATAGATCAGGCCATAGCGCCTGATGTCCAGCGGCTCGGAGGCGATCGACGAACTGAAGTCGGCAAACAGCGGCAAGGTGCCCACGTCCGGCGTGTCGCGGAACTCGACCCCGTGAATGGTTTCGTTGGCAGTGATGTGCACGTACGCGGCGTGCGGCGACAGCGTCCAGCTCGCGACCGGCGGAATGTCGACATAACCGCCGGGCTGGCCATCGGCGGCCACGCGCACATCCACATACGGCGTGGCCTGCTTGATCGCGGTCTTGCCCCAATGGCCACTGACCACGTAATCGACTGCTTGGCCAGGCGCGGCGAAATTCAGCGGCAACAGCGCCTGGATGGTGGTCGCGCCACCGGAGGTGAACAGCACCGCGTAGTCGTCGGGAATCGACAACAGCGTGCGCAAGTCTGCCTCGGCGGCGGCGGCCACCGCCATGAAGTCGGCGCTGCGGTGGCTGATCTCCACGATCGAGGCACCCACGCCGTTCCACTCGACCATCTCTTCCTGCGCTTGCCGCAGGACCGATTCCGGCAATGTCGCAGGGCCGGCACTGAAATTGAACGCGCGTGTCATGGCACACCTTGTCGAGCTAGCCTCTTAGTATGCCGCAGCGCATCCGCGTTGGCAGCGCCGACAAACGGTTGCACCTGCATCCTTTTGACCCTGCGCCGCGTAGTCTGGAGACCTGGAGCAGAACTTTCGTCCTGGTCCGTTAGTCTCACCTTGCAGCCACTGCCTGGAGCCTGCCATGTCACTTCGCGATGCCTTGAAGACGCCGTCCAGCGAGATCACCGATGAGGCCGTTTATCGCGACCGGCGGCGCTTGCTGCAGTTGTTTGCGCTGACGCCTGCGTTGAGCGTGGCCGGGTGCGCCGAGGCCGATCCGCCGCCTCCGCCGAAGACCGTGGTGACGCCTGCGCAAGCGCGCAGCGGCTTCCGCACCGCCGAGGAACTCACCCGGCTGGAAGATGTCACCAGCTACAACAATTTCTACGAGTTCGGCACCGATAAGACCGACCCGTCCAAGGCGGCCAAGACACTCAAGCTGTCGCCGTGGTCGGTGAAGGTCAGTGGCGAGTGCGAAAAACCCGGCAGCCTGTCGCTGGACGAGTTGCTCAAGGGCATCAGTGCCGAAGAACGCATCTACCGGCTGCGCTGCGTTGAAGGCTGGTCGATGGTGATCCCGTGGACGGGCGTGCCGCTCGGCGAAGTGCTCAAGCGCTTTGCCCCCACCTCCAAGGCCAAGTACGTGGCCTTTACCACGCTGGCCGACCCGCAACAGATGCCCGGCGTACGCTACCGCTCGATCAACTGGCCGTACCGCGAAGGCCTGCGCATTGACGAGGCCATGCATCCGCTGACGCTGCTCGCCACCGGGCTCTACGGCAAGCCGCTGCCGCAGCAGAACGGTGCGCCGCTACGGCTGGTGGTGCCGTGGAAGTACGGCTTCAAGAGCATCAAGTCGATCGTGGAGATCCGCTTTGTCGAGAAGATGCCCGAAACCGCCTGGCACGACCTGCAGCCGTCCGAGTACGGATTCTTTTCCAACGTCAATCCAGCCGTGGATCATCCGCGCTGGAGCCAGAAGACCGAGCGCCGCATTGCCGGCACCGCCAGCAAGCTGTTTGCCGAACGAATTGCGACCAAGCCCTTCAACGGCTACGCCGACCAGGTCGCCTCGCTGTACGCGGGGATGGATCTGAAGAAGTGGTTCTAGGGACGCAACGCCCAACGTGACATCCACCCGTTGTCTGTAGGCGCGCACCCGGGCGCGATGGCTTTCCCGGAACTGCCTCTCGCGCCCGAGTGCGCTCCTACGACAACCAACGCATCGCGGCTGCGATGCGTCGCTTCATCTTCGAGATCGCATGGCCAAGAAATCCGTTTCCGTGATCGCTGCCAAGACCGCCGTGCATGCCGCCGTGCTCGCGCCCATTGCACTGCTGGGCTGGCAGTTCTGGCAGGTGTGGCAGCAAGGCAGCGATGCACTGGGCGCCGACCCGGTGGCCGAGATCGAGCATCGCACCGGGCTGTGGGCGCTGCGGCTGCTGCTGATCACCCTGGCCATTACGCCGCTGCGGCAGCTGACCGGCCAGGCGGTGCTGATCCGCTTCCGCCGCATGCTCGGCCTGTATACGTTTTTCTATGCCAGCGTGCACCTCACCGCTTACCTTTGGCTGGACCTGCGCGGGTTCTGGACACAGATTTTTGAAGAGATCGTCAAACGCCCGTACATCACGGTCGGCTTCACCGCCTGGCTGCTGTTGGTGCCATTGGCGATCACTTCGACCCAGGGCTGGATGCGGCGGCTCAAGCGCAACTGGGGCCGGCTGCACATGCTGATCTATCCGATCGGGTTGCTGGCCGTGCTGCACTTCTGGTGGCTGGTCAAATCAGATATCCGCGAGCCAGCGTTGTATGCCGGCATCCTGGCGCTGCTGCTGGGGTGGCGCGTGTGGAAACGGCTCAGCGCGCGCCGAACCACAGCAAGGCACTCAGCGCCGCCGCCAGCAACACCGCGCTGAGCCGTTT
>Ga0114992_100106_pt1 | contig 15278 bp, 10 predicted proteins | sample MSEELM_DM5_FD_89584 | JGI IMG/M metagenome (GOLD analysis project Ga0114992, IMG submission 89584) | Subsurface microbial communities from deep shales in West Virginia, USA - MSEEL M_DM5 | ecosystem: Environmental > Aquatic > Deep subsurface > Shale gas/oil reservoir > Produced water/Flow back ... | reverse complement strand
CGCCACCACAGGCTCACCGCGCTCGCCCCAAACCCGCCGAGCAGGTATAGCAGCAGGAACCAGCCGCTGCCGATCGCCCCTTCCAGCAACGTGCCCAGCGCCAGCAGGAACACCATGTTGCCCAGCAGATGGTCCAGGTCGCCGTGCAGGAAGGTGGCCGACAGCATGCGCTGTGGCGACCATTCCGAACTGCGCTGGATGTGGCGCAAGGTGAACACCTTGGACAGCCGCGCATCGTAGGGCGCACGCAACGCGTACCAGTCGCGTCGTTGCGCATCGTCGTCGAACAGGCGCCCGCTGCGCAGGGCATCGGTAAACGCCACATCGTTCATGGTCAGCTGCGCCAGGTAGGCCACCCGTTGCCGCGCCGGCACCTTGTCCAATTGCGCCTGGCGCGCCGCACGCACCTTCGCATCGCTCTGTGCCAGGTAGCGCGCGTGCGCCTTGCCCTCCAGCGCGCCCAGGCCGGACTCCACGTAATAGCGCACCGCATTGGCGATGAGGCCGTCGTCCTTGCGCTGGTACCCCACATGGATCACGACATTGAGCAGCACCAGCAGCAGCGTGACCCAGGGAATGTTCTGGCGCGGCCAGGGTTTATGCAGCGGCATGATCAGCATGGCAGGCGTCCGTGTCCCAAGGCGCAAAGCTTCGCCGGGCGGATGCGGATGCGCAAGCGCGCCATGCGCGCTAGCATCGCGCCCCCATCCTGCCCTGTTGGTCGCCCATGAGCCGCTGGCGCCCCCCTGCCGAAAAAAGCACTGCGTTGATCACGCCGGAAGGCCATGCGCGGCTCAAGGCCGAGCTGGACGAGCTGTGGCGCCTGCGTCGGCCCGAGGTGGTGCGCGCGCTCGCGGCGGCCGCAGCCGAGGGCGACCGCTCGGAAAACGCCGAGTACACCTATCGCAAGAAACAGCTGGGCGAGATCGATCGCCGCGTGCGTTACCTCAGCAAGCGGCTGGAAGCGCTGCGCGTGGTGGATACCGCACCAACGGATCCGCAGGCGGTGTTCTTTGGTGCGCAGATTGAGCTGGAAGATGCCGACAGCGGCGAGCTGCTGCGTTACCGCATCGTGGGGCCGGATGAGACCGACGCCGGGAGCGGCTGGATCAGCATCGATTCGCCATTGGCGCGCGCGTTGCTGAAAAAGCGCGTGGACGATGAGTTCGAGGCACAACTCCCGTCGGGCAAGCACACCTTTGTGGTGGTGGTGGTGGAGTACGCGGCAACTTAGGTGGTGTGGGCGTGCGTGAGGCAATCCGGGTGGTTTGGATCGTTGCCTGCTGGTGCCGATGCGCGCGGTTGGAGGCGTGTGGTTCTGGGGTAACGCCTCATCGCGCGCTGGCGCGCTCCTACGCGGCTGGCCGTGTGCGGTGGCAGTGCAGCGCACCTTGGACAGTCCATCTGCGCTGCGGAAGCCTCGTCGCGCGCGAGCACGCTCCTAAGAGGCGGGTGTGCCGATTGCGCGCTGGTGTGCTGGATATTTCGGCGCACACCAGTGTCATTGCACACACCAAGCGGCCAGCGGCGCTGGCCGCTCGCTGGCACGCCGCTGCGGCTAGACCATCTGCAGGTTCAATGCGCGGGGCGGCTGCGCCGCAGGATCAGACGGCAGCGCATCGCCGAACAGGTCGTGCTCGTCGCTGTCGGTGATTTCCACATCGACCAGGTCGCCCACCTTCAACTTGAGCTCGCCGCCGTTCTGGATATGCACCAGGCCGTCGATCTCCGGCGCGTCCGCGCGCGAGCGGGCCACGGCGATGTCGTCTTCGATCAGGTCGACCAGGCACTGCTGCACCGTGCCGATCTTCGCTTCCAGCCGCGCCGCGGAGATCTCCGCCTGCCTGGCCATGAAGCGCGCCAGGCGCTCCTGCTTCAGCTCTTCCGGCACCGGGTCCGGCAATGCGTTGGCGCTAGCGCCCTCCACCGGCGAATACGCAAACGCCCCGACGCGATCCAACTGCGCCTGATCCAGAAACTCCAGCAGCGCTTCGAACTCGGCATCGGTCTCGCCGGGGAAGCCGACGATGAAGGTCGAGCGCACCGTGATCTCCGGGCACATCGCCTTCCAGCGCTGCACGCGCTCCAGGGTCTTTTCCACTGCGCCCGGCCGCTTCATCAGCTTGAGGATGCGCGGGCTGGCGTGCTGGAACGGGATGTCCAGGTACGGCAGCAGCTTGCCTTCGGCCATCAGCGGAATCACATCGTCCACGTGCGGGTACGGGTACACGTAATGCAGGCGCGTCCACACGCCCAGTTCCGACAAGCCTTCGCACAGCGCCTTCATGCGGGTCTGGTACATGCGGTCGCGCCACGGGCGCTCGGCATACTTCAGGTCCACGCCGTAGGCCGAGGTGTCCTGCGAGACCACCAGCAGCTCCTTGACGCCGCCGCGCACCAGCCGCTCGGCCTCACGCAGCACCTCGTCGACCGGGCGCGAGGCCAGGTCGCCGCGCATGGAAGGAATGATGCAGAAACTGCAGCGGTGATTGCAGCCTTCGGAAATCTTCAGGTATGCGTAGTGGCGCGGCGTCAGCTTGATGCCGTAGTCCGGCACCAGATCCACGAACGGATCGTGGCGCGGCGGCAGCGCAGCGTGCACCGCCTCCATCACGCTCTGGTAGTCCTGCGGGCCGGAGACCGCCAGCACCTGCGGGTAGGCCTCGCGGATCTGCTCCGGGCGCTTGCCCAGGCAGCCGGTGACGATCACCTTGCCGTTGGCGTTCATCGCCTCGCCGATCGCATCCAGCGACTCGGTCACCGCCGAATCGATGAAGCCACAGGTATTGACCACCACCACGTCGGCGGCGTCGTAACTGGGCACGATGTCGTAGCCCTCCACGCGTAGCTGGGTGAGGATGCGTTCGGAATCGACGAGCGCCTTCGGGCAGCCAAGGCTGACGAAGCCGACTTTGGGGTTCAGCTGGGACATGGAAGCAGGAGCCTGGGAAACGGAGCGGCCTGGGGCCTGGGCAAGGCCAATTATAGCGGCGTCCGGGCAGCGCTCTGTCGGCGTTTTTCGATTTCGTGGAATCCGAGGCACGGCGACATGGCTGCATGCTGGTGCGCGAGATGGCCGGCCACCGCGCGTCAGATTTCCCGCACGCCCTCTACGGACACCACAAGCCGACGCAAGCGAGCTTCGCGCCTGGCGACGGCCTGTGGTGCTTGATTGAGATCCAGGTGCGGGGCCAACCAGCCGATCGGCGCGTTCTTCGAAGGCCTGCTTGTGCGCGAAAGCGCGTGAAAATGCCGCGGCGACGCTCGCGTCTTTCACTGCCCCTATGCATCCATAGCATCCCGCGAGAATAAAAACGCACAAGGAACAAGAAGACTCCGCATCACCTACAGCGGGAAGCGCAGTCGCTTGATCACCTGCCCATGGTCGAGTTATCCAGCTGGACGCGTAGCGGCAACATGGCGTCATTGTCCTCGGCGGCCTTATCGCGACATACCCCCAGTTCACTTTGAAAGCCGAATCTTCGCAATTCTGTTTGATGCTCGATTTTGTTTTCGATTACGTTTGATTAAACATAAAAACTAGTTCTTCATCGATGGATAAAAATCTTAATTTGTGGGATATGAGCACCTTCATCCAGCAGTATGGCGCTCTAACGGCAGATCATCCAACGCACACACCCGAAGATAGCCCGCAAACCGTTCCGTCTCCGCGATCGTCCTCAGCACATTCGCCGGAGATTCAGGAGCTAAGAAGCCTTCAGGAAACGCGGCCTGCCAGGCTTGGAGCGCGCTCCCAATCACGCAGCAGTAAGCACGGCCTTCAGCAGTGCTCCTCCTCGCCCAGCGACGAAAGTTTTCGTCTGCACGCTGAGTTGGCAGCCTGGTGCGAGCGCGTTGAGACTAAACCCTCACTACTTGCCAAACTGGGTTGTTGTGCTGCGCCCCCAGTAGTGGGCGATCATCGCGAACAGCGCCGCGAAGCCATGGAGCGGATTATGCGTTGCTTAGATGCGGGACAAGCTGGAACGCAGCTGACACTCAGGGACCTCAACCTGTCGCAGCTGCCGCCTGGACTGCACCGCCTTGCGCACCTACGAGACCTCGACGTGGCGGACAACGTGAACCTCACGCGTCTGCCAGAAGACTTGAGCCTTTGCAAACACCTTGAGCGGATCAACGCTGACGGTTGCTCCATTGCGGCACTGCCATCGAAAATCGGTGCACTCAAGAATCTAAGTGAGATTTCTCTCGCGTTCAATGAACTGAGAACCCTTCCAGATTCGATTGGCCAATGCAGCAGCCTGACTACGATTGTGGTGCCCGGTTGCAAGATCAATAAATTGCCTGCAAGCCTTGCCAACTTGACGCAGCTGAAAAAGCTGGATGTTGCAGCCAATATTGAACTGAGTGAGCTGTCGCCGCATATGAACCTGGACGATGTAGCTGTGCACAGCACACAGACGCGATTGGGATTGATGCACCGAATATTCAAGGCGCCGACGTTCGATCCAGAGACCAGACAGAGGTTGTCCTACCAAGCTTCAGCGCTGCGCGACCGGTGGGCCGCGCTATCGCATCATCTATCGCCGCAAGCGCGAGCACGGGTTGATCAAATGCGTGAGGGTGCATCGACCACACTTTCCAGTCAAGATCACAAAGCCTCCGCCGCGTGGAAGACTGCCACAGAGAAGGTCAGCAGTTGGGCAGAGGAAGGGGCACCGATCACACTTGATCGGATTTTCAAACTAAACCAACTGCTGCTCCCCGAGGGGGATGATGATAATGACCCAATTGGCGGCCAACTGCGCAAGGTCGGCGTACAAGCTGCCCCTAGCAATACATGGACGGAGTGTCGGTACCCTCCGCCCGAGACCCTGAAAGACGAAATGGCGAAGTTTTCCGGATGGCTCGAACATAGTGAACAGCAAGCGCATGCGCGTGACGCGTTGGGACATATCGAGTTTGCCGCACAGCTTCACCAGCGCTTGGTCAGTCTGCATCCTTTCGATGACGCAAATGGCCGGACAGCGCGTCTTGCGATGGATTGGGCGCTGCAACGGCACGGTTTGCCGCCTGCCCCGCCCGTTGGTGAAGCAAGCCGCCTGCCAGCGTCATTTCTTGGGGGAAAGCGCGTCAGTCCGGAGAAGGTTGTCTTGGAAACGCTGGAGGGTATTGCCACGGTTATGAACCAGGTTCACCAGTAGACCTACACGCCTCAATGCTCAGAACTGCGGCAAGTGTGGCCCGCGGCTGTTCCAACGCGGACCACGGCTTCCGTTGGCTCAATTACGCCAGCGGCGGCACCGGGCCGGCGTCCTGAACCGCGCTGGCCTGCGGCCGCCTGGTGGCAACATCTTCCTCACCTTTCGCGTCGCCGATTCGGCTGATAATGCGCGCTCCCCGTATTGCAGCAGGATTTTCCATGGGTCACTGGACCACGCTCGACACCCCCGACGGCCAGGTCGCCGCCTGGCACGCCACTCCGACCACCAGCCCGCGCGGCGGCCTGGTGGTGATTCAGGAGATCTTCGGCGTCAACGAACATATCCGCGCGGTGGCCGACGACTATGCCGCGCGCGGCTACGAAGTCCTGGCACCGGCCTTCTTCGACCTGGAAGAAAAGGACGTGCAGCTGCCCTACGACCAGGAAAGCCTCAAGCGCGGCCTGGCACTGGCCAATGCAGTCGGCCTGGAGCGCGCGGTGGAGGTGGTCAAATCCGCCGCTACCCTGCTCAGCCGAGCCGGCAAGGTCGGCACCGTGGGCTATTGCTGGGGCGGCTCGGTGGCGCTGCTGTCGGCGATCCGCCTGGGGCTGCCCTCGGTGAGCTATTACGGCGGCCGCAATACGCAGCTGCTGGACGAAACGCCCAAGGCGCCGGTGATGTTCCACTTCGGAGAGCAGGACAGCAGCATTCCGCCCGAAGCGATCCAGGCGCACCGCGAAAAGCTGCCGCAGATGGAGACCTTCGTCTACCCGACCGGGCACGCCTTCAACCGCAGCATCGACCCGAACCACTACGACGCCGACAGCGCCGAGCGGGCGCTGGAGCGCACCCTGGGCTTCTTCGACGCCCACCTGGGATGAGCGGACCCGTCTCGAATGCGCCCGCCACGGGCGCCTTTGAACTGGATGCGCGGCTGGCCGCCGACAGCGTCTTCGTCGCCGACGGCCCGCTGTCGCAGGTGCGGCTGATGGACGACACCCGCTTCCCGTGGCTGGTGCTGGTGCCGCGGGTGGCCGAGGTCAGCGAGTGGATCGACCTGGATGGCGGCCAGCAGCGCTTGTTGCTGGCCGAAATCAACCAGCTCTCGCAGCTGCTGCGGGTCGAGCCGCAGGTGAGCAAGCTCAATATCGGCGCGCTGGGCAACATCGTGCGCCAGCTGCATGTGCACCTGGTCGGCCGCCATCCCGGCGATGCGGCCTGGCCCGGGCCGGTGTGGGGCAGCGGCAGCGCGCACCGGTTTGCGCCCGATGCACTGCAGGAGCGTGTCGCAGCATGGGCGCAACGGCTACGATAGGCGCCCGTTCCCATCTGTTGCCCGCATGAAATCCAACGTCGTTGCCGCGCTGATCCTGATCCTCGTCGGCCTGCTGTTCCTGGCCAATAACCTGGGCTGGACCAATCTCAGCCTGGGCAAGCTGATCGCCACCTGGTGGCCGGCCGCGCTGGTCGCTTGCGGCGTGGGGATGTTGTTCGGGCGGGGCAAGTAGGTTGGGCCGGGATTGGGGAGTTGGGATTGGGGATTCGTAACATCGGTGCCTCCGCGCCGATGACTCGCGTCGCAGTTCAGCCGGGTGGAAACACCCCCTCTCTTCTCGGGAGAAGGGAGCCCGAAGGGGGCGGATAAGGGGGCCGCGCGCATTCGATGACGCGTTCTGATCCACCACTATGCTTCTGAGGTACGGCGTCTACTACATCGCCGCTGCACTAATCCCGCGCGTTTTGATGATCAGTTGCGATCACTGCGCATTCGGCAGCAGCCCGACATGACGACTGTCACCCGCAACTGTTGACTTCCGGCACCTGATTGGCGGGGCAGTCGCGCGCAGCATGGCCGCACACCCAACGAGGACGCCGCCATGCACAGCCGCCTGATTCCCGCCCTGTTCCTGATCACCCTGGGCACCCTATTCCTGCTGAACAACCTCGGCCTGACCAGCATGGACCTGGGCGGCCTGATCGCAACCTGGTGGCCGGCGTTCCTGGTCGTTGCCGGCGTGCGCCAACTGTTGCGCTACCGCGAGAAGACGACCGCGACCTGCTGAAGGCCACGGCCACGCCCGCAACTCACGTGCGCGGCAGGGTCACGCCGGTCTGGCCCTGGTACTTGCCGCCACGGTCCTTGTACGAGGTTTCGCACACTTCATCGGACTGGAAAAACAGCATTTGCGCCACGCCTTCGTTGGCGTAGATGCGCGCCGGCAGCGGCGTGGTGTTGCTGAATTCCAACGTGACGCGGCCTTCCCATTCCGGCTCCAGCGGCGTCACGTTGACGATGATGCCGCAGCGCGCGTAGGTGCTCTTGCCCAGGCACACCACCAGCGTGTCGCGCGGAATGCGGAAGTATTCGACCGTGCGTGCCAGCGCAAAGCTGTTCGGCGGAATGATGCAGACGTCCGACTCGATATCGACGAAGCTGCCCGGGTCGAAATGCTTCGGGTCGACGATCGTCGAGTTGATGTTGGTGAAGATCTTGAACTCGCGCGAGCAGCGCACGTCATAGCCGTAGCTGGAGGTGCCGAAGCTGACGATGCGCTGGCCGGCGGCGTCGTGCTTGATCTGGCCGGGTTCGAACGGCTCGATCATGGCGTGCTGCTCGGCCATGCGCTTGATCCAGCGGTCGCTCTTGATGCTCATGCGGTGTTCCTTGAAGACGGAAGGCGGCGGGCCGAGCGGCCCGCGCGAAGACGGCGAATTCTACCAGCGGCCGGCACCGGAGGCCGGCCGACGCATCAGAGCAGCGAGGCAGAAATCGGGATGCTGGCGCGCGGGCGCTTGGCCAGCTCCTCCGACAGCCGCGCAGCCGCCGCCAGATAGGCCTGCGCGGCTGCCGATTCCGGCGCGGCGATCACAATCGGCTGGCCCGCATCGCCCTGCTCGCGGATGCCGATATCCAGCGGCAGCGACCCCAGCAGCGGCACGCCGTACTGCGCGGCCATGCGCTCGCCGCCGCCTTCGCCGAACAGATGTTCGCGATGCCCGCAGTTGGAGCAGGTGTGCACCGCCATGTTCTCGACGATGCCCAGCACCGGCACTTCGACCTTTTCGAACATCTTCAAGGCCTTGCGCGCATCCAGCGTGGCGATGTCCTGCGGCGTGGTGACGATCACCGCACCGGCCACCGGGATCTTCTGCGACAAGGTGAGCTGGATGTCGCCGGTGCCTGGCGGCAGATCGATCAGCAGGTAATCCAGGTCGTCCCACAGCGTGTCGTTGAACAGCTGGGTCAACGCCGAGGTGGCCATCGGGCCGCGCCAGATCATCGGTGTGTCCTGATCGACCAGCAGCCCGATCGACATCGCCTCGATGCCGAACGCGCGCAATGGCTCGATCGACTTGTTGTCCGGGCTGTCGGGCTTGCCGCTCAACCCCAGCATCGCCGGCACGCTCGGCCCGTAGATGTCCGCGTCGAGCACACCAACCCGCGCGCCATGCTGCTGCAGCGCTAGCGCCAGATTGACCGCGGTAGTGGACTTGCCCACCCCGCCCTTACCCGAGCCCACCGCAATCACGTTGCGGATGCGCGCGTGCGGCGCGAGGGCGCCCTGCACCGCGTGCGCGGCGATCCTGCGCTCGGTACTCATGCGCGGCGTCCCGGCTGCGCAGCTGGCGCTGCGCGTGTGATTTTTCTGCTCATTGCCTTACCCAACTGAAGTCGACGACGCCCAGCGGCAACAACGGCCGGCGCGATCCGCCATGGACCGCCAAGTGTACCGGCGCAGCCGCTGTTGCTTGAGCGATTGTGGTGCCTTGCCCTGCTGAGCCAGCTGCCTCAACCGTGTCAACGCGCGACATATTTCACAAAGGTGGACACACGATTAAGGAATTGTCACGTTCGAAAATCAGTTCAGCCGGCGCTCAGCGAGCACGGCTGTCGCATCAACCCAGCGAGGATCCGCAAGGCATGTCGAGTCGTTCTCTGCACCGTACCCGTCGTCACCGCTTGAGCGCGGCGTTGCTCGCCGTGCTGGTCGCCCCCGCAGGCCACGCGCTTGCGCAGTCCGAAAATGGCGTTGCCCCGGACACCACCGATCTGGACAAGGTGACCGTCACCGGCTCGCGCATCGCGCGTACCGGCTTTGTCACTCCCTCGCCGGTCACCGCGATCACCGCCGAAGAAATCCGCGCCACCGGTGCCACCACCATCAGCGACCTGATGGCGCGCATGCCGGCGTTGGCGCCGAGCTACACGCTGGGCAACTCCACCCGCTTCATCGGCACCGCGGGCCTGGGCCTGCTCGACCTGCGCGGCATGGGCGTGGATCGCACGCTGGTGCTGGTCAACGGCCGTCGCCATGTGGGTTCCAGCCCGGGCTCTACCGCGGTCGACGTCAACACCATCCCGGTGGAATGGGTCGAGCGCGTGGAAGTCATCACCGGCGGCGCCTCGGCGGTGTACGGCGCTGACGCGGTGGCGGGCGTGGTGAACTTCATCCTCAAGAAATCGTTCACCGGCTTCGAAACCCGCGCGCAAACCGGCCTGGCCGACGAAGGCAACTACAACCGCTCCTTCGCCAGTTTCTCGGCAGGCACCGACTTTGCCGGTGGGCGCGGCAACATCGCCGTTTCCGGCGAATACAGCAAGCAGGACCGCTTTGGCCGCGGCAACCGCGCCATCGGCCGCGAGTACCTGGTGACGGTGCCCAACCCCGCCTACGACCCGACCCGTCCGCCAAGCGAACGCAATCCGCAGAACGTGCTCAGCGGCCCCGGTGGTAACCATTCCACCAGCTATGGCGGCACCTTCAACCTGGGCACCTTCGATTTCCGCAACCCGGCCAGCTACGGCAACCGCTACCTGTTCAATGAAGACGGCACGTTCCGCCGCAATCGTTATGACGGCACCGTGGTGAGCAACACCTCGTGCGTGGATTGCGACTTTGCCGACCTCAACGCCGTGGCCGATTTGCAGCCCGGCTTCGATCGCAAGAGCGTCAACACGATGGTCAACTTCGAGCTCAGCGAGAATCATCGCCTGTTCTTCGAAGGCAAGTACAGCGAGACCGATTCGGAATTCTTCGGCCAGCCCGCCTTCGACAGCTCGCTACGCGTGCGTCGGCAGAACCCGTATGTCAGTCCCGAACTCGGTGCGCTGATGGATTCACGCGGTGCCACGCAGATCCTGATGAATCGCTTCAACGTCGATGCCGGTCGGCGCGGCGAAAACATCGAACGCAAGACCTACCGTGCAGTGCTCGGCGCCGAAGGTAACTTCACCGACAACTGGACCTACGATGTGTCCGCCAACTACGGCAAGACCACGGTTGACCGCCAGAACCTCAATAACCGCATCAACGAGCGCTGGCAGGCCGGTATCGATGCGGCACGTGACGCCAGCGGCAATATCGTGTGCCGTACCACGCTCGATCCGAATGCCATCAACCCGAATACCAATCGCGTGTATTCGGCGCTGGCCCGCGAAGGCTGCGTGCCCTTCAGCGTGTTCGGCAACAGCGCGGTGAGCCCGGAAGCAGCAGCGTGGTTCAACACCACCGCCCGCTCGCAGGCCAAGATCCAGCAGACGGTCTTCAGCGCCTCGGTGGCCAACAGCAACCTGCTGTCGCTGCCGGCCGGTGACATCGGCATCGCCGGTGGCGTGGAATACCGCAAGGAACAGAGCGAAGAAATCACCGATCCGCTGGCCGCATCGGGCGTAACCTTCCTCAATGCCATCCCGAACAGCGGCGGCGAGTACACCGTGCGGGAAGTGTTCGTGGAGAGCACCATTCCGCTGCTGGCGGGTTTGCCCGGTGTGGATCGGCTCGCACTGGATCTGGCCGGCCGCTATTCGGACTACAGCAGCATCGGCTCGACCAAGACCTGGAACATCGGCCTGGACTGGACCATCATCCCGTCGCTGCGTCTGCGCGGCACGCTGGCCCAGGCGGTGCGCGCGCCCAGCATCGGTGAGCTGTACGACTCGCAGAGCGAAAACTTCGCCACCATCAACGACCCCTGCAATTACCTCTCCAGCAACAGCAACCGCCCCGGCACCGCCGGCGATGTGGCGCTACGCCAGGCCAATTGCAGTGCCTTGGGCGTTCCGGTGGGCTGGATCGATACCTACACCGCCAACCGCCCCGGCGTGAGCGGCGGCAATCCGGAACTGAAGCCGGAACGCGCGCGCAGCCTGTCGTACGGCTTGGTGTGGCAGCCGGAGTTCTTCGAAGGTTTCGGCATGTCGGTTGACTACTGGCGCATCGACCTGCAGGACGCAATTGGCTCGGTGACGGCCGAAACCAATGCCACGCGTTGCGTGGACAACCCGGGCGGCATCAACAACAGCTTCTGCGGCTTCGTGCAGCGCGCACCGCTGGGTGGCTTCACCGACCCGCAAGGCCGGATCTATCCCGAACACAGCATCATCGGGTGGCAGGCGCTCAACGAAAACCTGGCGCGCTCGCGGCGTGTCGGCGTGGATCTGGAAATGGATTACCGCTTCCAGCTGGGCGAAGGCAACACCGTGTTGCGCCTGGTCGGCACGCGGCTGATCCAGTCACGCGAGTGGGTGTTCCAGGATTTCCCGGAAGAGTACGACGAGTACGTGACCTACGTGACCGACCCGCGCTGGCGTGCGCAGTTCCAGACCAAATACAACTGGAACGAATGGCGCGCCTCGTGGGACATGAACTATGTGGACGGCAACCTGCGCGTGACCCCGGAGAGCTACAACAGCAACCCGGGCTCGGCCAGCCCGATCAAGAACGGCTCGTACACCTACCACAACTTCCAGTTCGGTTATCAGTTCCCCGGCTCGAAGATCGATGTGTATCTCGGCATCGACAACGCCTTCGACAAGGACCCGCCGCGTAACTACTTCGGTTCGGACTTTACTTCCGCGCTGTACGACAACGTGGGCCGGTTCTTCTACCTGGGGACGACTGTGAAGTTCTAAGTGCTGGCATCAGCCGCAGCACCGGAAGGCCCCGCTTGTCGGGGCCTTTTTAGTTTCTTTCGAAACCTACTGCGGTGCTTATTGGTTTTTACTGAAACCAATAGCTGATGGATTTCACATTAATCGGCTGTTATCTGAAGAAATTACGAAGATGAATTCACAGAGGCCAATCGTCATGCATTGTGCGAACTGGCAACAAATTGTGCTGACTTCCGCACTTTCAACGCGGATGTCCGTCATTTCATTAATGAACCGTTGATTGCTATTGCAACGGCGGGCACAGATTCATTACGTTCGGGTTAAGGCCATCTGACTCTTCGGTGACCGCCACTTCTCCCGATTCCCCAGTTCAAAGGTCAGGAATGAGCAATCAATTTCGTCGCCAGGTCCTCAAGCGCACCGCTCTCGCTGTCGTGCTCGGTGCGTGCCTAGCCAACGGCGCGGTGTATGCGCAGAGCACCACCGGCAGCATCTACGGCAGCGCGCCCAGCGAAGCCGGCAGCACCATCGTTGTGCAAAGCGATACAGGCCTCAGCCGCACCATCACCGTCGATGCGAATGGCCGTTACAACCTCGGCTCGCTGCCTGTCGGTGCCTATACCGTTACCCTGAAGCGCGGCGATCAGGTCGTCGATACCCGCAAAAACGTGCAGTTGCGCGTCGGTTCCGGCACCGAAGTGTCGTTTGCGGATGCCGGCAGATCAAGTACTGCCGACGCCACGACGCTCGGCGCAATCACGGTGACCGCCGCCAATGCGCCGAAGATCGATGTCAGCTCGACCAGTTCGCGCTCGGTCATTACCTCACAACAGCTTGCAATTCTCCCCCTGGGGCGCAGCGCTGAGGCAATCGCATTGCTGGCACCGGGTGCCGTGGCAGGCAGCGGTGCATTTGACAACGGCTCGCGTTCGGTTGTGTCGTTTGGCGGCGCAGGCGTCACCGAAAATGCCTACTACATCAACGGATTCAATGTCAGTAATCCGCTCAGCAATCTTGGCGGCGTGAGCCTGCCGTACGGTGCGATTGATCAGCAGGAGACCTACACCGGCGGCTACAGCGCCCGTTATGGTCGTTCCACCGGTGGCGTCATTAACCAAGTCGGCAAGCGCGGCACCAACGAATGGCACTTCGGTGCCCAGGCAGTTTGGGAGCCAAAGTCGTTGGCGAGTTCGCCTGAAAATGTACGCTTTCCCAACAACACCTTGCCAGACCGGTTTGAATACACCAATCCCGATCAGCCGGGCACGCTGTATCGCAGCCGCAAGGACGATGGCGCAACGCGTACCGTCTACAGCGCATACGCTGGTGGCCCGTTGATCGAAGACAAATTGTTTGTGTTCGTTGCCGGTGAATCCGACAAAACCGAAGGTGTGTCGACGAACTCCAGTGCGGCCAGCGTTCTGGGACGTAACAACTACGCGTACAGCGCGCCGAAGTTCTACGGCAAGATTGACTGGAATATCAAGGACAGCAATATCCTTGAATACACCCGTATCGAGAGTACGGACCGCCGCGCCGGTTATTACACGGACTTCGATTACGACACCCTGTCAGGCGGCGGGCGTAGTGGCACATTTGCCGATACGTACAAGATCAAAGATCGCTACGACATCTTCAAGTACACCGGCTATCTGACGGACGACCTTACGTTGAATGCCACTTGGGGGCGTAGCCGTCAGGACAACTTGCAGAGCAATCCGTACGTTTCCGCGCTTCCCTATCTTCAGAACGTAACCAACCAGAACCCCGCACTGACGGGTGGCACACCGATCACGAATGATCAGGCGAGCAATCGGACCAAGGCCAATCTCCCACAGAACAAGACCCGCAGCTTGCGACTTGAACTGGAGTATCGGATCGGTGATCACGATTTGACTGCAGGCGTGGACAACATGTACTTCAACGCCTCCAACGAAGGTGTCCGCACGACCGGCCCGGGCTACCAGTGGCTGTTTGCACGTCAGTCCGATCCGACCGTCGACATTCGTCCAAGTCTCGGGGTTGGTCCATCGGGTGGCGACGGCTACTACGCGCAGCGCCGCATCTTCACCACAACCACCAGCATGGCTGTCGAGCAAAAGGCTTATTACCTGGAAGACCGCTGGCAAGTCAGCGATAACTGGCTGGTGCTGCTCGGTATCCGCAACGACAAGTTCACCAACTTCAACAGCGCAGGTCAGCCGTATGTAGATAGCGGAGACCAATGGGCTCCACGTCTGGGCGTCAGCTGGGACGTCTTTGGCGACTCGTCGCTGAAGCTGTACGCAAATGCGGGCCGCTACTATCTGGCGCTGCCTAACAGTGTCGCGGTTCGCGGCGCATCGGCCTCCACCTATACCGATGAATACTTCGCATATTCGGGACTGGACGCTAACGGCGAGCCGACCGGCCTGACGGCCCTCGGACCGGGCCCGGTGTCGTCAAACGGCGAGTACGGTCAGACACCAGATCCCAACTCCTTCGCGCCGAGCGATCTGAAGTCGCAGTACCAGGACGAGTTCCTAGTAGGCTTCGAAAAGACTTTGGGCCAAAGCTGGAATTCCGGTGCCAAGGTGACGTACCGCAAGTTGCAAACTGCAATCGATGACGTCTGTGATACCGGCCGGATGGCCGACAAGCTGGAGGCCAGCGGCGTCAGTGCGTCGAGCGTTGCGATTCCGGGTTGTGTCATGTTCAACCCGGGCGAGACCAACACCTACAATCTGGCAAATGTTGATGGATCTGGCCGCACGCAGGTACGCATGTCCCAGGAAGACTGGGGCTTTACGAGTGGTGCAAAGCGCAACTACGTGTCAGTCGACCTATTCCTGGAGCATCCGTTTGACGAAAAGTGGTTTGCTCGGGTTGACTACACGTGGTCGCATCTTTACGGCAATACCGAAGGCCAGGTGAAATCCGATCTCGGCCAGGCAGACGTGTCCAAGACGCAGGATTGGGATTCGGCAGAACTGATGTATTACGCAGGTGGCAACCTGGCCAATGATCGCCGTCACCAGTTCAAGGCGTTTGGCGCTTATCAGTTCACTCCCGAGTGGATGGCATCGGCAACCCTTCGTGTCCTGTCGGGAACCCCAAAGTCATGCCTGGGCTATTTCGGCCAGGGCGAGCAGGATCCGATCGGCTACGAGTCGGCATATCACTATTGCGCTGGTACTCCCTCGCGGCCGGGTGACGCTGGCCGGACGCCTTGGCTGACCAAT
>Ga0114992_100102_pt1 | contig 15526 bp, 6 predicted proteins | sample MSEELM_DM5_FD_89584 | JGI IMG/M metagenome (GOLD analysis project Ga0114992, IMG submission 89584) | Subsurface microbial communities from deep shales in West Virginia, USA - MSEEL M_DM5 | ecosystem: Environmental > Aquatic > Deep subsurface > Shale gas/oil reservoir > Produced water/Flow back ... | reverse complement strand
TTCTGCTTGACGGTGGAGGTGAGCTCTTCCATCGAGGCCGCGGTTTCTTCCAGATTGGCGGCCTGCTGTTCGGTGCGCTGCGACAGGTCCTGGTTGCCAGCCGCGATTTCGCTGGCCGCGCCCTTGATCGACACCGCCGAGGTCTTGATGCTGCCGACAATCTCGGCCAGCTGCGTGGCAGTAGCATTGGCGTCATCGCGCATCTGTGCGAACACGCCGCGGAACTCGCCACTCATGCGTGCGGTGAGGTCGCCGGCGGCGATCGACTGCAACAGGCTGGAGAGCGACTGCAGGTTGCCATCGGCGGTGGACATCAAGGTGTTGAGGCTGTCCACCATCACGCGGAAGTCGTACTGGAAGCGCTCGGCATCGCCACGTGCGCTGAAGTCGCCGTTGGCGGCGGACTGCGCCAGGTGCTTGATCTCGTGGTTCATCGCTGCCAAGTTGGTTTTCACCTGCGCCATGGTGTCGGTGAATACGGCCTTTTCGCCAGGCAGCTTGCTCATGTCGTCGCTGAGATCGCCAATGGCGTAGCGGCCCATGATGCGTGCCAAGTCGGTCTGCACGGCAACGTGCGAGGCCACCAGCAGGTTGGTGTCGTGCGCCATGCGGCCATAGTCGCCGGGGAATGCGGAGGCATCGATACGGAAACTGATCTGGCCATCGTCATGGCGCTTGGCCATGTCGGTCTGTGCGGTGATCAGGTTGCGCAATTGGTCCTGCATCTTGCTCATCGCCTTGAGCAGACGCCCGCTTTCGTCGGTGGCTTGCGTATCGACATCGTTGTCGAGCTTGCCGCCGGCAATCGATTCGGCTGCGCGGGTGGCACGGCTCAGCGGCTGGGTCAGGCTGCGGGTGATCAGCAGGCCCAGCGCACCACTGAGCAGCACCACCAGGACGGTACCGGCGACGAGCATCTTGCGCGAGTCATCCATCGACTGCAGCGCACCGGCGGACGCGTCGGCCGCCAGCTTGTCTTGCAGCGCGATGTTCTCGTTGATCTTGTCCTGCCAGCTCTGCAATGTAGGAGCGGCCTTGGTCAGCAGCAGGGCAAGTGCTTCATCGGCATGTCCGCCCAGGCTCAGTTCGACCACCTTGTCGTTGAGCACCTTGGTCTCTGCGCGGCGGCGGTCGATCTCGTCGCGGATCGCCTGGCCCTGCGGGTTAGCCGGCATCGCGTAGAGCGTGTCACGTGCTTTGGCGTAATCGGCGCGCGCCTGCTTGAACTCGGCCAAGAACTTGACGTTCTCTTCGTCGCTGGTAGGCAGCACGATATTGCGCATCTGCATCGCAATAACGTAGTTGGCATTCACCATGTCGTTGGAGAGCCGAATCTTGGCCATGTTCGAGTTGACGATATCGTCGACAAGCACGCGCGCCGAACTCAGGCCGCGGTAACCGATAAAGGCGATGGCGCCGGAGAGCACGATCAAAATGGCAAATGCGCTGGCCAGTCGTGGGCCAACGTTGTAACGCTGCAGGAGTGCATTCATGACGAGGGTTCCGTAAGACGAAGCGAAGGGTGCGTTGCATGCGCGGACGATGGGGTCGTGACACGCTCTGCTATGTGCAGTAGCGGCCTCCGCCTGCCAGAACTGAATACCTGTGTGCCAAAAACCGCATAACTACGGTTATGCAAATGAAGCCTAAAACTGCTTTAGGGATGGCAACTTACGCCGGAAGCGTTACCAAGCGATCGCGACCGAAGCGCTGCGATGTAGATTCTGGCGAGCTCGACAAGCGCATGGAGCTCATTGCGCCGCGTTGTCGCCGGCACGAACAATCCACCGTTGCCAACGCCAGGCGCCTGAGGCGCGTGCTTGATGGAGAGTGCTCAACACGCGTGTCCCATGACGCTGCGCACTGCAGGAATGCGGCAAACCGAGCAAAAGAAAAGCCGCGCTTCCATCAGAAACGCGGCTTGGTCTTGTCAGCACTGACGTTGCGGCTGGGGCGCTTAAAACTCCGCCCAATCCGATTCGTTCGAGGTCGTCACCGCCCGCGGCGCGGCACGCACCACCGGCTTGCTCGGCTTGGCGAGGGCAGCGGCCTTGGCAGCAGGCCGGGCCACTGCGGCTTGCGCACGTACCACCGGCGTCGCACGCGTCACCGATTCAAGTTCGGTGGACAGGCGGAACAGCGCCACCGCTTCGGTGAGCTGCTGCGCCTGGTCTTCCATCGAACGTGCCGCAGCGGTGGCTTCTTCCACCAACGCTGCGTTTTGCTGCGTGGCTTCGTCCATCTGCGTCACGGTCTGGTTGACCTGCTCGATGCCGGCCGACTGTTCCTGCGAGGCGGCGGAGATCTCGCTCATGATGTCGGTCACGCGCTGCACCGAAGAGACGATGTCGCTCATGGTGGTGCCGGCCTGGTGGACCAGCGCCGAGCCTTCGGCCACCTTGCTGACCGAGTCGTCGATCAGGCCCTTGATCTCCTTGGCCGCACCGGCCGAGCGCTGTGCCAGCGTGCGCACTTCACTGGCCACCACGGCAAAGCCGCGGCCCTGTTCGCCGGCACGCGCCGCTTCCACCGCCGCGTTCAAGGCCAGGATGTTGGTCTGGAACGCGATACCGTCGATGACGCTGATGATCTCGGCGATCTTCTTGGACGAGGTTTCGATGCCGGACATGGTGGTGACCACCTGGCCGACCACGCTGCCGCCATGCGACGCCACATCGGCCGCACCGATCGCCAGCTGATTGGCCTGGCGGGCGTGTTCGGCGTTCTGCTTGACGGTGGAGGTGAGCTCTTCCATCGAGGCAGCGGTTTCTTCCAGGTTGGCGGCCTGCTGCTCGGTGCGCTGCGACAGGTCCTGGTTACCGGCGGCGATCTCGCTGGCGGCAGTGTTGATGGTCAGCGTGGAATGCTTGATGCGGCCCACGATGTCGGTCAGGCGCTGCACGGTGGCGTCGTCGCGCAGACGTGCGAACACGCCGTGGAATTCGCCATCCATGCGCGCAGTGAGGTCGCCATCGGCCACGGCGCCGAGCAGCTGCGAGAGCTTGCCCAGGTTGCGGTCGCTGACTTCCATCATCGAATTCAGATCGGCCACCATCACCGCGAAGTCGTACTTGAAGCGTGCGACATCGCCACGTGCGCTGAAGTCGCCGGCCGCGGCGGCCTGTGCCAGCTGTTTGATTTCGGTGTTGATCGACAGCAGGCTGGCCTTGGCCGCGTCCATGGCTTCGTGCAGCACGGCGCGGCTGCCGGGCAGGCGGCGCGCGTCTTCGGTGAGGTCGCCCTGGGCGTACTGGTTGAGGATGCGCACCGAATCGATGATGGCGTCGAGGTGCTCGAAGATCATCGTATTGATGCCGCCGGCCAGCGTGCCGTACACGCCGGGGAAATCTTCCGGCATGCGGTGGGTGATGTCTTCGGCAGCATGCAGGTGCGACATGCGCGCGGTTTCGTCGGAGAAGCGGCGCAGCATCTGGGTCATGCGGCCGGTGGCCTCGAGCATCTGGCCGATTTCATCGTTGCTGGTCTTGCCGACCTGCACGCTCAAATCGCCACGCGAAACCGCCTGGATGGCGCCCAGCGCCTTGGACAGCGGGGTGGTGATGCTGCGGGCGATCAGCCAACCGAAGGTGACCGACAGCGCGGCCATCAGCAGCGTGCCGAGCAGCAGCACCGCACTGGTGAACTTGAACGATGCGGCGCTGGCGGTGACCATGTCGCCGAGTGCCTTGGACTGCTGCGCGTACATCTTGTCGACCGAGGCAAACAGTTCCTTGCGGATCTCGCCGGACTGCTTGCGCGAGAATTCCATTGCGGCTGCACGGTCCGGCTGCGGATACAGCTCACGCAGCTTCAGGTTGGCGGCGAAGTAGCGCGTGCTGGCATCGGCGAGCTTGGCGTATTCGGCCTTCAACGGCGAGGCGGCGCCGATCTTGGCGTCCAGCGCCTTCTGGGTTTCGGCGTACTTGGCCTGGATCTCGTCCATGCGCTTGAAGAAATACGCATAGCGCTCGGGATCGTCCAGGTTGACGAACTGGCCCACTTCGTAGACGCGGAATTCGCCCGCGAAGCCACGCAGTTCGGAGAGCCGGCTGAGCACGGGCACCACGTCCTGGTTGATCAGGGTGGTTTCCTGCTGCATCTGCTTCATGCGTGAAAAGCCGAGTCCACCCAGCAGGGCGGTCAGCACGGCACTCAGGCAGAAGGCGATCATCAGCTTGCGGCGGATCGGCCAATCGTTGAACTTGTTCATTCCTTACTCCAGGGTGTTGCGCAGAGACAATGTCCTGGTTGCTAACGGCCCGTGCCCTGGATTCTTTACGCGCGGTGCCTGAACGCTGCATCGCAGCAGATGGTCTTTCCAGGGCCAGGGACGGTGAGTCGTTGCGATGTTGTCGTTCGCCGCTTGGAGGAGCAGGGGAGGCTTGGCCTTGCCGGCAATCGAGATGTCCGCTGCTGCTGGCCGAAGCGAACGGCCAGCCAGTCAGAAGTTCTGCCACTGTTCCTTGTTGCTTTGGCATGCGGCTGACGCTTTGGCCGGCTCTGCTGCGGGTGTGCGTGCGTGCTTGACGGATGCCGATGCGCGCGCCGCCGTTGCCGGAGAGACCGCTGCGCGACGCGGCAAAGAAACAGGCGCAGTCGTCGTCGCGGTAGTGCCCAGTTTGAACACGGCCACCGCATCGCTGAGCTGGCCGGCCTGTTCTTCCATCGCACGGGCGGCGGCAGTGGCTTCTTCCACCAGGGCGGCGTTTTGCTGGGTAGCCTCGTCCATCTGGGTGACGGTGAGGTTGACCTGCTCGATCCCCGCAGACTGTTCTTGCGAGGCGGCGGAAATCTCACCCATGATGTCGGTGACGCGCTGCACGCTGGCCACGATCTCGGCCATGGTGGTGCCGGCCTGGTGCACCAGCGAGGAGCCCTGCGCCACCTTGCTCACCGAATCGTCGATCAGGTGCTTGATCTCTTTGGCTGCACCGGCCGAGCGCTGGGCGAGGGTACGCACTTCCGAGGCGACCACGGCAAACCCGCGGCCCTGTTCGCCCGCACGCGCGGCTTCTACCGCTGCGTTCAGCGCCAGGATATTGGTTTGAAACGCGATGCCGTCGATGACGCTGATGATCTCGGCGATCTTCTTCGAAGACACTTCGATGCCGGACATGGTGGTGACCACTTGCGCCACCACCTCGCCGCCATGCGAGGCCACGCTGGCCGCGCCGATCGCCAACTGGTTGGCCTGGCGCGCGCTTTCTGCGTTCTGTTTGACGGTGGAGGTGAGCTCCTCCATCGAGGCGGCGGTTTCTTCCAGGTTGGCCGCCTGTTGTTCGGTGCGCTGCGACAGGTCGTTATTGCCAGCCGCGATTTCGCTAGCGGCCGCATTGATCTGCGTGGCCGAGGTCTGGATGCCGGAAACGATGCCGGTGAGCTGGGCCACGGTGGCATTGGCGTCGTCGCGCATGCGCGCAAACACGCCCTGGAAGTCGCCATCCATGCGCACGGTGAGGTCGCCCTCGGCCAGCGCGCTGAGCAGGCGCGAGATGCGTTCCAGCCCTTGCGCAGTGGTGTCCACCAGGTCGTTGAGCTGGCGGCCGAATTCCAGGTAGAAGCCGTGCTTGTCCTGCAGCGCCAGCCGCTGAGTGAAGTCGCCCAGCAACGCGGACTGCACCAGGGCGGCCACTTCGTTTTGCACGCTTACCTCGGCGCTGACATTGCGCCACAGCAGCATGCTGCCGCTGCGGCGGCCATCGCCGGCATACAGCGGGGTCATGGTGAGGTCCAGCGTCACCGGGCCGAAGGTGTAGCGCTCGGAGACGGTGGCAGTGAGTTGCTGCAGGCGCTGGGTGCGCGCCTTGCCGTCGGCATCGCTGCCGAACACGTACTCCAACGGCTGGCCGACCACCGCATCGGCGCTGAAGCCGGTCTGGCCCTTGGCGTGGAAGGCGGCTTCGCCGTGTTTTAAGGAGGTGTGCAGCGCCTCGGTGATGAATACCGCGGTGTGGTGTTCGTCGGCCAGCAGCACTTCCATCTCCGAGTGCTCCAGCGCGGTACGGATGCGCAGGTTCTCGTTGGCGATCTGGGTGTCGCGTTCGATGCGCTGGCGCAGATCGCTCTGCATGCGCTGCATGGCGCTCAGCAGGCGGCCCACTTCGTCCTGGCGCTGGACGGTGATCTGGTTGTCCAGCTTGCCCGAGGCAATGGCATCGGCCACGCGTGCGGCGGCATCGAGCGGGCGCACCACCTGGCGGCGCAGCAGCGCAAACAGCGCGATGCTGAGCACCAGTGCCGAGCCCAGGCCCACCAGCAGAATCGTCCACAGCAGGCGATGCGCCTGCTGCATGATCGTGGCGTACGGCACCACCACGCCCAGTGCGAAGCGTTCCTGTGCCTGGCCGATCTGCAGCGGCACATAGGCGCTCACCGCGCCGTTCTCATCAGGCACGAAATCGACCGCGTCCTTGCCGGCCTTGATGGCATCGAGCACGGCGCGATGACGCGCGTCGGTAAAGGTCTTGCCAATCCGCGCGGAGTCGCGCGAGGCCAGCACAATGCCGCCGGGCGAGAGCAGCTCGACATAGCCGCTGTCCATCGGGCGCAGCGCACCCAGCCGCTGCTGCAAGGCGGCCAGCGCGATGTCCACGGTGACCACGCCCAGGAACGTGCCGTCTTGCTGGATCGGCGTGGACAAGGTGGTCATCAGCACGGTCTTGCCGCCGATCTGGTAGTTGTACGGTTCGGCCACGGTCTGGCGGCCAAGCTCGCGCGGCTTGAGGTTCCAGTCGCCCAGGCCCGGGGTGTCGTAATCGGTGAGCGGTTCGCGCACCAGTGACTGGCCGTCGCGTCCCCAGTAGGTCATGAAGCGGCCGCTGGCGTCGTGGCCCTTGGCGCTGACGAAGGCGCTGTCTTTCGCGTCGAAGGCCTGCGCTTCCCACAAGGTGCCCATGCCGACCCACTCGGGATGGTCCTGCAGCTGGTCGTGCACCACCGCCGCGGCGGTGTCGCGGTCGATGCTGTTGTTGGCGCGCTGCACCAGCAACGTGGTGGCCACGGACTTGCCGGTGGTCAGGGCCTGCCCCAGCTCGCTGCCGATCTGCTCGGCCTGATAGCGTGCCGCGTTCTGCATGGTGGCCTGCGCCGAGGCCGTCAACGCGCGGCTGCTTTGCCAGTAACTGATCGCGGCAGTCAGGCCGAAACACAGCAGTGCCACCACCGCCGTCCCCAGCATCAGACGATAGGCCAGGCTGGCGCCGCGACGTGGGGAAGAGAGCGTAGAGGTCATTGGGCCGATCTGCATGGTGGGGAGAAAAGCCCGCCGTGCCGGCGGGCGTGACACGTCACTCAATAACTGGCCAGCAGGGCGTCGGTGTGCTGTGCGGCGCGTGCGCGCAGCGACGGCACGGTGGCGGTGACGCGGAACGAAGACACCGCATCGTCCAGCTGCTGCGCCTGCTGCTGCATCGCATTGGCCGCAGCGGTGGCTTCTTCCACCAGCGCCGCGTTCTGCTGGGTGCTCTCATCCATCTGGGTGATGGTGAGGTTGACCTGCTCGATGCCGGCGGACTGTTCCTGCGAGGCGGCGGAGATCTCGCCCATGATGTCGGTCACGCGCTGCACCGAAGACACGATGTCGGCCATGGTCTTGCCGGCCTGGTCGACCAGTGCCGCGCCCTGGGTGACCTTGCCCACCGAATCGTCGATGAGGTGCTTGATCTCTTTCGCTGCACCAGCCGAGCGCTGGGCAAGCGTGCGCACTTCCGAGGCCACCACTGCAAACCCACGGCCCTGTTCGCCGGCGCGCGCCGCTTCCACCGCCGCGTTCAAGGCCAGGATGTTGGTCTGGAACGCAATGCCGTCGATGACGCTGATGATCTCGGCGATCTTCTTCGACGAGGTCTGGATGCCGGACATGGTGTCCACCACCTGGCTCACGACATGGCCGCCCTGCGAGGCGACACCGGCCGCGCCGATGGCCAGCTGGTTGGCCTGGCGGGCGCTTTCGGCGTTCTGCTTGACGGTGGAGGTGAGTTCCTCCATCGAGGCAGCGGTTTCTTCCAGGTTGGCGGCCTGCTGCTCGGTGCGCTGCGACAGATCGTTGTTGCCGGCAGCGATCTCGCTGGCCGAGCCGGTGATCGATTGCGCGGCCTGCTGGATACGCCCCACGATGCCTGACAACTGCAATGCGGTGGTATTGGCATCGTCACGCATGCGTGCGAACACGCCGTGGAAGTCGCCTTCCATGCGCGCGGTGAGGTCGCCTTCGGCCAGTGCAGCCAGCAGCTCGGACAGCTTGCCCAGGTTGCGGTCGCTGACGTCCATCATCGCGTTGAGGTCGTTGATCATGCGCGCGGAGTCGTGCTTGAAGCGGGTTGCATCGCCACGCTGGCTGAAGTCGCCATTGGCCGCGGCCTGCGCCAGGCGCTTGATCTCGGTGTTGATCGCCAACAGGCTGGCCTTGGCCGCATCCATGGCTTCGTGCAGCACCGCGCGGGTGCCGGGCAGGCGCGTGGCATCGCGCGACAAATCGCCCTGTGCGTATTCGTTGAGGATGCCAACCGCAGCGACGATGGCATCCAGGTGTTCGAAGATCATGGTGTTGATGCCACCGGCCAGTTCGCCGTATACGCCCGGAAAATCGGTCGGCATGCGGTGGCTGATGTCTTCGCCGGCATGCTTGTGCATCATCACCTTGGTCTGCGCGGAGAAGCGCTCCAGCGTGTGCACCATGTCGTCGGTGGCCTTGAGCATCTGGCCGATTTCGTCGTTGCCGTGCTCGGCGGTGCGCACGCTCAAATCGCCGCGTGCCACGCCCTTGATCGCGGCCAATGCGCGCGCCACCGGCTCCAGGATCGAGTTGCCGATCAGCCAGCCCACCAGCAGGTTGACCAGGACCAGCACACCGCCGGCGAAAGCCACGATGCCGGTGAATACCAGCGCCTGCGACTGGGTGTCGTCCAGGTACACGCCGGTGCCGATCACCCAGCCCCACGGCTTGTAGAGCGACGCGTAAGAGGTCTTCTACACCGGGTCCTTTTCACCGGGCTTGGCCCAGGTGTAGTCGACATACCCGCCGCCGGCCTGCGCGGCAGTGACGAAGGCCGGGAAGATGCGCTTGCCGTCCGGGCTCAGCACATCGTTCAGCGGCTTGCCGTTGAGGTCGGGGCGGGTGGGGTGCATCAGCATCACCGGCGCCTGGTCGGTGACGTAGATGTAATCCACGCCGCCGCGCGCGCGCATGGTGGAGAGCGTCGCCAGTGCGCGGCTCTTGGCGGTGTCCACGTCCATCTCGCCCTTTTCGGCGCGTTCCTGGTAGCCGTTGACCACCGCCATGGCCATCTCGATCTGGCTCTTGAGGCCATCGCGACGGGTGTCGGTGAGATCCACGTATTGCATGCGCGCGGCGATCACCGCCAACGCAATGATGCCCAGCGCCACCAGCGCCGTCTGGGCGAGGAACTTGCGCTTGAGCGGTACGTTGGCCAGCGTTTTTGCAATCGTGGTCTTGAACGTCATGACGGGTATCCAACTAGGGAATGTGTGACAGGCTTAAGTCGAATAGCGACCAGATCGCAGAAATGTTGAGCGCGACTTGACACTCAATGTGCTAGCGCATTACGCATTCAGCGGCTGCGCGGTGCCAAACGGCCGGCGGTGCACCAATCGATTGCACGCAGCGCACTGAACGTCGGCGCCGTGGCGGCCTCGGCCCTGGGAGGTGTGCAACACACTGGGCGTCGCGTTGGCATCGCTGGGTGACCTGCGTGCTGCCGCGGCGAATGTGATGGGCGGGCAGCTAAGGAGCTGAGACCCGGCGCGCGTTTGCATCATCAGGGCGCTGGACGATCGTTGCACGCATGCCAGCGCTGGCTACCGCAGACACTAGTGTCGGAGCAGCGGTCTCGTGACGCACTGACATCTTCGTGCGGCTGCTGCACGGCTGCTGGATTTCTCAGCGAAGTCACGCGTTACCCACTTGGCAAGCAGTCGCTGCCAGTGGCGCGCGACATCTCTGACCTACGCGTCTGATCTACGAGGCGAGGACGATCGGCAGGGCTAAAGGTGGCGCCGCCTGCGCTTTTGTTGATCGCAAGTCCTGCCGTGTGGTCGGCAACACCGTGAATCCATCGCTGGTTACGCTGCGCAACCGCGCACGTGCTTCGAGCAAACGCTGGCGTGGATCGGCAATGAGCATTGCATGCATTGCGATGGCAGGGCCGCGCGCGACGCGCCGCGGCCTTGCCGCGACCTCAACGGCGCGGCGTGCTGCTCACGCTGGCGACCGACTGCTGCAGGCTCTGCAGTTCGGTCCACAGCAGGTGCCGCGTGTCGCCGGCATAGCCCAGCGACAACGCCTGGGCAGCATGCAGATCGCCATCGTGCAGGGCGCGATTGGCTTGCCGGTGTTGCGCCAGGTACTGGCCCAGTTGCTGCTGCACACGCGCGAACTGCTGCGCCTGTTCGCCTTGCGGCACGGTGGCCTGGACGTAGCCTGCGTGGCGCGCGATGCGTTGACGCAGATTGCCCAGGCGTTCGTCGTAGGCGTCGATGCGGGCTGGGTCGTGCGCGGCTGCGAGCTGTGCACGCTGCGTGTTGCGCAGTTGCACCAGGTCGATCGCCAGCGACTGCAGCGCGCCCACCGGGACGTTGTCCAGCAACACCGATGCCGGCGCCGCCGGCGTTGCCAGTGACGGCGGCAACGACACGCAGGCCGCCAGCATGGCCACGCCGAGCGCGCAGCCCAACAGGTGGTGCGCAGAACGAATGGACTTGGTGGTGTGCATGCGGGCTTCTCGACGTGGTGCGGGCCAGACAGCCCTCATTGCGGTATGTATCGGCCGCAGGAGGGTGTGCTTGATCACCTTTCGACCAACGGCGGGGTCGAGGAATACCGGCTGCCGGGGCGCGGACCATCGTCCGGTGGCCGCCACATAGCAAAACGCCCCGACAGGATCGGGGCGTTTTGAGCTGCGCTGACACTCCCGTCCTGGCGACGGCCAGGCAGTTGCGCGGTTACCGCTTAGAACTCGTGCCAGCTTGAGTCCCCAGCGGCAGCCGTTACGGCGGCCACCGGACGTGCGGCAGCACGCGGCTTGGCAGATGCGGGCTTTGTGCTCGCAGCCTGCTTGCTGGCCGGCGCCTTGCCGGCAACACGCGTGGCCGTGGGCAGGCTGGCAACCGCCACCGGTGCGCCCTGCTGCTGCAGCTTGAAGATCGACACCGCATCGGACAACTGGCCGGCCTGTTCTTCCATCGAACGCGCAGCCGCAGTGGCTTCTTCGACCAAAGCGGCGTTTTGCTGGGTGGCTTCGTCCATCTGGGTGACGGTGAGGTTGACCTGCTCGATGCCGGACGACTGCTCCTGCGAGGCGGCGGAGATCTCGCCCATGATGTCGGTCACACGCTGCACGCTGGCGACGATCTCGGCCATGGTGGTACCGGCCTGGTCCACCAGCACCGAGCCTTCGGCCACCTTGCTCACCGAATCGTCGATCAACTCCTTGATCTCCTTCGCCGCGCCGGCCGAGCGCTGGGCCAGGGTGCGCACCTCGCTGGCCACCACCGCAAAGCCGCGGCCCTGATCGCCGGCACGCGCCGCTTCCACGGCCGCATTCAAGGCCAGGATATTGGTCTGGAACGCAATGCCGTCGATGACGCTGATGATCTCGGCAATCTTCTTCGAAGAGCCCTGGATGTCGGCCATGGTGGTGACCACCTTGGCGACGACTTCGCCACCTTGCGAGGCCACGGCCGCGGCGCCGATGGCGAGCTGATTGGCCTGGCTGGCGTGCTCGGCGTTCTGCTTCACCGTGGAAGTGAGTTCTTCCATCGAGGCGGCGGTTTCTTCCAGATTGGCCGCTTGCTGCTCGGTGCGCTGCGACAGGTCGTTATTGCCGGCAGCGATTTCGCCGGCAGCGGTGTCGATCGCGCTGGTAGCCAGCTGGATACGCCCGACGATGGCGGACAACTGTTCGGTGGTGGCATTGGCGTTGTCGCGCATCTGCGCGAACACGCCGTGGAACTGGCCGTGCATGCGCTCTGTCAGATCGCCGGCGGCAATGGCTTGCAGCACCTTGGACAACGCACCGAGGTTGCCATCGGCAGTGGCCATCAACTGGTTGAGGCTTTCCACCATCGCCAGAAAATCATGCTGAAACCGCTGCGTGTCGCCGCGTACGCTGAAGTCGCCATTGGCGGCCGCCTGCGCGAGCAGCTGGATCTGGCTGTTCATCGCCGAGAGGTTGCGCTTGACCGCATCCATGGTGTCGCTGAGCACGGCCTTCTCGCCGGGCAGGCGGTCCATGTCCTGGCTCATGTCGCCGATGGCATAGCGCGACATGATCTGCGCCAGTTTCATCTTGACTTCGATATGCGAAGCGACCAGTGCATTGGTATCGCGCACCATGCTGCCGTACTCGCCGGGAAACGCCGCCTGATCCATGCGGAAGCTGATCTGGCCGGCGTCGTGCCGGCGCGCCATGTCCTGCTGCGCGGCTGCTACCGCCTTGAGCTGATCCTGCATGCCGCGCATGCTGGTCAACAATTGGCCAGGTTCGTCGCCCGGTTGCGGGCCGATCGGGTTATCCAGCTTGCCGTGCGCGATGGCCTCGGCCACCTGCGTGGCCTGCTTGAGCGGACGCACCAGGCTGCGCGAAATCAGCCACGCCAACGCGGCGGCCAGGCCGGCCGCGAGCAGGCCGAAGGCGATCAATGCACGGTTTGCCAGCGCAACGCTGCTCAAAATGGTGTCGGCACCGGCGGCATTCTGCTGGTTCTGCAATTCCACCGCGGCGGCAATCGCCTTGGAGCGACGCTCAAGCAATGGCTGCGCCTGGCCGCTGAGCAGCCGCTTTGCACCCTCCAGGTCGCCAGCGCGCACCAGGTCGAGCAGGCGGCCGTTGGTGGCGCGTGCAGCGGTGAGGCTGTATTCGATGGCCTGCCGTGCGCGCATGCCGTCGCTGTTGGTTGGTAGTTGTTTCAACGCCGCCCACAGCTGCGCGTAATGTGCGCGATTGGCCTTGAGCTGCGCATCGACGGCCGGCAGCTGTTGCGGGCTTGCCAGCATAAAGTCGCGCAGATAACGCTCGCCGAGCATGTTGCTCTCGCGCATTTGGTTGAGCAGCGCCGCCTTGCGGTTATTGACTTCGACGATGATCGCGACCTGGTGTTTGACAGTCTTGAACTCGTACAGCGCCAGGGTGGTGGAGCCGGCAAGTAAGACGATCAGCAACGCGAATGCCGACGCCAGGCGTCGCCCGACGGTCATGGAATGCAGAAATTTCATGGTGTTTCTCTAAGGGAAGGGTGAAAAGAGATACACCGGTAGCGTTCGCCAGCTGAAATTCTGAAGCGTCTTGCTGCAGTGCAGCATGCTTGCGTTCATGGTTTCACTTCGGCAAGGCAAGCGTTGCCGAGCGATGCATCGCGCACTCATGCTGGCTGCGATGCGTGACCTGCCCTGATGGAGACCGCGATGCTTACGCGTGAGTGTCGATAAGAGCGCACACGCGCAAACAAAAGCCCCGACATCGCTGCCGGGGCTTGAGCGTATTGGCCGCTTTGGAAGCGGCGCTACACAGACGATCCGGACAAAGGGCCAGGATCTACCGTCGGTCGTCGTGGGCCGAACGGGTGTTACGGATGCCGGCAGTCCCCAGACTGCCAGCGATCGCTCCGGCGCACATCGTGCAGCGATGGCGTGGTGGAGCCTTACTGCCGCGGCATCCACGCCGCGGCGACTGCATTACGCGGCTTGCGGCACCTTCAGCGAGCGCACCAGGCCACCGATGTCCACGATCAGCGAGACGCGACCATCGCCGAGGATGGTGGCGCCGGAGACGCCCGGAATCCGCCGGTAGTTGTTCTCGATGTTCTTGACCACCACCTGCTGCTGGCCGAGCAGTTCGTCCACTTCCAGCGCGATCTTCTGGCCGTCGCCTTCGACCACCACCACCAGCGATTCCTTGGAGGACTGTTGTCCGCCGAAACCGTAGTAATTGGTGAGCGACAGGATCGGCAGATACTCGCCCCGGACCCGCAGCACCCGGCCGTCACCGGCCATCGAGCGAACATCTTCCGGCGCCGGCTGCAGCGCTTCGAGCACGTAGGACAGCGGCAGGATCAGGGTTTCGCCGGCAACCGACACGGTCATGCCGTCCAGGATGGCCAGGGTCAGCGGCAGACGGATCAGCACGCGGGTCCCGCTGCCGGCGTTGCTTTCCAGCTGCACTTCGCCACCCAGGCCCTGGATGTTGCGGCGGACCACGTCCATGCCCACGCCACGACCGGAGAGGTCGGTGACGGCATCGGCGGTGGAGAAGCCCGGTGCGAAGATCAGATCCCACACCTGCGAATCAGTCGGGTTGTCCGGCACGGCAATGCCGCGTTCGGCCGCTTTTTCCAGGATCTTGGCGCGATTGAGGCCACGGCCGTCGTCGCTGACTTCGATCACGATGTGACCGCCCTGGTGCGATGCCGCCAGGGTGATGGTGCCGGTTTCGTCCTTGCCGGAGGCGCGGCGCGCATCGGGCATTTCCAGACCATGGTCGATCGAGTTGCGCACCAGGTGCACCAACGGATCGGCAATCTTTTCGATCAGGCCCTTGTCCAGTTCCGTGCTTTCGCCAATCGTGCGCAGACGCACCTGCTTGCCGAGGCGGCTGGAGAGGTCGCGCACCAGACGCGGGAAGCGGCGGAACACCGCGTCCACCGGGAGCATGCGCACGCCAATGACTGCTTCCTGCAGATCGCGGGTATTGCGTTCGAGCAGATCCAGGCCGGCAAACAACTGTTCGGCATGCGCCGGGTCCAGGCCGGTGGAGACCTGCTTGAGCATGGCCTGCGTGATCACCAGTTCGCCGACCAGGTTGATCAGCGCATCGACCTTGTCGACGCTGACGCGGATGGAGCTTTCGGCTTCGGCAGCGGCGGCCTTGGCAGGCGTGGCGGCAGCGGCGGCAGCAGGTTCTGCAGCGGCGGTTGTCGCAACCGCGACGGCAGCAGTGCCAGCCGCTTCCACCGCCAGGCTCGGCGGCGGGCCGGGCACCGCCATCGGGCGGATGTCCAGCTCGCAGTCGTCCACGACCCAGGCAAAGGTGTCTTCGATCTTGCTGCGCGGAATCTTGCCGATCAGGCCCAGATCCCAGGCCAGGTAGGCTTCCAGCGGGTCGATGTTCTCAAAGCCCGGCATGCGCTCCAGACGCGCGGCGATCTGCAGCGGGCCAAGATGCTCCAGCTCGCGGATGATGCGCAGCGGGTCGTTGCCGCTCATGAACAGCGACGGCGCCGGGGTGAAGCCGATGTGCCAGGCTTCGGGTTCTTCTTCCTTCGGCTTGGCGACGACCACAGCGGCCGGCGCTTCGCCGGCGAGCACCGCGTTCAAGCGGGTGTGCACGGCCTTGACCGCTGCCGGGTCGGCCGGGGTGCCGTGTTCGGCTTCGCGCAACAGGGCGCGCAGCACATCGACCGAGCCGAGCATGGCGTCGACCGCATTGGGTTCGAGTTGGCGCTTGTTGGAGCGCAGCTCGTCCAGCAGCGTTTCCAGCACGTGGGTCAGGCCGGCGACGGCTTCAAAGCCGAA
>Ga0114992_100095_pt1 | contig 16031 bp, 17 predicted proteins | sample MSEELM_DM5_FD_89584 | JGI IMG/M metagenome (GOLD analysis project Ga0114992, IMG submission 89584) | Subsurface microbial communities from deep shales in West Virginia, USA - MSEEL M_DM5 | ecosystem: Environmental > Aquatic > Deep subsurface > Shale gas/oil reservoir > Produced water/Flow back ... | reverse complement strand
GTCTGCAACGCGCACCGCCTGCCCTGCCCGATCGCGCAGCCGCGCCCCTTCCCCCGACATCGAGGGCCGCCTGGCCGTCGATGGCTGTATTCCGCTCTAGTGCGAGTAACCCGATGACTGCATCCACCACCCCCGTGTTCAACCCGTTCGCCCTGCCGCTGGTCGCCATCCTGCGTGGCATCACCCCGGAAGACACGCTGGCGCATGTCGGTGCCTTGATCGACGCCGGATTCGACGCGATCGAGATCCCGCTCAACTCGCCGCGCTGGGCCGAGAGCATTGCCCTGGCGCAGCAGCGCTACGGCGCGCGCGCCTGGATCGGCGCCGGCACCGTGCTGCGCAACGAAGACGTCGACACGCTGGCCGGGATCGGCGCGCGTTTCATCGTCACCCCCAATACCAAGCCTTCGCTGATCCGCCACGCGGTGTCGCGCGGGCTGACCGTGGTGGCCGGCTTTGCCACCGCCAGCGAAGCCTTCGATGCCATCGACGCCGGCGCGCAGATCCTCAAACTGTTCCCCGCGGCCACCTATGGCGCGGCGCATGTGCGCGCCTTGCGCTCGGTGCTGCCGACCCACGTGCCGGTTTACGTGGTCGGCGGAGTGAGCCCGCAGACCCTGGCCGGCTTCATGGCGCAGGGCGCCGCCGGCGCCGGCATCGGCGGCGAACTGTACAAACCCGGCCAATCCCTCGAAACAACCCAGACGCATGCACGCGCCTTTGTGCAGGCTTACCAGGAACTGCAAGGATGAAGATCACCCGCCTCACCACCTACCACGCCGCACCGCGCTGGTTGTTCCTCAAGGTCGAAACCGACGAGGGCATCACCGGCTGGGGCGAGCCGGTCATCGAAGGCCGTGCGCGCAGCGTGGAAGCCGCTGTGCACGAGCTGGCCGGCTACGTGGTCGGCAAGGATCCGGCCCGCATTAATGACCTGTGGCAGACCATGTACCGCGCCGGCTTTTACCGCGGCGGCGCCATCCTGATGAGCGCCATCGCCGGCATCGACCAGGCGCTGTGGGACATCAAGGGCAAGGCGCTCGGCGTGCCGGTGTACGAGCTGCTGGGCGGGCTGGTGCGTGATCGCATGAAGACCTACCGCTGGGTCGGCGGCGACCGCCCGGGCGCGATCATCGCGCAGATCAACGATTACCGTGCGCTGGGCTTTGACACCTTCAAGTTCAACGGCACCGAGGAAATGAAGCTGATCGACAGCGCGCGTGCGGTCGATGCGGCGGTAGTCAAGGTGGCCGAAATCCGCGAGACCTTCGGCAATAGCATCGATTTCGGCATCGACTTCCACGGCCGCGTCGGTGCGCCGATGGCCAAGGCGCTGCTGCGCGAGCTCGAACCGTTCAAACCGTTGTTCGTCGAAGAACCGGTGCTGGCTGAGCAGGCCGAGTACTACCCGCGCCTGGCCGCGAGCACCTGCATTCCGCTGGCTGCCGGCGAGCGCATGTTCTCGCGCTTCGAGTTCAAGAACGTGCTGTGCGCCGGCGGCATCGGCATGGTGCAGCCGGACCTGTCGCATGCCGGCGGCATCACCGAATGCGTCAAGATCGCCGCCATGGCCGAAGCTTACGATGTCGGCTTCGCACCACACTGCCCGCTTGGCCCGATCGCGCTGGCCGCCTGCCTGCACGTGGACTTCGTCTCGCACAACGCGGTGCTGCAGGAACAGAGCATCGGCATCCACTACAACGAAGGCGCCGACCTGCTCGATTACGTCATCAACAAAGAAGATTTTCACTGTGTGGATGGCAGCATTGCCGCACTGCCCAAGCCCGGGCTCGGTGTGGAGATCAACGAAGACATGCTCAAGCGCGCAAACGAAAATCCGCCGGACTGGCGCAACCCGGTGTGGCGTCACGCCGACGGCAGCATCGCCGAATGGTGAGCACCGCCGACCACACCGCCATCCTGGCCGTCGACAGCCGCTGCACGCATGGCGAAGGCGTGCTGTGGTGCGAGCAGCGTGAAGCGCTGTACTGGGTGGACATCAGCGAAAAACGCCTGTGGCGGCATCATCCGGGCAGCGCGCAGACGCGCTTCTGGACACTACCCGACCGCCCGGGCTGCATCGGCCTGATGGACGATGGCCGCGTGCTGATCGCGCTGGCCAAGGCCATCTGCATCGCCGACCCGGACAACGCCGACGGCGACACGCTGCCGCTCGACCATCTGGCCGATGTCGAAGCCGACAACCCGCTCACGCGCAGCAATGACGGCCGCGCCGATCGCCATGGCAACTTCGTGTTCGGCACCATGGACGAGCACGAAGACAAGGCCGGGCGCGGGGCGATGTACCAGTTCTCGCTGCGCCACGGGCTGCGTCGTCTGCCGTTGCCGGGCGTGTCCATTCCCAACTCGATCTGCTTCAGCCCGGATGGCCGCACGCTGTACTACTGCGATTCGGTGCGCCCGCAGATCCTGCGCTGCGATTACGACCCGGACACTGCACAAACCAGCAACACGCGCGTGTTCACCACCCTGGATCGCGACGACGCCGAGCCGGATGGCTCCATCATCGACAACGCCGGCCACCTGTGGAACGCGCAATGGCGCGCCTGGCGCGTGGTGCGGTATCGCCCGGACGGCAGCGTGGAGCGCATCGTGCAGATGCCGGTCAAGCACCCCACCTGCAGTGCCTTCGGCGGTGCCGCACTGGACCGTCTGCACGTGATCAGCTCGCGCCTGGACCATAGCGATGCCGAGCTGGCACAGACCCCGCAGGCCGGCGGCCTGTACCTCTGCGACCTGCCGGTGCGCGGCCTGCCCGAAAGCCGGGTGACCAGCGCATGATCGCGATTGATTGGGGCACCAGCAGCCTGCGCGGTTATCTGCTCGGGCCCGATGGCCAGGTGCGCGACCACCGCCGCGGCGCCGACGGCATCCTGGCCTGCCAGGGCCGCTTCAACGCGGTGCTGGAAGCGCTGATCACCGGCTGGGACGGCCCGGTACTGCTGTCGGGCATGATCGGCAGCCGCAATGGCTGGGTGGAACAGGCCTACCTGCCCTGCCCGGCCGACACCGCGGCGCTGGCCCAGGCAATGCAGCGCTACGACGACCTGCTCCCCGGCCGCACGCTGTGGTTCGTGCCCGGCGTCAGCGTCGGCGAACGCGACGGCACCCCGGATGTGATGCGCGGCGAAGAAACCCAATTGGTGGGCCTGCTCGCCGCGCTTGGCGACGGCGAACACATCGCCTGCCTGCCCGGCACCCACAGCAAATGGGCCCGCCTGGCGCACGGCCAGCTCACCGACTTTGCCACCGTCATGACCGGCGAGCTGTATGCCCTGCTCCGCCAGCACAGCATCCTGGGCAAGCTGATGCAGGACGACGGCGGCAGCCTGGATGAGGGCGCCTTCCTGCAGGGCGTGACGCGCAGCGCCGAGCCCGGTGGGCTGAGCCATCACCTGTTCGGTGCCCGCACCCTGGGGCTGTTCGAGCGCCTGCCCGCGCAGGCACTGCCGTCCTACCTCTCGGGCCTGCTGATCGGCCACGAACTGCGCGACCACCGCGGCGATCACCGCGCGGTGCACCTGGTCGGCAGCCCCGCCCTGGCCCAGCGCTACGCACTGGCGTTGCAGCACCTGGGCGTGACATCCCAGCTGCACCCGGAAGACCTCGCCGCCGCCGGCCTGTTCGCGCTCGCGCAACAGCGCGGCCTTGCCTGACCTCGGCAACGCCTTCTCGCGGTGAGGCGAGAAGGCGCGGGCCGCGCGCCACCAGCGCGCACTCGCGCTAATGCCCACGCCGCACGCGTAGGCCGCGCGAGGCGGCAGCACCGCCAACCGCCCCCGCACCGCCAAATCACTGCAAGATCACGCCTCACCCGCACACCCACCACGCGACTGCTTTAGAATTGCGCGGCTTAACGCCGGAAGTTGCCATGCCTTTTGTTGTCACCGAAAACTGCATCAAGTGCAAATACACCGACTGCGTCGAAGTCTGTCCGGTGGATTGCTTCCACGCAGGCCCGAACTTTCTGGTCATCGACCCGGATGAGTGCATCGATTGCACCCTGTGCGAGCCCGAATGCCCGGCCAACGCGATCTATCCCGAGGACGACGTGCCGGCGGGACAGGAAGCCTTTGTTGCCCTCAACGCCGAGCTGGCCAAGGCCTGGCCGGTGCTGACCGTGCGCCAGGAGCCGTTGCCCGACGCCGCCGAGTGGGACGGCAAGCCGGACAAATTGCCGCTGCTGCAGCGCTGATCCGTAGCGCCGCCGGCCGCAAATACAAAACGGGCGCCCTGGGCGCCCGTTTTGCTGTCTGCACTGCCAACCGGCCTCAACCGCCCAACTTACCCTTCAGCGAGGCGATCAACGCCACCGGCGCCGCCGCGGTGGCAGGCATGCCGCGCGGATCAACCGCCGAGACGTAGCTGCCGGCTTCGACCTTGACCACGCGCACCAGGAAGCTGGCGCCCTCGTAGGTGACGTCGTAGGAGCCCAGCATCTGCGCCTTGCTGGCGATGGTCAGGCCCGGGATATCGGCCAGCGCGTCGCCCACCTTGGCAAACACCGCATCGCGCTCGCCCGGCACGGTGAAGCCGCTGTTGGCGCTGGCCGATGGCGGCGTGTTGGCGTTCTGCTGGGTGGTGGACGCCAGCGTCGGCACCTTCATGGCACCGGAGGTGTCGGGCAGGTTCAGATCCGGCGGCACTTCCAGCGGACGTGCCTCCGGGGCCAGCGCATAGTCGCCGCGCGCGCCCTTGTGGAACCAGCTGCAGCCGCTCGTGGCGGCGACGGTGGCGGTCGCCAGCAACGCGAGCGAGAGCACGCGGACGGGGGAAACGGAATGACGCATCGATAGATCTCCTGGGTCAGGCCGCGAGCATTTCGCGGCTGGAAAGCGCTTCCAACGCAACTGCGTTGGCGGCAAGGCGGTCGGCGGCCGGCTGATGGGCCGCGGAAAGTGGCAGCAACGGCAAGCGCAGGCCGTGGCCGATCCCGGCGCGCTGCAGCAGCGCCTTGACGGGGATGGGATTGGATTCGATGCCGCAGAAGCTGTGGTACTCGCTCAGACGCGTGTCCCAGGCGTTGGCGGCCTCGTGCTGACCAGTGCGGGCCAGATCGCAGAGCCGGCGGTAGGCCGACGGCAGCGCGTTGGACGCCACCGACACCAGGCCGTCGGCGCCGGCCAGCATTGACTGGGCGGCGCTGCCGTCGTCACCGCTGAGCACCACGAAGCTGTCGCTGCGCATGGCCACCAGCGCGGCAACCCGCTCCGGTTCGCTGCGCGCTTCCTTGATGCCGACGATGTTCGGGTGGCTCACCAGCGCGGCGACCGTTTCCGGCAGCAGGTCGCAGCCGGTACGGCCCGGCACGTTGTACAGCAACACCGGCAGGCCGCCGTTGTCGGCAACCGCCTGGAAGTGCGCCAGCAGGCCGGCCTGGGTGGGCCGCACGTAAGGCGGCGTCACCACCAGCGCGTACTGCGCGCCCAGCGTGGCGGCACGGCGGGTCTGCGCGATGGTTTTTGCGGTACCGGAGAGCCCGGTGCCAGCCAGTACCGGCACACGACCGGCCACCTGTGCCACGGCCGCAAGCACTAGCGTGTCGTACTCGTCGTCGCTCAGTGCCGCCGCTTCGCCGGTCGAGCCGGCAACCACGATTCCCTGGACACCGCCGTGCAACTGCTGCTCCAGCAGCCGCCGCCAGGCATCCAGGTCGAGTGCGCCGTCCGGCCCGAAAGGGGTCGCCAGCGCGGTGATGATGCCGGAAAGGGACAAGATTCTGCTGCTCTTACGTGACAGGAAAGGCCCGCGCGCACGCGGGTTGTGGCCGCCTGCATGTTACTTGCGGCGCGAAAGCACGGGCAAGTATGCTGGTCACCGCCAGGGCGCCTGCCCGGGCGGCCATTCAGCCTGATGCAATGCCGGAAGCCCCTTTGACTGACTCGACTCCCCGGCCTTCGCCGACCGAAAATCACCTCCTGATCAACGCCTACACGACGCATCCGGAGTCCCCCCTGTTGCCCGTCACCCGCCGCATCGCCGACAGCGGCTGCAATCTCGTGGACGCCCGCCTGGCCACCGTGGGGCGCGATGTCTCGGTCACCGCGCTGGCCACCGGCTCCTGGGACTCGGTTGCCAAGCTCGAAGCCATGCTGACGCGGCTCGAACGCGAAGAAGGCCTGAAGCTGGTGTGGTACCGCACCGGCCCCAAGCAGGCGCAATCCAATCTGCTGCCGTATATCGTCGAGGTGATCGCCGCCGACAAGCCCGGCATCCTGTTCCAGCTTGCCGATTTCTTCGACCGCCAGGGCATCACCATCGAGAACCTGCAGAGCACCCGTTACCGCGCGATGCAGACCGGTGCGGAGATGTTCTCTGCGCAGGTGACCATCGGCGTGCCGGCCAACATGCACATCGCTGCCTTGCGCGATGATTTCCTGGAATTCTGTGATCACCTCAATCTCGACGCGATCATGGACCCGATGAAGTTTTAAGACAGGAGTTCGCATGGCCATCGCGATGTCCGCGCTGAAACAGATGTTCGACCACATCCGCTCGGAAACCGACTGGAACCTGGACGGCCCGTTGCGCTGGGAATACTTCTTTGCCGATCCGGCGCAGCAACCGCTGCAGCAGCTGGCCGAGCAACTGACCAAGGACGGCTACCGCGTCATCGATATCTTTCTCGGCGAACGCGATGAGGACGATGGTGACGACGAAGAGTCGTACTTCCTGCATGTGGACAAACTGGAACACCACACCCTGGAAACGCTGAATCAGCGCAATGCCGCGTTCGATGCACTCGCCAAACGTTTCCATGTGGCTGCTTATGATGGGATGGACGTCGGGCCGGCCTGATCGGCACCGACCGCCTCTCCCCTTCAGGCTGAGCAACGATGACCGACGCTGTACTGGAACTGCCCGCTGCAACCTTCGATCTGCCGCTGTCGCTGTCCGGCGGCACCCAGACCACCTTGCGTGCCCATGCCGGCCACTGGCTGGTGATCTACTTCTACCCCAAGGACAGCACGCCCGGCTGCACCACCGAAGGCCTGGACTTCAACGCGCTGCTGCCGGAATTCGACAAGGCCGGCGCCAAGATCCTGGGCGTCTCGCGCGATTCGGTGAAGTCGCACGACAACTTCTGCGCCAAGCAGGGGTTTGCATTTCCGCTGGTCAGCGATGGCGATGAAGCACTGTGCCGCGCCTTCGACGTGATCAAGGAAAAGAACATGTACGGCAAGCAGGTGCTCGGCATCGAGCGCAGCACCTTCCTGCTGTCGCCCGAGGGGCAGGTCGTGCAGGCCTGGCGCAAGGTCAAGGTCGCCGGCCATGCCGATGCGGTGCTGGCCGCGTTGAAGGCGCACGCCAAACAGTGAGTCCCCTCGTTTCCCGCGTCCTCCATCACCCTGCCTGCGCAGGCGCGATGGCTCGCCCCTGCTCCATCACTTGGAAGACCCAATGACCCGAGGCAAGCGCATCTACGTGCTGGACACCAACGTGCTGATGCACGATCCCACCGCGCTGTTCAAATTCGAAGAACACGATGTCTTCCTGCCGATGCAGGTGATCGAAGAACTCGACAACGCCAAGAAGGGCACCTCCGAAGTCAGCCGCAACGCGCGCCAGGTCAGCCGCTTCCTGGACGAATTGCTGGAAAACACCAACGCCGAGCAGATCCAGGCCGGCATCCTGCTGAGTCATCCGCAGGGCATCCAGCTCAAGGGCCAGGCCGCGATCGGGCGGCTGTATTTCCAGATCCACCCGATCGAGCCGGGCCGCACCTTCGGCGCGATGCTGCCCGACAACAAGATCCTCGCCTCGGTGCTGGCGCTGCGCGAAGAGAACCCCGATGTGCCGGTGATCCTGGTGTCCAAGGACATCAACCTGCGCATCAAGGCCTACATCAGCGGCCTGGTTGCCGAGGACTACCAGAACGATCGCGCGCTGGACGATTTCAGCCTGCTGTTCACCGGCGCGATCGAGCTGCCGGAAGACTTCTGGCAAAAACACAACGAAGACCTGCGCAGCTGGAACGAGCGCGGACGCACCCATTACGAGATCGTGCTGGCCGACGACGAAGACTGGTATCCCAATCAGTACCTGTATCTGCCGGGCGAAGACGAAGTGGAACTGCGCGTGGCCAAGGTCGGCGGCGGCAAGGCCACGCTGTGCCTGGTGGATGACTTCCGCCATACCCAGCACGCGGTCTGGGGCATTGCCGCGCGCAACCGCGAGCAGAACTTCGCGCTCAATGCGCTGATGGACCCGGAGATCGATTTCGTCACCCTGCTCGGCACCGCCGGCACCGGCAAGACGCTGCTCGCGCTGGCCGCGGGCCTGGCGCAGACGATGGACCAGCAGCGTTACCGCGAAATCATCATGACCCGCGCGACGGTGAGCGTGGGCGAAGACATCGGCTTCCTGCCCGGCACCGAAGAAGAAAAGATGACCCCGTGGATGGGCGCGCTCACCGACAATCTGGAAGTGCTCACCCACAACCAGGACGGTGGCTCATGGGGCCGCGCGGCCACCAACGACCTGCTCGCCAGCCGCATCAAGATCCGCTCGATGAACTTCATGCGCGGGCGCACCTTCCTGTCGCGTTATCTGATCCTGGATGAAGCGCAAAACCTCACGCCCAAGCAGATGAAGACGCTGATCACCCGTGCCGGCCCCGGCACCAAGATCGTGTGCCTGGGCAACGTGGAGCAGATCGACACGCCCTACCTCACCGAGACCACGTCCGGCCTGACCTATGCGGTGGATCGCTTCAAGGCCTGGCCGCACAGCGCGCACATCACGCTGCGTCGCGGCGAGCGTTCGCGGCTGGCCGACTTCGCTTCGGAGGTGCTGTGATGCCCACGCTGCGCAGCGCTGCGGCGCTGACGTTGCTCACCCTGGCTGGCTGCGCAACCACCCAGCCGGCCAGCGTGCCGACCAACCTGAAAAGCGGCCAGTCGTGGGTGATCACACGGCAGACCATCGCCGATCAGGTGCTGGACACCTGCTCGCGCGACAGCCCGGCACGCCAACCGGGCAGGATCACCGGCTACTGGGCGCCGACCCATCAGCAGATCGAACTGCTGGAATCGCGCCAGGACGCACTCACCCCCACCATCGCCGAGCCGCGCGACTTCGACCGCCAATACGTGGGCGTGGTGGTCGATGGGCGTGAGCTGATCTACATCAATGCGTTCAAGCTGCCCGATGGCCCCTCGCTGAAACCGGCCACGACCGCAGTGGGTGCCTGTGATGGCGGGGCTGCCTTCTGGGGCGCGTTGTACGACCCGCAAACTGGCGCGTTCTCGGAAATCGCCATCAACGGCGGCGCCTGATCGACCACGATCCAAGGCGTTGAAGGGAGTCTGCACAGTCGCGCCGCGGCAGTGCAGAATCGCCGCATGACCACGCCCAGCACGCTGTCCGCATTGACCATCGCCGGTTCGGATTCCGGCGGTGGTGCCGGCATCCAGGCCGATCTGAAGACCTTCGCCGCGCATCGCGTGCACGGCTTGTCCGCCATTACCGCGCTGACCGCGCAACACACCCGTGGTGTCACCGCCGTGCACGTGCCGCCCCTGGCATTCCTGCGCGCCCAGGTCGATGCCTGCTTTGCCGATTTCCAGATCCAGGCGGTCAAGCTCGGCATGCTGGCCAACGCCGAGGTCATCCACTGCGTGGCCGACCTGCTCGAACAGTACCGCCCGCCATTCGTGGTGCTCGACCCGGTGATGGTGGCCACCAGCGGTGCGCGTTTGCTCGAAGACGCCGCGTTGGACGCACTGCGCACTCGCCTGTTGCCGCTGGCGAACTTGATCACGCCCAATACGCCCGAGGCCGAATTACTCACCGGCCGCCGTATCGACACCCCCGATGCCGCCGACCATGCAACCGCCGCCTTGCTGGAGCTGGGCGCCAACGCCGTGTTGCTCAAGGGCGGGCATTTGCGCGAAGGCACGCGCGTGATCGATCGGTTCGACGACGGCGTTGCGCAGGAGATCTTCATGCATCCGCGCCTGGAACTGGACACACACGGCACCGGCTGCACCCTCTCTGCCGCCATTGCCGCGCAGTTGTGTCAGGGCCTGTCGTTGCTCAACGCCTGCGAGGCCGCGATCGATTATGTGGCCCGTGCAATTGCCAATGGCCAGCGTCCGGGCCAGAGCGATGTGGTGGTGCTGGATCACTTTGGTGCCGCGCCGCACGCATGGGATTGATCAACGCCGCACACACGGCCATCGCGGCGGATGGGCACGGCTGGCAGCTGCTGCACTACGCGCCTGCGCAGCCGATCGCCAGCCTGTTGTGGTTACCTGCATTGGGCGTGGCGGCCCGGCACTACGCGCCATTCGCGCAGGCATTGGCCGAGCGCGGCATTGCGGTCTTCGTGCACGAATGGCGTGGCAACGGCAGCAGCACCTTGCGTGCATCGCGTCACCACGATTGGGGGTTTCGCACCCTGCTTGAACATGATCTGCCGGCCAGCCAGGCCATTGTCGCTGCGCAGTCACCGCCGCTGCCGCGGCTGCTGGGCGGCCACAGCCTGGGTGGGCAACTGGCCTGCTGCCATGCCGCGTTGCATCCGGGCAATGCGGCGCGCCTGTGGCTGGTCGCCAGCGGCTCGCCGTACTGGCGCAACTTTCCGTCACCGCTGCGTTATGGGCTGCCGTTGGCGTACCGGTTCCTGCCATGGCTGGCACGTGTGCAAGGCGTGCTGCACGGGCGGCGGCTCGGCTTTGCGGGGACCGAAGCGCGCAGCCTGATCGCCGACTGGGCGCGCGTCGGCCGCAGCAATCGCTACCGCGCTGCGGGCGCACCGTGGGATCTGGAGCAGGCACTGGCCAGTGTCACCTGCCCGGTCGACGGTGTGGTGTTCGCACGCGACCGCTTCGGCCCCGCTACAGCGCTGCACGCGCTTTGCGCCAAGATGCCGCAGGCGCCCACGACGCTGCGCCTGCTCGACGACGCAGCGCTGGGCATGCGCAGCGACCATTTCGCGTGGATGCGCGCACCCATCGCGGTCGCCGCTGCGTTACGCACGTCGCTGCACGATCGATAGCGCCACGGGATCGTCACAAAGGGATTGACGCACGCGTCAGGCATCCGCATAATTCCGCTCCTGACGAGGCGCCCGTAGCTCAGTTGGATAGAGTACCTGGCTACGAACCAGGCGGTCGGGAGTTCGAATCTCTCCGGGCGCACCATCTTCAGAACAACATAAGACAGCCTTCAACCGCTGTCTTTTTAGTTACAAAGGTTCGATCGCATTGCGGCGGATCTGCACCACTCAAACAAGACATGCGCCCGTAGCTCAGTTGGATAGAGTACCTGGCTACGAACCAGGCGGTCGGGAGTTCGAATCTCTCCGGGCGCACCATTCTTGGAAAAACGACCAGCTTGCTGGTCGTTTTTTTTTGCCCATCAGATCCAGCGGACCGTGCGTCAGGCCAGTGCGCCCGCTTCGCCGGTCGGCGCAAGCGTGGCCAATGGCACCAGTGACACCACCGGATGCCCTGCATCGCGCCAGGCATCCAGCCCACCCAGTAGCGGACGCACATCGCGATACCCGCGCTCGCGCAAGCGCCCAGCCAACCAGGCGGCGGACACTTCATCCGGGCAGGCGCAATAGATCACCACGCTGCGATCGCGCGGCACCGTTGCCAGAATCTGCGCCAGCTCGCGCTCATCGGCAAACATCGCACCGGGAATCGTGTACGGCTGCAGATCGCGAAAGCCCTGCGCGCGGATATCCAGCACCGCCGGCCGCATCGCTTCGTCGGCGGCGAGCATCGGCACCAGTTCTTCGACCGCAATGCGCGCGGTCTCCAGCGAGCGCAGCAGCGTATGGCGGCGCCACCAGCGCCAGCCGACATAACCGGCCAACAGCAACGCCACCACCAGCACGGCGCCCGAGCCCAGCGTGGAGAGAAAGTGCAGCACGTCCTGCACCTGATCGGCGAACAGCGCGCCCAACCCAAGCCCCACCGCTGCCCACAGCAACGCGCCAAACGCGTCGTAGCGCAGGAATGCTCCTGGCCGCACCTGCATCGCGCCCGCCATCGGCACCGATACCATCGACAGGCCAGGCACGAACTTGGCCACCGCCAGCACGCGTACGCCCCAGCGCCCGAAAAAACGCTCGGTCTTCTTCATGCAGGTATCGCGCGACAGCGACAGCCGGCACAGCGACTGCAAGGTGCGATTGCCGAAACGGCGCCCGGCCAGATACCAGACCAGATCGCCCAGCACGCTGGCGAATACCGAAACAGCGAGCGCTGCCAGCGCGGCACTCCACGCGGCGCTGCCGCCATGCAAGGCATAGCCGGCGCCCACCAGCACCAGGGTCGGCATGGCCGGCACCGGCAGACCGAGCGACAACGCCAGCACGTTGGCGAACACCAGCGCCAATCCGTACTGTTCGATCAAGCCTTGCATGCGGCACCCTGGCGCGACGGCGAGCGGCCATTATCCGCCTATCGCTACGCCACCGGCTGCCCTGTGGCGACGGAACGATACGTTTCGGCCAGCTGCTCCAGCCAGCGCGCAAATAACCCGTCGCTGCGCAGCGCCTGCCGCCACCAGCCCAGCGCCTCGCCCTCCTCGCCCGGGCGCCAGGCCAGGTAGAACGTCTCGTCCGGCTTGTGCGTTTCCACCGCAAGCGCGCGCAGGGCGCCGGCCTGCAATGCGCCGCGCGCGTACGGCTCGGGCAGGAAGCCATAGCCGGCCCCAGCCAGCTGCAGCTGCAACTTGGTCTGCATGTCCGGCACGGTAAGCACGTCGCGGCCGGACAGCAGCCCCACCGTGCGTGGCAGCAGCCGGCGTGCGGAGTCCGCTGCCGCGATCGCGCGATGCTCGGCCAGCTCCGCCACGCCCAGCACTCCGGCGTCCACCAGCGGGTGCGTAGCGGCCACTGCGAACACGAACCGCAGCGAGCCGATCGGTTCGGCCACATAACCGCCACCGCTCGGCCCTTCGCCAGCAGCAACCACCAGATCCACGCGTCGATCCAGCAACGCCTCCCAGCTGCCGGAGAGCGACTCGCTCACTACCCGCAACCGGGTGCTGTCGGCGATGCGATAGAAGTCCAGCAATTGCCGCAGCAGCAATGACGCCGGCAGCACCGCGTCCAGACCAATGGCGAACTCCGACTCCCAGCCGGAGGCGACCCGCCGTACCCGCACTTCCAGCTCCTGCGCCGCGCGCAGCAATTGCCGCCCCTCACGCAGCAGCTCGCGGCCGGCCTGCGTTGGCGTGGCCTTGGGGCCAACGCGCTCGAACAACAGCACCCCCAGGTCCTCCTCCAGCTTGGAGACCGTGTAGGAGATCGTCGACGGCACCTTGAACAGCACCTTCGCCGCAGCGGTGAAGGAGCCACGGCGGTCGATCGCATCCAGGATCTGCAACGCATCCAGGCTGATTTTCATTGTTCGATTTTTTCGATGGTAGCAGTCAAATCTACTCGCTTTTTTTACCCGGGGCACCTCTCCAAACTACGCATCAACGGAACGGGCAAGCAAAACGCACCTTCCGCCTCATTCGAATCTTTCCAAGGAGAAGCACCATGTTGACTGTCCGCAAGAGCGAAACCCGTGGCCGCGCCGAGCACGGCTGGCTGTCCTCGCGTCATACCTTCTCCTTCGCCAGCTACCACGATCCGCGCCACATGGGCATCGGCCCGCTGCGCGTGATCAACGAAGACAAGGTAAAGGCGGGCGAAGGTTTCGGTACGCATGCCCACCGCGACATGGAGATCATTTCCTACGTGCTGGACGGCGCACTGGAGCACAAGGACAGCATGGGCACCGGCTCGGTCCTGCATTACGGAGATGTGCAGCGCATGAGCGCCGGCAGCGGCGTGACCCACAGCGAGTTCAACCACTCGGCCAGCGACCCGGTGCACTTCCTGCAGATCTGGGTGATGCCCGAGCGCAACGGCATCGAGCCCAGCTACGAGGAAAAGCATTTCGACGCCGACAGCAAGCGCAACACCTTGCGCCTGATCGCCTCGCCCAACGGCGACGGTGGCTCGCTGAAGCTGCACCAGGATGCGCGCCTGTACGCCACCATCCTGGACGGCGACGGTCGCCTGCAGCACCCGCTGGCTCAGGGCCGCCTCGGCTATGTGCAGGTGGCGCGCGGTAGCCTGACCGTCAACGGCCAGGTGCTGTCGGCCGGTGATGCCTTGCAGGTGACGGGCGAGCCGGAGATCGTGCTGGCCGATGCCCGTGATGCCGAAGTGTTGGTGTTCGACCTGCCGCAGTGAGTGGTTGGCAGTGCGTCGCCTTCATGCATCGGAGTCACGAGCGCTGCGACTGCGCACCAGTAATGCAAAAACCCGCCGACTGGCGGGTTTTTGTTGTGGCATCGGCTGCCTCGACTGCAGCAGGCGTTAGAACATGCCTGCTTGATTGAATGACAGGTGGCGTAGGCACCGTGTCATGCCAAGGGTGTAGCCGCACCTCTGCGCTGCAGCCTCGGCTGCCTGGCGGCGATAACGGCAGTAGAACCATAGGGGCTGCGCTTCTTGCAGTAGTCAGCCACGCGACGACACGGGCCAAACGCAATGAAAGCGCCGCGATTTGATGCGATGCAAGCAATCCGAATCAACGCACGACGATTCGAGAAGCACTCTGCTCGGCACATCACAAACCGCAGGACGTACAAGCGTGCATTTCGCACAGGCATGCTCTGCAACGTGGGCGCTTCCGGGTCCACCGCACTACGGACAAATCGCACCACACGCGCCACACGGCGACCAACGCGGAGCACTCCAGCGGCGCTGCACACACGGCGCGTTGCATCACTCGCTAGCCACGCACTGAGCATACCGGTCGATCAGCAGAACGAGCATGCCTGCCACTGCTCCAGCACACGCGCTTTATCCAACCAACCGGACTCCAACCCACGTGCAAGCGAAACAGTCAGCGCCCGCAAAGAATGCTAGCCACATGCATCACGCACGCCGTGCCAACACCTCCACCGCGGGTGCGTCCTGCGGCTGACCGACCTCGTCGCCATTGACCAGCGCGAATAATGCGTCCGCATCGGCCTCCAGCACACGCGCAGAGCGCGCCAGATCATCGACCATCTGCGCCTGATCACGCGCCTGTACACCGATCGACTGCAGCGCCTGATTGGCAGTGGAAATGTCCTGCGCCTGCACCTGGCTGGCTGCGGCGATCTGCTCCACGGTCGCGGTCACCTTCAACACCGAGGTGACCATGTCCTGCATCACCTTGCCGGCCTGCTCGGCCAGGCGTGAGCCATCGCCCACCTGATTGGTGGCGTCTTCGATCAGTGAGCGAATTTCGCGCGCAGACACGCTGCAGCGCTGCGCCAGGCTGCGCACCTCGGTCGCCACCACGGCAAAGCCCCTGCCCTGCTCGCCTGCACGCGCCGCTTCCACCGCTGCGTTGAGCGCCAGGATGTTGGTCTGAAAGGCAATGCCGTCGATCACCTCGATGATCTGGCCGATACGGTCGGTCGCCTTGCGAATGCTGGAAGTGGTCTGCACGACCTCGGCAATGACGTGCGCGCCCTTGCGCGCCACAGTGGCTGACTCTTCGGCCATGTGTTGCGCAGCGCCGGCGTTTTCCGAATTGGCGCGCACCGTCTCGGCCAGCTGCTCGATGCTGGTGGAGGTCTGCTGCACGGCATCGGACTGGCTGGCCGCACGGCTCACCAATTCCTGGTTGCTTGCCGAAATATGGTGCGCCTCGCGCTGTACGTTCTGCGCAATGCCCATGGTTTGCCGCACCAGATCGCGCATGCGCTCGGCCCAGCGCACCTGGTCGGTGACGTCGGTGGCGTACTTCACCACTTTGTATGGGCGCCCGGACACATCCAGGATCGGGTTGTAGGAGGCCTGGATCCAGGCCGTGCTGCCGTCCTTGCGCAGGCGCCGATACCGGCCCGCATCGAACTGCCCGCGCGCCAGCGTGGCCCAGAACTGACGGTAGTCTTCCGAGGCGCTGTAGGCAGCATCGACGAACACGCTGTGATGCTTGCCGATCGCCTCGTCGGCGCGGTAACCAAGGATCGCCAGAAAGTTGTCATTGGCACTCAGC
>Ga0114992_100094_pt1 | contig 16192 bp, 17 predicted proteins | sample MSEELM_DM5_FD_89584 | JGI IMG/M metagenome (GOLD analysis project Ga0114992, IMG submission 89584) | Subsurface microbial communities from deep shales in West Virginia, USA - MSEEL M_DM5 | ecosystem: Environmental > Aquatic > Deep subsurface > Shale gas/oil reservoir > Produced water/Flow back ... | reverse complement strand
TTGTGGTCGCATCCCGCCGGCACAGTTCGCCGCCAACTACCGTACACAACAAGCCAACAACGCAGTACCCTTCAACCCCGGGCTTTATCAGTAATCACTGGTACGGACGATGGGGGCAGGTCACTTTTCCTCATTGGTCGATGGGTCTACAGCTGTTCAAGTCTCGCACACCGAGTAACAGAGGACTACCCGTTGCAAGATGCTAGTTCTTGTCCGTCCACGTTCTAGGCATGAGCCGTTGGCATAACGACATGACAGCCCTTAGTAGGAGCCAATGTCTAGAGGATGTCCGTAGCGCAGCCGCGTGACGGTTTCCAGCACGTATGCGGAATCGCGGAGATTGCATTTTCAATGTCTTTCCGCAGCCATGTCTATTGAATGGAGCTCACGCCAACAAACGCCACTGAGCGTTCAGGAGTGACCGCCATGTCGCAAGCACCTGTATTGCCACCGCAAGAGCGCCGCATCCTGCGGCTTGATGAAGTCGAAGCGAAGTCCGGGTTCAAACGCGCCCACATCTACAACCTGATGAAGAAGCGCCAGTTCCCGCAAGCGCTGCGCCTGGGCGTGCGTGCGGTGGGCTGGGATTCGGTTGAGATCGACCAATGGATCGCCGAACGCCTCAACAACCGGACCTGATCCGCTCCCCTTCTCGGATTTCCCCATCCTTCAGACGGAGAGCGCCATGCAGGTTGTATCCATCATCTCGACCAAGGGCGGCGTTGGCAAAACGACCACAGCCGCTAACCTCGGCGGGCTCGCCGCGGACGCGGGGCTGCGCGTCCTGCTGCTCGACCTCGACGTGCAGCCAACGCTGTCCTCTTACTACGAATTGGCCCACCGCGCTCCCAGCGGCATCTACGAGTTGTTGGCATTCAACGAGTGCGACTTGGACAGGCTCATTTCGCGCACGATCATCGCGGGCCTCGATCTGGTGCTCTCTAACGACCATCGGGGCGAGTTGAGCACCTTGCTTTTGCATGCACCGGATGGGCGCCTGCGTCTGCGACACCTACTGCCGATGCTGGCGCCGCTCTACGACCTAGTGTTGATCGACACCCAGGGCGCGCGCTCCGTTCTGCTCGAGATGGCGGTGCTTGCCTCCAATCTGGCCCTGTCTCCGGTCACGCCCGTAATACTTGCAGCCCGCGAGCTACGGCGCGGCACCATGCAGTTGCTGGAGGACATCGCGCCGTACCGACACCTCGGCATCGAACCACCGCCGCTGAACCTGCTGATCAACCGCGTCCACACCGTGTCCGCTAACGCGCGGCTGATCCAGCAGGCCTTGCGTGATCTGTTCCAAGACCATGCGGACATCCGCGTGCTTGACACCGACGTACCGGCCATCGAAGCCTATCCGCGTGCCGCGACCCGTGGCATGCCGGTGCATCGTGTCGAGCATCGCCAGCCACCGGGCAGAGTTGCGCCCTCCGCGCTCGACACCATGAGCGCGCTCGCCGGCGAATTGTTCCCTGAGTGGCAAGACAGATTTGTCCATGTATCCGGCCGTCCATCGCGTCCTATTGAAACCGGGAGGCCTCATGGCGAACGCACATGAACTGGCCCGTGGCCACAAGCGGCTGCGTGCTCTGATCGAGTTTGCTGTGAGCGAAGGCTGGCACGTCAAGCGCACACCTGGCGGACACCTCAAGTTCACCAAGGCCGGCTGCGCCGCTATCTACACCAGTTCAACCGCAAGCGACCACCGGGCAACCCTCAACGCCCGCGCGCAGATCCGCCGTGCAGAGCGCGAGGCTCGCATGGCACGGGCTGCTAACGCCGAGGGACGCGGCCATGGCTGAGATGACGTCCCAGGACATGGCCGGCAAGCTGCTTGCAGCTGGGTTCGAGCGCAGCGGCCCATCGGCCACGGCATTGAGCGACCCAATCGCCGACACCCCGATGGTTGTGACGTTGGACCAGTTGCGGCCTTACGACCACGATCCCCGCAAAAAGCGCAACTCGGCCTACGATGAAATCAAGGCCTCCATACGAGAGCGCGGCCTGGATGCGGCACCAGCCATCACACGCCGTCCTGGCGACACGCACTACATCATCCGCAACGGTGGCAATACAAGGCTAGCGATCCTGCGTGAACTCTGGGCAGAGACGAAGGACGAGAGCTTCTTCCGCATATCGTGCCTGTTCCGGCCCTGGCCTGCGCGCGGAGAAATCGTTGCGCTGACCGGACACCTCGCCGAGAACGAGCTGCGCGGCGGCCTCACGTTCATCGAGCGCGCCTTGGGCGTCGAAAAAGCCCGCGAGTTCTATGAAGAGGAAAGCGGCGCCACACTGAGCCAGTCCGAACTGGCCCGCCGCCTGGTCGCCGACGGCTACCCCGTACAGCAGTCGCACATCAGCCGCATGGCCGATGCGGTGCGTTACCTGCTGCCCGCGATTCCGACCGTGCTCTATGGCGGTCTGGGCCGCCACCAGGTCGAGCGACTGTCGGTCATGCGCAAGGCCTGCGAGCGCACCTGGGAGTACTATGCCAAAGGCCGCTCCCTTCAATTGGACTTCGACAACTTCTTTCAAGAGGTGCTGTCGCAGTTCGACACTCAGGCTGACGAATTCGCACCTCAGCGGGTGCAGGACGAGCTGATCGGTCAAATGTCCGAACTGCTGGGCGTCAATTACGACGTGCTGGCCTTGGACCTGACCGAATCCGAGAACCGCTACCGTGTGCTGGTCAGCGACCCGACTCCGCCGTCGGCTCCACCTGCGTTGCCTGAGCCCGGAGCCATCGCGCGGTCGCCCGCCGGACCGGCGCCGTCCACCGATACGCCTTCGCCAACTACAGCGCGATCAGCGAGCGGCCCGCTCACGGGCGAGAATGATGCTACCGCTGGCAATGCATCCGCAGGAAGCCCTGCGGCAACGGCTGGAGAGCTGCTGCAGGAGCATATCGTCTCGCCGGCACCGACGACAGAGCGGCTCCAGTCCATCCAGCGGATGATCGCGGACCAGTTGGGTGATGCTCTACCGCCCGACTTCTCAGCCCGCGTATTGCAGTCGATCCCGGTGCAAGCCGGTGGCCTCTATCCCATCTCCGACGTCTGGTACATCGATCCCGGCCTGGAAGCGCCCGACCGGCTGCGCATCCATATCGCGCAATTCGCGCGCGAGATCGCCGGCGAGGCGGATTTGGAAGAGTTCATCGAGGACCGTCCCGACGGCATCGGATTCGCATGTAGCGCCCAGGCCCATTTGCCGCGTGGACACGCCGTGCTGGCGCTGCTGGGGTCTCTGTCCGGTCAGCAGCCGGCCGATACCAGCCCCTACGGGCAATTCGTCACCGATCTGCCGGCACTGCTACACGGTCAAGGCGATGTCACCAAGCGATTGAGCGATACCGCGCTGGTCAAGTTGTTCCGGTTGCTGCGGCTTGCCCGACGCCTGCTGGATTTGGAAGCCGGTGCCAGGGCTCCCGATTCTTGAACGAGGAAGGCGAGCATGTCTGCACCACACCCCCTCAACCAAGCTGTCATCGCCCAAGCACTCTACGACCTGCGCAATGGGCAATTGCGTCGTTGCAAATCGATGGGATTCGGTGAGGAAGAGCTTGATGCGCTCAAGCACCCAGTGCTGATCAGCGTGCTGGCAAACGCCAGCGTCTCGTGGTGCTCCGTAACGGTCAACCGCGAAGTGCTCCTTCGGCTACTAAAGCAGGCTCAGGACGTGGAGAAGGAAATCGCCACGGTTGATCGCATGCTGAGGTTGGCAGCAAGTACGGAAATGGTGAGCCGCTTCTACGGGCTGACCCATCAGGAGGTCGCCCTTCGCCGCGAAGTCCTTGGTCTGCCCAAGCGCAAGGGGCGCCATGCCGTTTTAGACGAAGCCCAGGACACGGAGTTGTGGCGGCAATGGAAGGCCGTGACCAGCAGCAGAAACGTCGATCTGGAGGACGACACCTCGATTCTCGATGCGGCCATGGACCTGGCAGAAGGCATGTCATTGCCGCTGTCGGTGGTCTGGGCGGCGATCAAGAAATGGATCGACCAAGGATTGGGATGACCCATGGCCGTGGATGAAACAGCACCGCGAACACCACGCCAAGGCCCAGTAGCCCTCGCCGATTTGTTCGATAGTGCGCTGAAAGACCTTGAGCCTAAACCTAGTGTGCCTGCGCCTGCTCCTATCCCTACATGCGGGGACGGTTTCCTTTTCAGCGGTAACCGGCACGAGAGCGTGCCGCGGCGCCTGTTCCTGGATCGTCGGTTGACGCCACTGGAACGTAATGCCTGGCAAGTCTTCCGGCTGATGCTCAACAACGACGGCGTGACGGCGTTCCCCACCTATGAGCAATTGCGCCCCTGGCTGGCATCGATGCCCAACGCAGGAAAGGCTTCGCATGAAACCGTAGCACGTGCCTTGACGCTGTTGCGCCTGACACGCTGGTTGAGCCTCGTGCGCAGGCGCCGCGATCCCAAGACCGGACGCATCCTCGGCAACCTCTATGTGCTGCACGATGAGCCCTTGACCCCATTCGAGGCTATGCAGCTTGACACCGACTATCTGGAGCTGGTCAGCCAGTCACTGGGCCATTCTGCGAAGGCCGTGCAGATGGTGGGGCTCAACACCCTCAAGGAAATCGAGGAAGACCCGCTGCTGTCCGGCCGCACGTTGCCGTCGCGGTTGCAGGTGCTTGCCGAACGCCTTGCCCAACAGGGCATCGCTGCCCCCGAGAGTTATCCACAAGAAGACGCCACCCACGATTCCGAAGAAAGGGTTTCGAACCTTCTTCGGAATGGCGAACAGCATTCTTCGGAATCCGAAGCAGGGCTGGAACCCACGCCGGACGGTGCTCTTCGGAATCCGAAGCAGGACCGTACTGTACGTAGTAAAAGTAATAAAGAAATACGTACTACCGCGCGTGAACATGGGCATGTGCGCGCGATGCCAGGTGTTCGCATGCCTGATCGCTTCCTGAGCCTGAAGGAAGAGCAGCAGGCCGGCGCACTGGTGGCGTTACAGCAGGTCGATGCGCCATTGAGGCAAGCCGTACTGGATGAATGGGCGGATCGCTGTCGAGGCTCGACCATTCGCAATCCCGCAGGGTATTTGTTCGGCATCATCCAGCGCGCTATCCGGGGCGAGTTCAATGCATGGGCCAAGCAAGTCGGGACGGCACCACCGGTACCTGCTGCGTATGATCGGCCACCGGAAGCACCACGTAACGTGGTTCCGACCGAAGTGGCTCTGCAGCACATCGAACGGCTGCGCGAGCTTCTGCGTAAGGCCTGACTTTTCGGGGCCGCAAGGTCATGAAGAAGATGCCCATAGCCGTCAGTAGCGCTATCCCCTGGGGATAGCCGCGCGGAGGTTCAGGACGGCAAACAGGTGTGGGCAGGCATCGGGATGCCATGCACTGGATCATATGTGTGCGATCTGTCCTTGGCGAACAGCGTTCCTTGGCGCGCCATGGAGCTATCCCCTGGGGATAGCTCGTGCCGCTCGCAGCGGCCACAACTTAAACCAGGGCTTGGCCAATTTCGGTTTGTTGACTGACTGCCTTCCGCTGCATGCCGATGCTGACCGCTCCTTTTCCAAAAGCGAACGGACACCATGGCAACCAATGAACCTTTGCAATTGAATCTCGGCTCACTGCGCAGCGCGATGTCGCTGACGCTGCATACCCATCACGCTTCCCGCATCTGGCATGGCCGCGCTGCCGCCGAGGGGCGACCGGGCATCGTAGGCCTGAACGGCTACATCGCCGTGATGAACAAGATGAAACGCGGCTCAGAGCAGGACGACCCGTACAGCGACTGGTGGATGCTACGCATCGAGGAAAAACTCGACCAGACCAAGGCCACGCTGCAATCGCTACGCGAACAGGTGGACCAGGCACTGGCAGACGTCCCCGCCGCGTTGAGCCTGGGCGAAAACCTAAACGTGCAGCCGGTTAAGTTGCCTCTCTTCGTTAACGCCCAGCTCGGCTTTGCCGCAGTCTATCTCCTGGCCGATTACGACGACATCGCCCGCAAGCTGATCCTCGCCCATCACACCGCACTCATCGACCGCAGCACACTGGAGCGCTGGCTCAACGAGGGCGCACATGCGCTGCGTAGCCTTTTCAGCCTGGCACAGCAATACCGTTACTCGGGCTGCACCCGCGATGATTTCGCGGCGAAGAATGCGGCGGCGCGGGTCGCGATGGACAAGTTTGGCGAGCTGCCGCAGGACGTACTCGAAGGCACGCGACGTTCGAAGTTTTCGCCGCCCATCGCGCGCCAGGGTCTGCAACAGCGCAGTGTGATTTCTGCCGCAGCCGTCCTCCCTGGCGAAGAGGCCAACACCGACGGGGACCAGTCGGCATGAGCGATCAGGATCAGGACCGGCCCACCCTCTACTTCCAAAGTCTGCAACAGACGGCCTTCATGAGGCTGGAACACGCAGCCTCTCTAAAAGGCCTTTTAAAGCCTTTTAAAGGTAAGGGGACATTGGACACATGGGCCCGCCAGTGCTTTGCCATGCGCGACGAGTTGATGGCCCTGGCGCAGCGGCAGGTGCTGCCACAGGCGTGTGGGCATCCCTTCCACCTGCTGTCCATTGAGCTGGCCCAGCAGTCCACTGGCGCAGGCACGGCCTTTCTGCGCTGGCGCAGGCACGACAGGTCGGCCATGGGCGTAGCGCTGTGGCAGGAACTGATCGCCAGCACCAACACGCCGGTCAACCTGCTGGCCGATCTGCACGCGATCGAGCTTCAGCGCATCACGTTGAACATGCAGATCAGCGTGCTTCACACCCTGGGCAGGCAGGCGCAGGAATGCGCAAGCAAGGCCGGCGAAGCGGATGCCGTCTATCTGCACCGGCTCACATCCCTCCCCGCTGCAGTGCGCAATCAGTGATTGCGCCGGGCATCCCCACACGCGCCCGGGGCCGATGAGGCACGGGTATTTCAACCACCACGGAGATTGCATCATGAGCACGCATTTTTGGGGCGAAGGCAACGTCGGCTCGCCACCCGAGTACCGCGAATTTCCCAACGGAAACGATGAACCGCGCCGGCTGCTGCGCCTGAACGTTTACTTCGACAACCCCATTCCAAGAAAAGATGGCGAGTTCGAGGATCGCGGAGGCTTCTGGGCGCCCGTCGAACTCTGGCACCGCGATGCCGAGCACTGGAAGGATCTTTACCAGAAAGGCATGCGCGTGCTCGTCATCGGCCGCATGGAGCGTGAACCGTGGACGGACAACGAGGATCAGCCACGCGAGACCTGGCAGATCAACGCACGCAGCGTCGGCATCCTGCCCTACCGCATCGAATCCGTGGCCCTCAGTCCGAAACCGCAGGATGCAGAGCCGAAGCCCCAAGCCGCCCAGGAATCGACTCCGCCGAAAGACGCGAAGCGCAGGAAGTGAACCAGCATGGAGGGCGGCGGTGCAGTTTTTCGCCGCCTTCCATTCACCCCCAAGCTATCCCCAGGGGATAGATCCATCGAAGTCCACCGACTTCCACGCGCTCTCGCCAATCGCAGCTTCCGGCCGGCACATCTGCACCCACGCTCGATCCTCACCCAAGCCATTCCATCCCGTGAAAGTGGTCGCCACCGCATGCGGCTTGTTTGCTGCTGCTCTTGGTAGCGCTCGGCATCCTCGATTCCAGCACCTCAATGAACCACGGAAATCGGGTGGACGGACATGCGGCTGTTCTTGTGCGAGAAGCCTTCCCAGGGCAAAGACATTGGCCGGATTCTCGGCGCCACGCAACGCGGTGAAGGCTGCCTCAACGGTTCCGGCGTCACCGTCACCTGGTGCATCGGCCATCTCGTAGAGGCGGCGGCACCCGAAGCCTACGACGAACAGCTAAAGCGCTGGTCCATCGAGCAGTTGCCCATCATTCCCCAGCGTTGGCAGGTCGAGGTCAAACCGAAAACCGCCACGCAATTCAAGGTCGTCAAGGCGCTACTGGCGAAGGCAACACAGCTTGTCATCGCCACCGATGCCGACCGCGAAGGCGAACTGATCGCCCGCGAGATCATTGACCTGTGCGGCTACCGCGGCCCCATCGAGCGGCTGTGGTTGTCGGCACTCAACGATGCGTCCATTCGCGCCGCGCTAGGCAAGCTCCGGCCATCGGCCGAGACGCTGCCGATGTACTACTCGGCACTAGCGCGCTCGCGTGCGGACTGGCTTGTGGGCATGAACCTCAGTCGGTTGTTCACGGTGCTGGGTCGGCAAGCCGGCTACGACGGAGTGCTGTCGGTCGGTCGCGTCCAGACCCCGACGCTCAAGCTGGTCGTAGACCGCGACCGCGAGATCGCGGCCTTCGTGTCCGTGCCGTACTGGGCAATCGACGTGTACCTGACCACAAGCGGCCAAGCCTTCACCGCGCAGTGGGTTTCGCCCGACACCTGCACCGACGACTCGGGCCGCTGCCTGCAGCAGCCGGTGGCACAGCAGGCGGCGCAGCAGATCCGCGCCACCGGCAGTGCCCAGGTTGTCTCGGTCGAAACCGAGCGCGTGCGTGAAGGCCCGCCGCTGCCGTTCGACCTGGGCACCTTGCAGGAGTTGTGTTCCAAGCAGCTTGGGCTGGATGTGCAGGAAACCTTGGACATCGCTCAGGCCCTGTACGAAACGCACAAGGCCACGACCTATCCGCGTTCGGATTCCGGCTACCTGCCGGAGAGCATGTTTGCCGAAGTCCCCATAGTCCTCGACAGCCTGCTCAAGACCGATTTCTCGCTGCGCCCGATCATTGACCAACTCGACCGCACACAACGCTCACGCGCTTGGAACGACGCGAAGGTGTCCGCGCACCACGGCATCATCCCGACGCTCGAACCGGCGAACCTCTCGGCCATGAGCGAGAAGGAACTGGCGGTGTACAAGCTCATCCGGGCGCACTACCTCGCGCAGTTCCTTCCTCACCACGAGTTCGATCGCACAGTGGCGAACCTCTCTTGCGGCCAGCAGACGCTGACGGCCACAGGAAAGCAGGTGGTCGTCAAGGGCTGGCGCCTGGTGTTGGCCGAACCGCAACCCGAGGAGGATAGCGACACCGCGGCGCGCAGCCAGGTGCTGCCCGCGCTACGCGAGGGCGTGTCATGCCAGGTAGCAGATGTCGATCTGAAGGCGCTCAAGACACAGCCATCTCGACCCTACACGCAGGGCGAATTGGTCAAGTCCATGAAAGGCGTCGCCAAGCTGGTCTCGGATCCGCGCTTGAAACAGAAACTCAAGGATACGGTCGGCATCGGCACCGAAGCGACACGGGCTAACATCATCAGCGGCCTGATCGCACGCGGCTATCTCATGAAGAAGGGGCGCGCGATTCGCGCCTCGGATGCGGCATTCACCCTCATCGACGCCGTGCCCGCAGCGATTGCCGACCCCGGGACCACCGCCGTATGGGAACAAGCGCTAGACATGATCGAAGCGGGACAACTCACGCTGGACGTGTTCATCGGCAAGCAGGCCGCATGGATTTCGCAGTTGATCACGCAGTACGCCAGCGCGTCCCTGTCAATCAAGGTTCCCCATGGGCCGGCTTGCCCGCAGTGCGGCGCACCCACGCGCCAGCGCAGTGGCAAGAGCGGCCCGTTCTGGTCGTGCAGTCGCTATCCAGACTGCAAAGGCACGCTGCCGGTCGAGTCCGGCACGTCCAAGCGCGTAGCCTCACGCTCGCGCCGTGGCGGCCGAAAAGACTCCTGATCGACCCCGTCCCCCCGTGAGCCGTGCTCACCTTCGGCGGCGCGACTCGTGTCCCGCACGCCCTGCTGGACGCCCAGCGCACAACACCTTCTTGATCCGTGTGCGCGTCCCGCTCAGCCGTCCCCGGCCGCGGGACCTGAAGGTGACTTCTCCACGAATGGCGTCACTTGCGTTCTGCTGATCTGCTTTTCTTCCGCCTATCGCGAAGGGTCCCCCGATGGCTTGCTCGCCCACGCAAGCCATCGGGAGACCCCTTTCGGTCAGCGGTATTCAGTGCCGGTGCCCGCCGGCGCAAAAACGGGCTCCCTTTGTGCGCGGATGTGCGCCAAACGATGCCGGCCCCAGCCACGACATGGGCCGGGTGTGCTTGCTGACAGCAGACGGTTCTTCCGACGACCGGGACTGCCAATCAGCCCACGGGTGGCTTCTTCTTTCCTCCCGAGCCGAAGGCCCTGCGGCCTTCGGCGCCTTTCTCCTGCCCATCAACGTCCCGGCCCGGCCATTGGCCTGGGTCATACGAACAGGAGAGCTGATATGCACCCTCAACCTTGCGCGCCGCTGCTGTACGGCAGCGTGTGCAGCGGCATCGAGGCCGTGAGCCTCGCGTGGCAACCGCTCGGCATTGAGGCCGCGTGGTTCGCCGAGATCGAACCGTTCCCGAGCGCCGTGCTCGCCCACCACTACCCGCACGTGCCCAACCTGGGCGACATGACCATGATCGCCCGCCAGGTTCACGCCGGCACCGTGCCGGCCCCCGACATCCTGGTCGGCGGCACGCCATGCCAGTCGTTCAGCGTGGCCGGCGCGCGCCGGGGACTGGATGACCCACGCGGAGCCTTGACCCTTGCCTATGTGGAGTTAGCCAATGCCATCGACCAAGCCCGTCACCAAAATGACCGCTCGCCGGCCACCCTTGTCTGGGAAAACGTCCCGGGCGTCCTCAGCGACCGCAGCAACGCCTTCGGGAATTTCCTGGGCGCATTGGCCGGAGAAAGCCGTGCGCTCCAACCGCCAGGGGAAAAATGGGCGCACGCAGGTTACGTGTCTGGCCCCAGGCGCCGCATCGCCTGGCGCGTGCTCGACGCTCAATATTTCGGCGTCGTCCAACGCCGCAAGCGTGTGTTTCTTGTGGCAAGTGGTGGAGATGGTTTCGATCCCGCCGGCTTCTTCGCCTGCTTGAGTACGCCAATGATCCAGTTGTCGATGAGGCGGCACTCATATAGGGCCTTCCCGGAGGGGTGCGAGGAATCCTATTCTTGTGTCAGCCCCCTTGGGAATGACCGCACCACCCACCGCAGAGACTCGCCAACTCCACGTCACGATCGCAAGAGCGGCGTCATCTGGCAATAGCATGGATGTATCAAGGCAAAGATGGTGGTCTGCTCGGATCGCGAGCGTATATGCGCATTGCTGCAGGATTACTGAGAGTTCACTACTGCTGTTCACCTTTCCGAAAGCGCGTCTGTCGATGTTTTCGACTCTGTCCAGAAGCTGCCTGCGCTGCGCGCTGAGCTGAACAAAGTGCGGCGTCACTAGATGATCTGCGCAGAGCGTCTTCAGCGCGTCGATGTACCAGTCGTCCTCCGGGCCGCCGTAGCAGAACGTCGTGATGATGGCGCGGGAGTCGGACTTAAACAGGAGCGCCAGCGCATGGAGCCTGAGTTTGCACGCAAACTGCCTGCGCGCATCGAAGCCGCTATCGGCACCCAGTAGCTCAATGGCGAGATCGTACGTCATGTGATTGTGAAACAGGCATGCGGACAGCCGACCCGCTAGCGCCTTCCCAACGGTCAATTTGCCGACGGCTGGCGGGCCATACAGCATGACGAACTGTCTATCGTGGTGGAACAAGGGCATCCTCGCGTCATTGGGCTGTGCTTGTGGTCCCGGGCGCATAGTAGGTGACATTGAGCGTGTTGCGAGTGACGCTCCCCGTGGTGCACAGCCGCGTCACTTCGTGCCACGTGTCTTCGTAGGCCCCATCGCGAATGATCACTGTCGCATTTCCGACAATGGGGAGCACAACGTGGCGCGCGTCATGGTGATTGCGTGGATCAAGAATACGAAGCAGCCCGCCCCAGTCGCGCTCCCAGTGGGCGTTGAAGTAGATGATCAGGCGAAATCCCTGGCACAACGATGCATCGACGTGGGGCAGGTAATGGGTGTCCTGCCCTCCACGAAACGCAATGGCCTCCATCGGGAATTTGCTCAGGTCCGTTCCGCAAAAGTGGGACATTGCGGACCTGAAGTCCTCCGACACGAGCTCGCCGCACATCGCCTGCCACGCATCCGTTAGCGCCGCTGGCTGGTCGACGCCGAACGAGCCCAGAGGGATGATCGTGCGTCGATAAAAATGCCCGCCGTTGCGTTTCCGGAAGTTGAATCCCTCTGTCGGAAATTCATCTGCGAGTTTGTTCGCCAAAGCGTCGTTTTGCCATATGTTCTGCAGTTCTCCCCATTGGAACGGCGCGTCGTGGCGTGTTCCTCCTGCAATCTGCCTGAGCGCGAAGTATGCGGACGTCATGTTCTCCCTCGTACGAAAAGAAAGCGTCAGTGATGCGATGCTTCGTCTATCGCATGGCTCAATCGTTGCGCCAACTCGTCGATCTCGGCGTCATCGATCATGAACGGCGGCGCGAGCTTGAGATGTCGATCCGCAGCGCCAATGAACAGACCGTGTCGACGCGCGTCGTATTGCGCTTGGCTACATGCCGCTGGCGAGGACAAGGTGATCGACAACATCAGTCCTTTCCCTTGCACACTCACGACATCGTCGGTCGCGGGTAGACGGTCACGAATCGCCTGCAGCAAGCGCGTGCCCTTCGCTTTGACCCGTTCGTAGCAATCCTCGGCATCCAGGTGCTCGAGAATGAATAAAGCTGCGCGGCAACCCAGCAGGTTGCCGGACTGGGTATGGCCGTGGCGGAAAAACGGGAGCGGCTGTGTTGCGAAGACATCGGCGATCTTGGCGGTCGTCATGACGGCGGTGATCGGGAAGCCGCCGCCGAGACATTTGCTGAAGATCACAATGTCCGGACTCGCGCCCTGGGACACTGACTCGCACAGGACCCCGGTGCGTCCGATGCCACAATACACTTCGTCGAAGATCAGGGGGATATCGTACGCCCTGGCGAGCGACGACAGGACTCGCAAGAAGCCAGCTGGAAACTGCCGGGTTCCCGCCATCGCCATCACCGGTTCGATGATGATCGCCGCCACGGTCGATCCATGCTCGGCAAGCAGCGCTTCCCATTCTGCCACGTCGTCGATGCTCTGCGGCAGTGGCATCGTCATTGAGCACTCTTCGACAAGCGCCAAGGAGCCTTCGTTGATGAAGGGGCGTCGTGTCGCGAGCATCGCGCCAAGCGTGCAGCCGTGATACGCACCGTCGATGGCGACGACTTTTATCCGCTGTGGCTGCCCGCGACCGCGTTGATACTGCCAAGCCATCTTCATTGCGGCTTCGACCCCCTCGCTGCCGCTTCCTACCAGGAACGTATGTACGAGTCCGGCGGGCGCCAATACATCGCCTAGCCGCTCTGCAAGCGCTTCGGGTAGGAGCGTACTCGTCCCGATGTTGCACGCGTGCACCAGGCTGTCCATCTGCCGTTTGACGGCGTCGATCAGTGCCGGGTGAGAATGACCGAGGCAGTGGTTGTAGCTGCCGGAGATGCCGTCCAGATAGGGTTTGCCCGCATCGTCGTAGAGATAAACCCCTGCGCCGCGCACGATCCTGGGGCGACAATCCTCAAGGGTCATTGGCGTATACGGCGGCCAATAACCGCGCGGCCTAGATGTAGCGTTCATAGGGTGTCCCTTTAATCGAACATCTCAGTTGCGCGTCGTTTTCAACTATCGATGAGATCGACGCTGTTTCCTTTTTTCCGGTTCCCGGTTCCAGTCGTACGACCGATACCCCCAGGAACGCGAGCAGCTCGGCATGTGTGCTCTCAGGGTTGTCGAGCAGTTGCTCGTATTCGATGGAGAGGATGTCGTAGTGGCCGAAGCGTTCGCAGAACGCGGCGCGATTGGCAAGGTCGTGATCGATGAAATCTACGAGTTCCTTTTGCGCTACGGACAGCCGGACATACCCACGCGCGGACTCATCGTCCCTGCCGACATACCAGACATGATCGAGCAGGCTTTTTCTCAGAGAGACCATGCGCTCAAGGCGATTGCGTCGATCCAGCAGAATGATCTTCAGTTCAGGCAAGTCCGCCAACGTCTCCCAGACATTGACGCCTCCCCATTCAGAGTCGAGATCGCGAAAGAGCACGAACCCGACAGCCTGCACGTACTCAAAGTACGGGCGGAACAGATGTCGATCGAGGATGTGTTCCGCAGTGGTGTCCTGTACGGAATAGGGCAGCAAGTGCTGACCGAACCGATTGAATGCTTCGCCATGCATCTCGATGCATGGGTGGGAGCCGAGCAGCGTGCGCAACAGGTGCGTCCCGGAACGGGGCGTCGAGACGATGACGAATTTCGTGTACTGCTTCTGCGCCGTGGCAACCGTGTCGTTCATGCTGCCGCCGACCCATTTGTTGTGCTCCGCCTGGGCGACTTTCGCGCGCAAGAGATCAAAGACCTCTGGCGAGTGCTTTGCCAAGCCGAGCAGCGGTGCGATCACCTCGTCACCCCGCAGCCCTTTGCTGCTCCAGCTTCTTCCACTGTTCCGGTACTCGCGAACGAACTCGACGATCGCCGAGGTCCTGGGCGGGTCGATCGGGTATTTTGCAAGATCACTACCAATGCGTGCCGCAAGTTCGCTGGTGGGGTACGACATCCACAAGGACCACTGAGACGCAAGCAGTGGCGCCGTTGTCTCAGCCATTCGTGCGGGGGACCTTCGACCGGAGCGCGGCGGACCGTGTCTGCGCTGCGCATGCGCCAGGGGCTGAGAGGAACAGGCCTCGCAGCAGAATACGCGGGTTGCCCGGATCGTCGACGTAGGCGCTTCGTCCGTGCGAGAGCTGGTCATTGCGCATGATCAATGCCTGCCCCTTTCGCAGGGGAAAACTCAATGTGTAGCCGCTGTCCGGCTTGGTGAGACGCGTCAAGTAAGCAGCCGCATCGAGCACTCTCGGGTCCATGCGCCGGGAATAGTCCCAGTCGGCCGTTACGTCCAGGGTAAACCCACCAACCATTGCGCCGTCTTCTTCTGCGAGGAAGATCGGGCCGACGTGCTCGTACTGCCTATCCAGCTGCGGATCGGTAGACCTGCGTCGGAACGCCTTCGGGGCCAGGAGGCATTGGGCGAGATCCGGGTGATGGTGGGCAAGCGTCTGAAATGCCGACACGCTGTCGAACAGGATCGATTCGCCGCCACGCAGCGCGTGCTGCTTGCAAAGGAGGATTGAGGTCTTGATCGTGCCGATGGGTAGATACGAACCGTCAGTGTGCAATGCCGCGCTTGACGTTCTGTTGAAGACATCATGCACGCCTGTGGTCAAGCCACCGACCTGGTTCATGCCTGACGGCGACATGCCTTCCGTGTGCAGGCGACGATTGAAGTCAGACTGATACATCGGGCCAAGACAATAGCGCGCCGACATCTGCTTAAAATCGGATGCGTCGAATCGCCATTGATCCCTGACAATCGCGAATCCATATCTGCCGACGTCACGCATGACTGCTGTGACATCGTCCGCATCAAGCACCTGTGCAGACCAACCGCTGAAACGACTTTGCATACCACCTCATCTGATGGCGATTAAGTTTGGCGCATGACGCTCTGAAGAGAAACCCAGGCGTCAGGTTTGCGCCAGGATCGAGATGTTGTCGCCTAACATGCTCTCTTATGTACTCGACGAAATATCGCAGCAATCTGCTCATGAGCGCGCCTTAGTCGAGCCTGTCATTATCGTCGGCCACTTAAGGTCCAAGTGCAACAACCTGGCACCGAAGTTATGGATGGGACGACGAAGGCATTGACGCTGAGGATGATCCATACCTTCCCCAACAGGCTGAGCATCAGCCTCCTGGCGTTGCACTGGCTGCGATGGTCTTTTGGGTTCGCCAACTGGGTGCGGTGGCCGCATCTGCGCTAGGAGCTGCTCCAACGTGCTTGAGCCAATCGATTTTTCGCGAAAAATTCTTGCGGCGACAACGCGTTAGGACGCAATCAGCTGTTTTTTTTTACCGGGCGAATTCCTGCCAACCCTCGATTGATTGCCCATCGCGGCTCAAGGCGCATAGCTGCAATAATTACATCCGGGGAACAGGAGGGCTAGATTGACCGCTCAAACACCACCTCCGGTATCTCATGATCATACCTTCGCGCCTTTTGCGTTTATCGCTCGGTGTCAGCGTCTGTGTGGCCGCAATCAGCGTAGCAGCGCAAGCCATCGCTCCCGAAACAACCGCTTCCTCCGCAACCGAGGCCGGTGCGCAACAGCAGGATCCCGCACCTGAGGTTTCCCCACATTTCCTCCTGGCAAATCAATCACTTGCGACGTAATTGCCTGGAAGAAAGTGCGCGCATGGCGCAATCTTCAAGGTGACTAAGCCAGAGAAGGTTGACGACCATGCG
>Ga0114992_100092_pt1 | contig 16239 bp, 13 predicted proteins | sample MSEELM_DM5_FD_89584 | JGI IMG/M metagenome (GOLD analysis project Ga0114992, IMG submission 89584) | Subsurface microbial communities from deep shales in West Virginia, USA - MSEEL M_DM5 | ecosystem: Environmental > Aquatic > Deep subsurface > Shale gas/oil reservoir > Produced water/Flow back ... | reverse complement strand
GTCCAGCAGCGCCACCTTGACGAAGGGCACCACCAGCCGGCCGATCATCTCGCGCGAGCGGTTTTCCAGGTCGCGCTCGTCCAGCATCACGTCGAACAGCATGCCGACCAGGTCGATCGCATCCTCGTCCATCGGATCCAGCTTTGCGGTGGCCGGGTCCACGCCCAGACGCGTGGCGCTGTTGAGCACTTCGTTTTTCAGACGCTGCGCAAGCGATTCGTTGTCGTCACCGATCGCCGCCTGCAGCGTGGCACTCGGCGTGGCCTGCAGCAGCGACAGCACCGACATCATCTCGCGCTGGCTCAGCGGGCGTTGCTGCCCCACCGCCACGGATGCAGCGGATGCGGCGTTTTCACGCACGTTGCGGGTCTGCTGCAGCAGCTCGTGCAGCGCATCGAGCAGCATGCCCTGGCTGCCGCCCGGGTGATCGGCGTCGCCGTCCCCGCCCGCATGGCCATCGGCACTGCCGCGCTGCGCGGCCGCCTGCATGCGCCCGCGGCTATGCGCCCAGCGATCCAGAAACCGGTTGGCCCAAGCCGGCGCGTACTGCTCGTTGGGGTCTTCGCCAGCGGCCTCGCCATCAAACCCCTGGCCGTCGGCGGCGCTGCGTTCGCCCTGCGCCTGGTCGCGCGGCTGCATACGCGGCGGCGCACGCTTGGGCTGGGAAATCTCGGGCATCACCCCGGCCTTGGCCAGGGTCTCGTCCAGGCGGGCGTATAGCTTGCCGATCGGCTCGGCCAGGTCGCGCTCGCACAGTTTGATCAGCACCAGGCGCACTTCCGGCGCCAGGTCGCAGGTGGCAAAGGCTTCGTGGATGGCTACGCCCAGATGCTCGGGGCCCACCGGGTTGGTATCGGCCACCAGCTCCAGGCCCCCGGCGATCCAGCCCAGGCGACGATCAATCCGCGCCAGCACCTGCTTGAAATCCCGCAGCAGCACGGTGGCCAGGTTGCGCACCGCCAACCGCGATTCCAGCACGTGCTCAGGCACCAGACTCAGCGGGCCGGTGCCCATGTCGCCGGCCAGCACCACCTCGGCCGACAGCGGCGTGCCTTGCAGCAAGGCCTGCCAACCGGCCTCGAGCTGCTGGCGGAATTGTGCAGAAACCTCGTCGCGCTTGCGGCGCAGTTCGCGCATGCCATCGAGAAACAGCAACTGTGACGCGCCCGCGGATTCGGCACGGTCGAACAGGACATCATCGAAATGTGCCACTGCAGCTGCAAATACCTGCGCGATCGGCGGCACGAAGACAGCGTGCGCCTGATCGAGCAAGCGTTGGTCACGGCCCGGGTGTCCCGACGGACTGGGCTGGAAGGTCATGCGCAAAGGCTCCCCGCCTTTGCAGGCGTGAAAATTCTCGAACGAGGAAAAACAGACGCGGCCCCAAATTCCGCCCTCGCATGGTAGGCGGTTCGTACGCGCGATAAATGTGACGAAGTTCTCACTTTACTCGTGACCGCCCTGGGTTTGCATGGCAGTCGGACATCCTAGCCCCTGCATTGCACTGGAGCTTGCCAGAATCGGCCGGGCGGCGGCCAAGGTTAAGCATGCGCGGCGCCGGAACCATCTAGGCGGTCCACCACCCCTTGCATGGCGCTGTAGAAGGCATCGTCCTCGCGGTGCAGGCGCAGCCGGTCCAGCCAGACCATCATGGCCAGTTCTTCGGGCGAGGACACGCACAAGCGCCCACCACGGCGGTTGACGAACATCAGCCGCCCGGAGATCGGGCTGATCCAGGACAGCTTGCCCGGCTGTACACGCCCGGCGCGGTCGATGAAGTCCAGGCAGGTTCCCAGCGGCAACCTGCGGAAGTAATCGGCGGTGACGCGGTCAAATTCCACCTCGGCAGAGGCGTCCAGCATCGGGGTCAGCGGTTCGGCCACCGCATCGGCGGGGCTGGCGCCGACCCGCAAGCTCGCCAGGATCGGCGCGGCCGCGCCCTGCCCGGCCACCAGCGCGTGCTGCAGTTCCTGCAGCGCCTGTTCGGCTTCGCGCTGGGCCAGCCCGGCCTGGGCAAACGCCTGCAGCAATGCCGCGCGGTACGGCTCCAGCGCTTCGCCGCCGCCGGCCTGGCTCAGCTGCGCCAGCACCGCGTCGCCGAGCGCCAGCGCCTCTTCGAGCAGCGGGCCGGCGCCATCGCCGCGCAACGCCGCCTGCTGCACCGCCGGGTGCCAGACGCGGCTGAGAAAATGTTCCACCACCGGCGGCAGCGCGCCACGCGCCAGCCGCTCGGCCAACGCCTGTGCGGCGACGCCGCGCGCACGCTCGCGGCGTTCTTCGGCGCGTTGCAGTTCGTTGGCACGGCGCTCGGCGATTTCCACCCGGCGCCGGTATTGCTCGTAGCTGGCGCCGAACTCGGCCTCCAGCGACAGAAACACTGCCGGGTGCTCGTCGAAGTCGCGCACCACCTCGTCCACCGCGGCCTGCACCTGCGCCAGCAACGCCTGCTCGGCCGAGGTTTCGCCACCGTTGCCGTCGCAGGCCTCCACCAACAGGTTGAGCAGGCGCCGTGCAGGATGACCATCGCGCACGAACAGGCGGCCGTCGAGCATGGCCATCTTGGCCATCGGCACCAGCAGATGGCCCAGCAAGGCGCGCTGCCAATCGGACAGATGGCTCTGCACCAGGATCGCTTCGAACAACAGCGCCACCAGATCCAGCGCGTCTTCGTCGTCAGGATTGAGGCGGGCGGTGGCCGGGTCCACGCCCAGCGAGGCCGCCGCACGCATCACCTGCTGGCGCAGCCCGCGCGCCAGGCCCAGCTGCAGCCCGTCGATGGCCTCAAAGCCGGCCTTGGGCATGGTCTGCAGCAATGACAGGGCCGAGACCACTTCGCGCGGCGACAGCAACCGTTGCTCGGTGGAGACAGTTGCCTGGCCCGGCTCGCGTTGCCGGCGGGCATGCTGCAGCAACTGATGCAGCCCGGCCGGCAGCACGTCTCGGCCGGTGCGCAGATGCACGTCGATGACCTCCACTCCGACCAGCGCACTCTGGCCGCCGGACCAGTCGGCGAAGAAGCGTGCGATCCAGTCGGGCGCATCGCCGCTGTCTTCGCCCACTGCCTCGCCCTGGCGCGGAATCCCGCGCCGGCGGCTGCGTGCCTTTGGCAGGTCGCGCAGGCGCGCCACCTGTGCCAGCGCCTGTTCGAGTTCGCTGTAGCGTGTGCCGACGCGGTCCATCAACTGCTGCTCGCACAGTTTGATCACCGCCAGATGCACCTTCGGCGCCAGGCTCACGCCCTGGAAGGCTTCGTACAGCGCCACGCCCAGGTGCTCGGGGCCAAACGGATTGCTGTCGCCGTCAATGCGCAGGCCGCCGGCAATGAAGCCCAGGTAGCGGTTGAGCCGCATCAGCTCCGGGCGCCACTGGTGTTGCAGGGCGCCCGCCAGGTTGCGCACCGCCAGGCGCACCTCCAGGTCGTGTTCGGGCAGCAGGCTCAGGCCCGCGCCGCCGCGCGCCAGGGTGCGGTCGGCCGACAGCGGGCGCCCGGATTCCAGGCCTTGCCAGGCCTGCGCCAGATGCCCACGGAAGCGCGCGGTGATCGGCTCACGTTGCTGGCGCAACGCCTTGATCGCTTCCATGAAATCGTTCTGCGCCGGGCCGGCATCGGCCGCCAGCCGGAACAGCGACTCGGCCAGCACGTCCTGCACGTCCAGGAAGGCGTCGGCCAGCGGCACGAGCACCACCTCGCGCACCTGATCCAACAGTTGCGGGTTGCGGCTGGGAAGCGCATCGGTGGGCAGGAACTGGGTCATCGGACGACGCGAAGGGCACGCATGAAGAAGGATCTGCCATGGCAGGCGGACAGCGCCCGGCCGGCCATGGTGCAACGGGCGTTGGGAAGGGCCCGTCTATAATCGAGCACCCCCGCCGTGATCCGGAATTATGCACGCACCGTATTCGCTCCAGGCGCTGGACGCCCGCCGCTCGGTTCCCTCCAAACAACTCGGCGAGCCCGGCCCGGACGAGGCCACCTTGTTACGCATGCTTACCTCGGCGGTGCGCGTGCCCGACCACGGCAAGCTGGTGCCGTTCCGCTTCCTGCGCATTGCCGGCGATGCACGGCAGGCGCTGGGCGAGTTCCTGGCCGAACGCACCCTGGCAGGCGATCCGTTGACGCCGCCAGCGGCCGTGCAAAAGGACCGCGAACGCTTCAGCCAGGCGCCACTGGTAATTACGGTTATCGCCACGCTGCAGCCGGAGCACAAGGTGCCCGAGCAGGAACAGTTGATGACCGCAGGCTGCGTCTGCTTTGCGCTGCTGCAGGCTGCGCAGGCGCATGGCTTCGGTGCGCAATGGCTGACCGCCTGGATGGCCTACGACCCGGCGGTGGCCGGGTATCTGGGGCTGGGCGAACACGAGCGCGTGGTCGGCTTCATCCACATCGGCACACCGCGCATGCAGGTGCCCGAGCGCGAGCGCCCCGACCCACGCGCACTGCTGCGCGACTGGACGCCGTGACCACGCCCGCGCCCCCGCTTGCCACCGCGCCGCTTGCCGCGGCGCTGCGGACGCCGCGCCCGGTGCCGCTGTATCTGGTTGATGCCAGCCTGTACGTGTTCCGCGCCTGGCATTCGATCCCGGACGAGTTCCAGGACGCGCAGGGCTGGCCCACCAATGCGGTGCATGGCTTTGCCCGCTTCCTGCTGGATCTGCTCGAACGCGAGCGCCCGCAGCACATCACCATCGCGTTCGACGAAGCGCTGGACAGCTGTTTCCGGCATGCGATCTACCCTGCTTACAAGGGCAACCGCGAGCCCGCGCCGGACGCACTGCGCCGCCAGTTCGCGCATTGCAAGGCACTGTGCGCCGCCTTGGGGCTGAGCGTGCTGGCCCATCGCGAATACGAAGCCGACGACCTGATTGGCAGCGCGCTGCACAGCGCGCGTGCGCAGGGCCTGCGCGGCATCATCGTCTCGGCCGACAAGGACTTGTCGCAGCTGCTGTTCGAACACGACGAACAGTGGGACTACGCGCGCAATGTGCGCTGGGGCATGGACGGGGTGAAGGCACGCCATGGCGTGCACGCGCACCAGATGGCCGACTACCTGGCGCTGTGCGGCGATGCGATCGACAACATCCCCGGCATCACCGGCATCGGCGCCAAGTCTGCAGCGGTATTGCTGGCGCACTTCGGCAGCCTGGATGCCCTGCTCGAGCGGCTGGACGAGTTGCCGTTCCTGCGCTTGCGCGGCGCTGCGCAAATGGCGCTGCGGTTGCGCGAACAGCGCGAGCACGCCTTGCTGTGGCGTCAGCTCACCACCATCGCGCTCGATGCGCCGCTGGAACTCACCGAGTCCGGCTTCACGCGCGCGACCGCCGATACCGACATGCTGACCGGCCTGTGCGACAGCCTGCGTTTTGGCCCGCTCACGCGCCGGCGCCTGCTCGCCGCCAGTGGCGGCGCCGTGCTGCCGCCACCTCCCGCTACCCTGTCCCAAGGTCCCTTTCCATGAATCGACACGACACTCCGCCCACCGTGGTTTACGAAGGCAAGTACCAGCGCATGGTAGTGCGCGGCACCTGGGAATACTCCGAGCGCGTACATGCCGGCGGGCTGGCCGCGATCATTGTGGCAGTGACGCCGGACGATGCAATGCTGTTCGTCGAACAATTCCGCGTGCCGTTGCAGGCGCGCACCATCGAAATGCCCGCCGGGCTGGTGGGCGATATCCATGCCGATGAATCCATCGAGCTATCGGCGATCCGCGAACTGGAAGAAGAAACCGGCTGGACCGCCGACCATGCCGAAGTGCTGATGATCGGCCCCACCTCGGCCGGCGCCAGCAGCGAGAAGATCGCCTTCGTGCGCGCCACCGGCTTGCGCAAGGTCGGCGCAGGCGGCGGCGATGCCAGCGAAGACATCACCGTGCATGAAATCCCGCGCGCGCAGGTGGGCGCGTGGCTGGTGCAGAAGATGGCCGAGGGCTACCAGATGGACCCCAAGTTGTGGGCCGGCCTGTACCTGGTCGACCACGCACTGGATGGCACGCCGCGTGGTTGAGGTGGCCGCCCCGCTGCTCGGCCCGGATGACCCCGCGCCGTTCACGGCGCACAACGCGCAAGGCGCATCGCCGTGGTTGTTGATCGCCGATCACGCCGGGCAACGCGTGCCGGCGCGCTTGCACAACCTCGGCCTGCCGCAGCACGAACTCGACCGGCATATCGGCTGGGACATCGGCATTGCCGAGGTCACGCGCCGGTTGGCCGAGCAGCTGGACGCGTTTGCGATCAGCCAGACCTATTCGCGCCTGGTGATCGACTGCAACCGCCCGCACGCTGCCGCCAGCCTGATGCCGGAGGTCAGCGACAGCACGCCGATCCCCGGCAATGCCGGGCTGACCGACAGCGCGCGCCAGCAACGCATCGACGCCATCTTTGCGCCGTACCACGCGCGCATTGCCGCCGAACTGGACGCACGCGCGGCACGCGCCCAGCCCACGCTGCTGGTCTCGATGCACAGCTTCACCCCGGTGATGGCCGGGATCGCACGGCCCTGGCATGCGGGCGTGCTGTACAACCGCGACACGCGCCTGGCGCATCGGCTACTGCAGGCTTTGCGCGCGGACCCTGATCTGGTGGTGGGCGACAACCAGCCGTATGCGGTGAGCGACGCCACCGACTACGCGATCCCGGTGTACGGCGAAGGCCGCGGCCTGCCGCATGTGGAGCTGGAAATCCGCCAGGACCTGATCAGCGATGCCGCCGGCCAGGCCGCCTGGGCGCAGCGGCTGGCGCGGCTGTTGCCGCCGCTGGCGGAGGGTTTGCCGGGCTAAGTACCGCGCTGGTTTGTGGAGCTCATTTGTTGAGCGAAATGCCGCGATGGTTTGCCGGGCTGAAAGCGGCGTAGGAGCGCGCTTGCGCGCGGTGGGGCGTTATCGGTAAATCCCCATCGCGCGCAAGCGCGCTCCTACGTAGTTGGTCGTTGCCTTAGCGCATTGCATCGCATTGGCGCGTTGCATTCTGCAACGCAGCTACTGCTGCAACTTGGCCAGCGGCCGGGACATGCCGGCCGCTCACCGCGCGCCTTCTCAGGCGAAGCTGTCGGTCGCACGCACCAGCGCGTCGACAGTCTCCGACTCGAAGGCCGAGTGCCCGGCCGCCGGGCTGATCTTCAACTCGGCCTTCGGCCACGCCTTGTGCAGCTCCCACGCGCTCTGCATCGGGCACACAACGTCGTAGCGCCCCTGCACGATCACCCCGGGAATATCGGCGATGCGGTGCGCGTCGCGCAGCAGCTTGTCTTCGGCATCGAAGAAGCCGCCGTTGACGAAGTAATGGTTCTCGATACGTGCGAAGGCCAGCGCGAAATGCGCGTCCTCATGCCCGGTGACGAAATCCTCGTCCACATGCAGGAAGCTGGTGGCGCCTTCCCACACGCTCCAGGCCTTGGCGGCGGCCAGGCGGGTGGTTTCATCGGTGCTGGTGAGGCGGCGATGGAAGGCAGAGATCAGGTCGTGCCGTTCCTCTGCGGGAATCGCGGCGATGTAGTGCTCCCACGCATCCGGGAACAGCCGGCTCGCGCCTTCCTGGTAGAACCACTCCAGCTCCCAGCGGCGCAGCAGGAAGATGCCGCGCAACACCAGCTCGGTGACCTGCTGCGGATGGGTCTGCGCGTACGTCAGCGCCAGGGTCGAGCCCCAGCTGCCGCCAAACACCTGCCAGCGGTCGATCCCCAGATGCGCACGCAGCCGTTCGATGTCGGCGACCAGATCCCAGGTGGTGTTGTCGGTGAGATCGGCATGCGGCGTGGAGCGGCCGGCGCCACGCTGGTCGAACAGCACGATGCGGTACTTGGCCGGGTCATGGAACCGCCGCATCTTGGTATTGCAGCCGCCGCCCGGGCCACCATGCAGCATCACCACCGGCTTGCCCTGCGGGTTACCGCATTGCTCGAAGTAGAGGGTGTGGCGGTCGTCGACCTGGAGGGTGCCCTGGTCGAAGGGCGTGATCTCGGGATAGAGCGTGCGCATGCGTCGGTCCTGCGGGAAAGGCCGCATTGTATCGGCTGCTGCCAGAGGCACGCCGCGCGGCGATGCGCAGGGACATGGCGCTGCGCGCAGGCACACAGCTTGGTGTGGAATCCGTCCTTCAGGGCAGTTGCTTGCTCGACAGTGCAAACAGAACCGCTGCCGCATGCGCCGGGATCACCCCGCAGCGTGCGGCCACTGCCCCAGCGTGACGCGGTCGCGCTGCTCCAGGTCCTGATGGGTCGCCACCGCTGCAAACCCACGCGCGGTCAACAGCGCGGCCACCGCCTCGCCCTGGTCCCAGCCGTGCTCGAGCAGCAGCCAGCCGCCTGGCAGCAGATGGGCGGGCGCGTCGGCCACGATCAAACGGATGTCATCCAGGCCATCGCTGCCGGAGGCCAGCGCGCTCGCGGGCTCGTAGCGCAAATCGCCCTGTTGCAGATGCGGGTCCGTGGCGGCGATGTAGGGCGGATTGCTGGCGATCAGATCGAACCGCTCGCCGGCCAGCGGTTGCAGCCAGTGGCCGAGGCGGCACTCCACGTTATGCAGCCCATGCGCGTGCGCGTTGTGCCGGGCAATGGCCAGGGCATCTGCACTGGCATCGGTGGCGATCAACTGCGCCTGCGGCCGCTCGCTGGCAATCGCCAGCGCAATCGCACCGCTGCCGGTGCCCAGATCGGCCACCCGGATGCTGGCGGTCTGTTGCAGGCGTTCCAGCGCCAGCTCCACCAGCGTTTCGGTATCGGCGCGCGGGATCAGCGTGGCGGTGGAGACCGCCAGGTCCAGGGTCCAGAACCCGCGCGAGCCGGTCAGGTAGGCCACCGGCTCTCCCTGGTGACGCCGCTCCACCAGCGCGCCGAAGCGCTGCGCCTGCTCAGCCGGCACCGGATCGCGCCCATGCGCGAACAACCAGGCGCGGTCGCGCCCCAGCGCATGCAGCAGCAAGGGCTCCGCGTCGCTGCGCGCAATGCGGATGACCGCCTCGCGCAGCAGCTGTTCGGCGGACATGACGGCGGGAGCCTCAGACATGCGGCAACTTCACTTGTGCGAAACATCGGCCGACCATTATCGGGGATGGCAGCAGGTGCGCACGCCAGAGCCAGTCTGACGTTTTGATAGCCGCAGCCTATCTATGCAATTCCATCAATCGATTTGAGATATCTATTGATCCTACCTACCATGGCGCCTGTTCCGTCCCCCAACCCCCTTCACCGCAAGAGGAAACTCAATGTCTCTCATCAACACCCAGGTCCAGCCCTTCAAGGCGAACGCGTACCACAACGGCAACTTCATTGAGGTCACCGAAGCAAGCCTGAAGGGCAAGTGGTCGGTGCTGATCTTCATGCCGGCCGCCTTCACCTTCAACTGCCCGACCGAAGTGGAAGACGCCGCTGACAACTACGCCGCGTTCCAGAAGGCCGGCGCCGAGGTATACATCGTTACCACCGACACGCACTTCTCGCACAAGGTGTGGCACGAAACCTCCCCGGCCGTGGGCAAGGCGCAGTTCCCGCTGATCGGCGACCCGGCCCACAAGCTGACCCGCGCGTTCGGCGTGCACATTGAAGAAGAAGGCCTGGCCCTGCGCGGCACCTTCATCATCAACCCGGAAGGCGTGATCAAGACCCTGGAAATCCACGACAACTCCATCGCCCGCGACGTCACCGAGACGCTGCGCAAGCTGACCGCGGCACAGTTCGTGGCCAACAATCCTGGCCAGGTCTGCCCGGCCAAGTGGAAGGAAGGCGCCAAGACCTTGGCTCCGTCGCTGGACCTGGTCGGCAAGATCTAAGCCGCCTCACATCCCTGGCCCGGTTTCCGGGCCGGGGGTGAACCGGAGCCGGTGCCGGGCTGCCCGCCAGCCACCGCCAGCACGCACCCCGCCTTCGCGCCGGCTGCGGTTCATCCCCTTCCTCCCCAGGCGACCTGCGCATGCGCAGCGACGCCATGCCCTCCCCTTGCCCATTCCCAGGAGTTTTCCATGTTGGATGCCAATCTCAAGACCCAGCTGACCGCCTACCTGGAACGGGTCACGCGGCCGATCCAGATCCATGCCTCGATCGACGACACCCCCAAGGCGCGCGAGATGCTCGAGCTGCTCGAGGATCTGGTGCTGCTCTCGGACAAGATCAGCCTGGACGTGCACCGCGACGACAATCAGCGCAAGCCCTCGTTCGCGCTGACCACGCCGGGCCAGGACATTTCGGTGCGCTTTGCCGGCCTGCCGATGGGGCACGAATTCACCTCGCTGGTGCTGGCGCTGCTGCAGGTCGGCGGCCACCCTTCCAAGGCCACTGCCGAGCTGATCGAGCAGGTGCAGCATCTGGATGGCGACTACCAGTTCGAAACCTATTTCTCGCTGTCGTGCCAGAACTGCCCGGACGTGGTGCAGGCGCTGAACCTGGCCGCGGTGCTGAACCCGCGCATCAAGCACGTGGCCATCGATGGCGCGCTGTTCCAGGACGAGGTGGAAACCCGCCAGATCATGTCGGTGCCCACCGTGTACTTGAACGGTGAACTGTTCGACCAGGGCCGCATGACGCTGGAGCAGATCGTCGCCAAGCTCGACACCAATGCAGCCAAGCGCGATGCCGCCAAGATCGCAGCCAAGGAGGCCTTCGACGTGTTGGTGGTCGGCGGTGGCCCGGCCGGCTCGGCAGCAGCGGTCTATGCCGCACGCAAGGGCATCCGCACCGGCGTGGCTGCAGAGCGTTTCGGTGGTCAGGTGCTGGACACCATGTCGATCGAAAACTTCATCTCGGTGCCGGAAACCGAAGGCCCGAAGATGGCTGCCGCGCTTGAGCAGCACGTGCGCCAGTACGAGGTGGACATCATGAATCTGCAGCGTGCCGAGCAGCTGATCCCGGCCGGTGCCGATGGCCTGGTCGAAATCAAGCTGGCCAATGGCGCATCGCTCAAGAGCAAGACGGTGATCCTGTCCACCGGCGCGCGCTGGAGGCAGATGAATGTGCCAGGCGAAGACCAGTACAAGAACAAGGGCGTGGCCTACTGCCCGCATTGCGATGGCCCGCTGTTCAAGGGCAAGCGCGTGGCGGTGATCGGCGGCGGCAATTCGGGCGTGGAAGCGGCGATCGATCTGGCCGGCATCGTGGCGCATGTCACGCTGGTGGAATTCGACGACAAGCTGCGCGCCGACGAAGTGCTGCAACGCAAGCTGCGCAGCCTGCACAACGTGCGCATCATCACCAGCGCGCAGACCACCGAAGTGCTGGGCGATGGTCAGAAGGTCACCGGCCTGGTCTACAAGGACCGCACCGGCGGCGATACGCAGCACATCGACCTGGAAGGTGTGTTCGTGCAGATCGGCCTGCTGCCCAACACCGAGTTCCTGCGTGGCACGGTGGAGTTGTCCCCGCGCGGCGAGATCATCGTCGACGACCGCGGCCAGACCAATGTGCCGGGCGTGTTCGCGGCCGGCGACGCGACCACGGTGCCGTACAAGCAGATCGTGATCGCGATGGGCGAAGGTTCCAAGGCTGCGCTGAGCGCGTTCGATTACCTGATCCGCTCCAGCGCACCGGTCAGCGCCGACGTGGCCCAGGCTGCGTAAGCGTGAGCTCAGCCAGCGCCCGGCCCGCCCGGGCGCTGAGCTGCGGTTGGTCCAGTCCGTTCCACGTCACAGCCACGAGGGCTGCTGCACATGAATCTGCGTGACCTGAAATACCTGGTAGCCCTGGCCGACCACAAGCACTTTGGCCGTGCCGCCACTGCCTGTTTCGTGAGCCAGCCCACCTTGTCCACCCAGATCAAGAAGCTGGAAGACGAGCTCGGTGTGCCGTTGGTCGAACGTGCGCCGCGCAAGGTGATGCTCACCCCGGCAGGCCGCGAAGCCGCCATGCGCGCGCGCAGCATCGTGGCCGAAGTGGAACAGATGAAGGAAGCCGCCCGCCGCAGCCAGGACCCGGAAGCGGGCACCGTGCGTTTGGGCATCTTCCCCACCCTGGCGCCGTATCTGCTGCCGCATGTGGTGCCACGCATCCGCGAGCGTTTTCCGCGTCTGGAGCTGTTGCTGATCGAAGAAAAAAGCGACCAGCTCATCCACCAGTTACGCGAAGGCCGCATGGACGCCGCACTGCTGGCCCTGCCGCTGCAGGACGAGCAATTGCATGCCGAATTCCTGTTCGAAGAACCCTTCGTACTGGCGGTGCCGGAAGGCCATCCGCTGTCGCGGCACGACAGCATGACGCTGGACGATCTCTCCGAGCAGCGCCTGTTGCTGCTCGAAGACGGCCATTGCCTGCGCGAACAGGCGCTGGACGTGTGCCATCTTGCCGGCGCGCTGGAAAAGTCCGAATTCCAGGCCACCAGCCTGGAAACCCTGCGCCAGATGGTGGCGGCCAACGTCGGCGTCACCCTGCTGCCGATGCTGGCGGTCAAGCCGCCGGTGGCACGTTCGGAAAACATCCGCCTGATCCGCTTCCGCGAAGACAAGCAGCCCAACCGGCGCATCGCCATGGCGTGGCGGCGCAGCTCGGCAATGACGGCGTTCCTGGAGCAGCTTTCGCAGATCTTCAAGGAATTGCCGGACAGCCTGTTTACGCTGGACCAGCCGGCAAGCGGCCCGAAAGCTGTCGCCGCCTGAAGGCCGCGCACTGCCGCGGTCGCTTCACAACGCAATCTTGTCGACAATGGACGAAGGCGGCACGCAGGTGTCGCCTTTTGCTTGTCCACTCTTTACCGCTGATGCCGGCGCCTACTGGCAACGCGTGACCGGTGCGATGTGCCCGCCTGCATTGTGGTCACGCCGCGCCGCCCTCACCTGTTGTTGGAGGGCGCACCGTGCGTCCGCTGCCCTTGTCAGGAGATTGCCATGACCTCGCAACACCACAGCGGCTTGCCGCCATCCATTCTGGTGTCCAGCCACGACCTTGCCCGCCTTGAAGCGATGCTCGAGTCTTCCGCGTTGAACAACCATCCGGCCGCCGCTGCGCTGGCCGACGAACTGGGCCGCGCACGCGTCGTGCCGCCCGACCAGATTCCCGGCGATGTCGTCACCATGCACTCACGCATTGAATGCGAAGACGAGCTGCATGGCGAACGTCACACGCTCACCCTCGTGTACCCGCACGAAGCCGATGTCCAACACAGCCGCATCTCGGTGCTGGCGCCGGTGGGCACCGCCTTGCTCGGCCTGTCGGTCGGCCAGTCCATCGATTGGCGCGCACCCGGCGGACGCGACCTGCGCTTGCGCGTGACCGCTGTGCACGACCAGCCCGAAGCGGCGGGCGACTTCCGTCGCTGAGCGCGCTAACGTAACGCGCTGCGTCCTATCCCCGACCCGTTCCACGATTCGAGAGAACCCGCATGACTGCATCCCCCTCCAAGCTTGCCCAACTGCGTGACCTGTCCGTTGTCGTTGCCGATACGGGCGACTACGACGCGATCAAGCGGCTCAAGCCGGTCGATTGCACCACCAATCCCACCCTGGTCAAGAAAGCCCTGGATCTGCCGGTGTATGCCGACCTGATCGAGCGCGAGCTGGCCTGGGGCCGTGCGCACGGTGGCGAAGACCGCAACAGCACCATCAACGAAGTAGCTGATCGCCTGACCGTCGGCGTGGGCACCATGTTGTCGGAACTGGTACCCGGCCGCGTGTCCACCGAAGTGGACGCGGACCTGGCGCACGACACCCAGGCCACCATCGCCAAGGCACGCAAGTTCATCGCGATGTATGCCGAGCGTGGCGTGTCCAAGGACAAGATCCTGATCAAGATCGCCGCCACCTGGGAAGGCATCGAAGCCGCACGCCAACTGCAGCAGGAAGGCATCGACTGCAACCTGACGCTGATCTTCAACCGCTCGCAGGCGCTGGCCTGTGCCGAGGCCGGTGTGTTCCTGATCTCGCCGTTTGTCGGCCGCATCCTGGATTTCTTTGTCGCCAAGGGCCAGACCCCGGCCAGCATCGACGAAGATCCGGGCGTGGTGTTCGTGCGCGGTGTCTACGACGAGTTCAAGCGCCGCGGCTCCTCCACTGTGGTCATGGGCGCCTCGTTCCGCTCCACTGCGCAGATCGAGGCGCTGGCCGGCTGCGACCGCCTGACCATCTCGCCGGACCTGCTGGAGAAGCTCGACGCCGACCACGGCGACCTGCCGCGCAAACTGTCGCCATTGAATGCGGACAACGCGGCCATCACGCCGATCAACAGCGACAGCTTCGCCACCGACTTGGCCGCTGACGATATGGCCACCGAGAAGCTGGCCAGCGGCATCGACACCTTCGCCAAGGACCTGGAGGCGCTGCGCAAGACCATCGCCGACAAGCTCGCTGGCTGATCGTTCCCGTTGTTGCGTCACCTCCAACGCCTGCGGCATGGCCCGCAGGCGTTTTTGTTTGTGGCATTAGCGGCTGATTCGCAGCGCGCACAGACCGCCACCGACCGATGAGCTGCAGCCCAGCGCGACCTGCCACTGCCGCGTAAGCCTCCAGGCGCGTGCCGCCCCGGCGGCGCGGAACCCCAGCAACCGGCGCGTTGCTGTTTCGACAACACGCTCACAACATCTGACGGGCCGCTGCCTAGAATCCGGATTCCTCAACGGACGAAATGGACAATGGCAAACATCGCAGTGGTGATGGTCGACGGTGTCGCCGACTGGGAAATCGGCGTGGTCCTGCCTGCGGCGCGCGAGTGGTTCGGCGACCAGGTCGCCATCGCCAGCATCGACGGACAGCCGGTGCACTCGATCGGTGGCTTGCGCATCACGCCGGAATTTGCGCTCTCGGATTTGGCACCGCTGGACGCCGATCTGTGGATCCTGCCAGGCAGCGAACGCTGGCAAGCCGGCGAGATCCCCGGGCTGAGCGGCGTGTTATGCGAACGCGTGCAACAGCAGCGCCCGATTGCGGCGATTTGCGGAGCCACCATCGCACTGGCGTATGCGGGTCTGCTCGACGAGCGGCCGCACACCAGCAATTCGCTGGCGTTCTTGCAGGAGCACGTGGTGCCGTACGCCGGCGCTGCGCATTACCGGCACGAGAAAGTGGTCAGCGCCGACGGCGTGATCACCGCACCCGGCACCAGCCCGGTGGGGTTTGCGGTGACCTGCATGCGTACTCTGCATCCGGAGCGCACAGAATTACTGGCACAACTGCGCGGCATGTTCTCGGGCGAATTCGTCTAGCCGAAGCGCTTGTTCGCGTAGCGCAGGACACGCCCTTCTGCGATATACCGGCACCGAGTTTGTGGGCGGCTCGCCAATCAGCGAGCACTGCGCCTTCCCACGGCGGGGGAGGTTTCGTGCCACGCATGTGCGACATGTGCGCACGAGTGGTGGCATACCGGAACGCCGTGGAAACGCAGTTGCTGCTCGCGTGCTGGAGACTTACCAGCACGTCGCACTCAAGCCGCCGCGACTACCACTCAATGGCGTTACCGACCTCTGCGTCCACGCGCCCGACGCCGGTGCGTGACGCATGCGCCTGCAGGCGGCGTCGCGCACCAGCACGGAACCAGTCTTCCGCAACTGCGGTCGGCCACCGCAACTGGCACACAAAAAGATGGCCACGCCGTCTCCGGCGTAGCCATTGCAAGTTGCCTGGCATGCACTCCCATGCGCTGCCTGATAGTGAAAACGCTGCCGGTCACTATGGCCATCGGCACGCCACGATCACATGGCAGCGCTTGGATCCGGCCTCGCCTTTCCGCTCAGGCATCCAGCCCGATCGGGCAGCTCACTCCCGTTCCGCCAAGCCCGCAATAGCCATTGGGGTGCTTGGCGAGATACTGCTGGTGATCGTCCTCGGCGTAATAGAACGTGGGCGCCGGGTAAAGGATCTCCGTGGTGATGTCGCCATAACCGGCTGCGGTCAATTGCTGCTGGTAGGCATCGCGGCTGGCAATGGCCGCGTCGTATTGCGCTTGCGTGCTGCAGTAGATCGCCGAGCGGTATTGCGTACCGACATCGTTGCCCTGCTGCATGCCCTGGGTTGGATCGTGGCTTTCCCAGAACGTGCGCAGCAATTGTTCGAACGACACCGCCTGCGCGTCGTACACCACCAGCACCGCCTCGGTGTGGCCGGTCTGCCCTGAGCAGACTTCCGAATACGTCGCGTTCGGTGTTTTGCCCCCGGCGTAACCCACCGCCGTGGTGTAGACCCCAGGCACGTTCCAGAACTTGCGTTCCGCGCCCCAGAAGCAGCCAAGCCCGAATTGCACCTGGGCCAGGCCGGTGAACTCACCACGCAACGGGTGGCCGTTGATCAGGTGCGTGTTGTGCAGCGGCAACGCCTGGGTACGTCCCGGCAGTGCTT
>Ga0114992_100091_pt1 | contig 16326 bp, 11 predicted proteins | sample MSEELM_DM5_FD_89584 | JGI IMG/M metagenome (GOLD analysis project Ga0114992, IMG submission 89584) | Subsurface microbial communities from deep shales in West Virginia, USA - MSEEL M_DM5 | ecosystem: Environmental > Aquatic > Deep subsurface > Shale gas/oil reservoir > Produced water/Flow back ... | reverse complement strand
GGCAGCGACACCGGCAACAACGCCTGCGCCGGCCGCACCGGCCGCGCCTGCACCCGCACAAGCGGCACCGGCGCAATCCACTCGGCCGCAGGAGGGGGCGGCGTCATGAGTAAGAAATCATTCAAGCTCAGCGATCTGGACTTCAACAACATCGGCGGTTGGCCGCAGCAGGCGCGCATCGTGTTCTGCGTGGTCGTCGGCCTGTTCATCATGGTGCTGGCCTGGTTCCTGTTGATCAGCAGCAAGCGCGATGAACTCGAAGGCCTGGAATGCACCGAAACGCAGCTGCGCACCGAGTTCGAGACCCAGCAGGGCCGTGCGGTGAATCTGGAGCCGCTCAAGCAGCAGCTCGCACAGATGGAGCAGGTGCTGCAGCAGATGCTGCGCCAGCTGCCCAGCAAGACCGAAATGCCGGACCTGATCATCGACATCTCGCAGACCGCGCTGTCCAGTGGCCTGTCCAACGAGCTGTTCCAGCCGGGTCCGGAATCGCCGAAGGAGTTCTACGCCGAGAAGCCGATTGCCCTGCGCATGGTGGGCAGCTACCACCAGTTCGGCGCCTTCGTCAGCGGTGTGGCCTCGCTGCCGCGCGTGGTGATCCTGACCATGCACGACATCAACCTCAAGCCCAAGGACGCCAAGGCCGGCATCACCCCACGGGGTGCGCTGGAGCTGTCCGGCACGGTCAAGACCTATCGTTATCTGGACGATGAGGAAATGGCCGAGCAGGAAAAGGCTGCGGCCGACGCGGCGAAGAAGGGCGGCCAATGACCATGAAATTGCTCAAGATCCTGTCCTGCGTGGCGCTAATTGCAGTGTTGCCGGCGTGCACCCGCGGTGTGACCAGCACCCCGGGCGATGCGCCGAATCTGGAAGCGTGGGTGGCCGAAGTGCGTGCGCGTCCTGCGCCGCCGCTGGAGCCGTTGCCGGTGATGCAGCAGTTCGAGACGTTCGAATACGCGGCGCAAGTGATGCGCGACCCGTTCAGCGATGCCTGGGTCAGCGCGGAAGGCGGCAATGGCACGCGTCCGGATCCGAACCGGCGCAAGGAGCCGTTGGAAGCCTTCCCGCTCGATGCCCTCGACATGGTGGGGACCATTGGAGGTGGCTCGGGCCTGATCGCATTGGTCATGGCACCTGACAAGGTGACCTACCGGGTGCGGCCGGGTGTGTATCTGGGGCAGAGCGATGGCCGGGTGACCGGGGTCTACGAAGACCGCATCGAGCTGATTGAACTTGTACCGGACGGTGCGGGTGGATGGCTGGAACGGCCTGCCGCGCTCGCATTGGATGATCAATAAAGTGATAGGGGATAGCACGATGACTTTTTCCAACGCCCAGCGCCTGCGTCCGGTCCGGCGCCAGGCAATGCTCCGGGCCTGCGCGCTGGGGTTCGCGCTGGCGCTGGCGAGCGGCAGTTCGCTTGCCGCCGCCGCGCTGGCCCAGCCTGCGCAGGATCCGGCCAAGACCGCTCCGGCCAGCCTGGCGGTGTCCAAGATCGACTTCAAGCGCGGCGATGACGGCGCAGGCCGCCTGATCCTGCAGTTCGACGGCCAGGGCGCCAGCCCCGACCTGCGCACCCAAGGCGACAACGTGCTGGTCGACATCAGCAACGCCCGCCTGCCTGCCGAACTGCAGCGCCCGCTCAACGTCACCGACTTCGCCACCCCGGTGCAGCGCGTCGAGGTCAAGCCATCCGGTGGCGGCTCGCAGCTGGTGCTGTCGACCAAGGGTGCATTCGACTCGCTGGCTTACCAGACCGGCAACGAATACGTGGTGGAAATCACCCCGCGCAAGGGCCAGCCGGCCGTTGGCGGCGTGAGCGTCAGCGCGGTGACCCAGGCGGCCGCGCAGATCGCCGCGCGCGGCTACAGCGGCCGCCCGGTGACGTTCAACTTCCAGGACGTGCCGGTGCGCACCGTGCTGCAGCTGATCGCCGAGGAATCCAACCTCAACATCGTGGCTTCCGATACGGTGCAGGGCAATGTCACGCTGCGCCTGATGAACGTGCCGTGGGACCAGGCACTGGACATCGTGCTGCGCGCCAAAGGCCTGGACAAGCGCCGCGATGGCGGCGTGGTCTGGGTTGCCCCGCAGCCGGAGCTGGCCAAGTTCGAACAGGACAAGGAAGACGCCCGCATCGCGATTGAAAACCGCGAAGAACTGATCACCGATTATGTGCAGATCAATTACCACAATGCTGCGGTGATCTTCAAAGCGCTGACCGAGGCCAAGGGCATTGGTGGCGGTGGCGGCGGTGGGCAGGGTGGTGGTGGACAGGGCCAGCAAGACAATGGCTTTTTGTCGCCGCGCGGTCGTCTGGTTGCCGACGAACGTACCAACACCTTGATGATCAGCGATGTGCCGAAGAAGGTCGCGCAGATGCGCGAACTGATTTCGCACATCGATCGTCCGGTGGATCAGGTGCTGATCGAAGGCCGCATCGTGATCGCTACCGACACGTTTGCGCGCGATCTTGGCGCAAAGTTCGGCCTGGGCGGCACGCATACCTATGGCGACAATGTTGCGACCATCGGTAGCGGTGCCACCGGTGGCGGCGTGGCCGCCGGCAGAGGCTTGAATGTGAACCTGCCGACAGGTGCATTCACCAGCGGTGCGACTGCACCGAGCCTTGCCTACACATTGCTTGGGTCCAACTTCAACCTCGACCTCGAGCTTTCTGCCCTGCAGCAGGAAGGGCGCGGTGAGGTGATCTCCAATCCCAGAATCGTTACATCTAATCAGCGCGAAGGTGTCATCAAGCAGGGTCGCGAAATCGGTTATGTCACGATTACAGGCGGTACGGCGGGTCAAGCCGCGACACCCAACGTCCAGTTCAAGGAAGTCTTGCTGGAACTGAAGGTGACGCCGACCATCACCAACGACAATCGTGTTTTCTTGAATATGAATGTCAAGAAAGACGAGGTCGATGAATTGATCGAATTGCCAAATTACGGCACGGTTCCCTCCATCAATCGGCGCGAAATCAACACCGCTGTGTTGGTGGACGATGGTCAGACTGTGGTGATTGGCGGTGTCTATGAATTCAGTGACCGCTCCAGCGTCAATAAGGTCCCGTTCCTTGGCGACGTCCCGTTCTTGGGAAATCTCTTCAAGAGCCGCGGCCGCAGCAAGGACAAGGCCGAGCTGCTGATCTTCATTACGCCGAAGGTCCTGCGCGTCGCATCAGCTGTTCGCTGATCCGTACCGCACTGAAGAAGCCGGGCATGCCGTGTGCATGCCCGGCTTTCTTGTGTCCGGAAGACGAGCATCAGGCATGACCCCGGTCACTCACTGAACATCTTCCGCCCGCACAGTGAACCAATCGCGTTCGAATCGGTCACACTGGGTCTATGAACGCACCGCCGCTCCTTCCGCCAGAAGCCGCCGCCGCGCCCGCCGAGGACCGGCTGCATGGTCAATTCACCGCGCTGCGCGAGTCGCTGGCGCAACGCATCGTGGGGCAGTCCGCGTTGGTCGAGCGGCTGCTGATCGCCTTGCTGGCCGACGGCCACCTGTTGGTGGAGGGCGCGCCCGGCCTGGCCAAGACCACCGCCATCCGCGCACTGGCCTCACGGCTGGAAACCGATTTTGCGCGTGTCCAGTTCACGCCGGACCTGCTGCCGGCCGATCTGACCGGCACCGAGATCTGGCGGCCGCAGGAAGGGCGCTTCGAGTTCATGCCCGGGCCGATCTTCCATCCGATTTTGCTCGCCGATGAAATCAACCGTGCGCCGGCCAAGGTGCAGTCGGCGCTGCTGGAAGCGATGGGCGAGCGGCAGGTCACGGTGGGCCGGCATACCTATGCCTTGCCGCAGCTGTTCCTGGTGATGGCCACGCAGAATCCGATCGAGCAGGAGGGCACGTTCCCGCTGCCGGAGGCGCAGTTGGACCGCTTTCTGATGCATGTGCGGATCGGGTATCCGCAGGCCGATGCGGAGGCCGAGATCCTGCGCCTGGCGCGTGAAACCGCACGCGACACCCTGGAAAAGCATGCGACGGTGCCGGACAAGATTCCGCTGGAGGATGTGTTCGCCGCACGCCGCGTGGTACTGGATGTGCATCTTGCGCCGCAGCTCGAGCGCTACCTGATCGAGATCGTGCTGGCGTCGCGCGATGCGCAGCGTTACGACCCTGCGCTGGCGCGGCGTATCGCCTGGGGCGCAAGCCCGCGTGGCTCGATCGCGCTGGAACGCTGCGCGCGCGCACGTGCGTGGTTGGCCGGCCGCGATTACGTGACCCCGGACGATATCCGCGCCATCGCGCCGGACGTGCTGCGCCATCGCGTGCTGCCCAGCTACGAAGCCACCGCCGAAGGCTGGGATGGCGAACGTCTGGTCGCCGCGCTGTTGGAAAAGATTCCGCTGCCCTGATCGGGTAGCGTTGCTGCGGTATGCCGCCCTTTCGCCCGAAGCCGATCGCCTCGATGCCGTCCTCGCCGTCTGGTCCTGCCCCGTTGTCCGTCGCTGGCGATGGCGTGCGTCCGCAGCTGGCCGAGTTGATTGCGTTGCGCGGTGCCGCTCGCCAGCGGCATCAACCGGGCCGTGGCCGGCATGGGTTGGTGGGTCCGGTGCCGGCGGCAACACGCGGGCGTGGCATGGAATACGCCGAGTCGCGCGAGTACGTGGCCGGCGATGATGCGCGGCATATCGACTGGCGCGTCACCGCACGCACCGGACGCGCGCACACCAAGTTGTTTCAGGCCGAACGCGAGCGGTTGAGCCTGATCGTGGCCGACACCGCGCCCGCGCTCTTCTTCGGCACCCGGGTGCGCTACAAGTCGGTGCAGGCGGCACGCGCCGGTGCCGTGGCGGCCTGGCTGGCGCAGCGGCAGGGCGACCGGATTGCCGCGTTGCGTGGCACCGCCAGCGAAGCGCCGATTGCGCCACGCGCCGGGCAGCGCGGGGTGTTGCCGGTGCTGGATGCCTTGGCGCGCTGGTATGCGCAGCCGCCGGCCGATGATGCCGGGTTGCAGGTCGGGCTCGACCATGCGACACGCCTGTTACGCCCGGGCGCGCGCCTCACCGTGCTCGCCGATGCACGCAGTGCCGCCGCGGTGCCCGAGTCGCGCTGGTCGGGGCTCGCCCTGCATCACGAGGTGGTGGTGATCGTGCTGGTGGATCCACTGGAGCTGGCACCGCCCGCGCGTGCGCTCACCTTCGACGCGGGCGGGCAACGGATCACCGTGGACCTCACCACGCAGGCCGGGCGCGCGCAGTGGAATGCCGAATTCGTCGCGCCGCTGGAACGGTTGTCGACGCTGCTGCAGGCGCGTGGTGTGCGCCTGCACCGTCTGTCCACGGCCGATGCCAGTGATGCCTGGCTGGGCGGCGGCGTCTCTTCAGTGCGGGAGTCATCGCGATGACGCCCGACACCCTTCCGCTGCGCGATGTGCACCTGCCGCCGTCACCGTCGTGGTGGCCGCTGGCCTTGGGCTGGTGGCTGGTGATCGCGGCAATCGTTCTGGTGCTGGGCACGTTGGCTTTGTGGTGGTGGCGTCGCCGCCGGCGCGCCCAACGCTGGGCGGCGACCTTCGACGCTGCGCTGCAGGCGGCCAGCACGCCAGCGCAGCGGCTGGCGGCGCTGTCGGCGTTGCTGCGGCGTGCCGCGCGCACGGTTGACCCACAGGCCGATCGGCTGCAGGGCGATGCTTGGCTGCAATTGCTGGATGGCCGCAAGGGCCATGCGTTTTCGCAGGGCCCCGGCCGTGTGTTGCTGGACGGTGGGTTTCAACGTGACCCGGCAGTGAGCGATCTTGCGGCGGTGGAGCAGCTGGCACGCCAACGCTTCCTTCGCCTGATGCAGGGGCGGCGATGAACTGGCTGCAGTGGTCGCAATGGCAGGATGCGCTGGCGCACTGCGCGTGGCCGTGGGCCTGGTGGTTGATGCCGCTGCCGTTGCTGATGTGGTTCTGGCCGCAGCGCCGCACGCAGGCATCCGCATTGCGCGTGCCGTATGCCCAGCAGCTGCGTGCGATGGTAAGTGCGCCACGCATTCCATCGCTGCGTGCGCCGCGCTGGCTGGCGTGGCTGGGATGGTTTTTGCTGTGTGCCGCGCTGGCGCGTCCGCAACAACTGGGCGATGTGATCCAGCCGCCGCGGGAGGCACGCCAGATGATGCTGGCGGTGGACCTGTCCGGCAGCATGAGCGAACCGGACATGGTGCTGGGCGGCAATGTGGTGGACCGCCTGACCGCGGCCAAGGCGGTGCTCTCGGACTTTCTGGACCGGCGCGAAGGCGACCGGGTGGGCCTGTTGGTATTCGGGCAGCGCGCCTATGCGCTGACGCCGCTGACCGCCGACCTCACCAGCGTGCGCGATCAGCTGGCTGACAGCGTGGTGGGCCTGGCCGGGCGCGAAACCGCAATCGGTGATGCCATTGCCTTGTCGGTCAAGCGTCTGCGCGAGCAGCGCCATGGCCAGCGTGTCGTGGTGCTGCTCACTGACGGCGTCAACACCGCTGGCGTTCTCAACCCGCTGAAGGCGGCCGAGCTTGCCAAGGCCGAGGGCGTGCGCGTGCACACCATCGCCTTCGGTGGCAGCGGGAGCTATTCGTTGTTCGGGGTGCCGATTCCGGCCGGTGGCGGCGACGATATCGATGAAGACGGCCTGCGCAAGATTGCCGAGCAGACCGGTGGGCGCTTCTTCCGAGCCCGCGATACCGAGGAACTGGCCGGCATCTACGCCGAGCTGGATCGCCTGGAACCGGTGAAGGCCGCGGGGCCATCGGTGCAGCCGAAAGTCGAGCGTTATTACTGGCCGTTGGGCGCGGCGCTGCTGATTGGGTTGCTGGCCTACGCACTGCCGCGGAGATGGCGATGAGCACGCTGAGTACCGCGTTGCAGACACTGCATCTGCTGCGTCCGCAATTGCTGTGGGCGCTGGTGTTGATCGTGCCGGCGGCGGTGCTGTGGTTCCTGCGCCAGCGCGATGCGGACGTGTGGCGGCAAAGTGTCGATGCACATCTATTGCCACAGCTGCTGGTGACCGGCGGCCGCCGTGGGTGGTTCGGTTTTGTGCTTGCGGTTGTGGCCTACAGCGTGGCGGTCGTTGCGATGAGTGGGCCCAGTTGGCGGCAAACCGAGCGGCCGGTGTATCAATCCAACCGGCCGTTGGTGGTGGCGTTGGATCTGTCCTCCAGCATCAACGCCAACGATTTGCCGCCCTCGCGGTTGCAGCAGGCACGCGCCAAGCTGGCCACGCTGTTGCGCGAGCGTGCCGGTGGCGATGTGGCGTTGCTGGCATACGCGGGCGAGAGTTTTACCGTGGCGCCGCTGACCGAAGATGCGGCCAACGTGGCCCTGTTTCTGGATGCGTTGTCGCCGTCGGTGATGCCGGTGGATGGCAAGCGTGCGGACCGCGCTATCGAGGCGGCGGTGCAGCTGCTGTCGCAAGCTGGCTTCAAGCAGGGCGACATCCTGGTGATGAGCGACAGTGCCGATGAGTCGGCTGAAAGCGCTGCGCGGGTCGCGCGCTCGCGCGGCTTTAATGTCTCCACCTTGGGGGTGGGCAGCGCGCGTGGCGCGGCCTACCGCGCCGCGTCGGGTGAGATCGCGCAGGCGCGGCTGGACGAAGCGAGCTTGCGCGATCTCGCCGGCCAAGGCGGTGGTCGTTATGCACCGCTTGCCGCTGACGATGCCGACCTGCGTGCGCTGGGCGTGCTGGACCCGGCACAACAACCCGCGGCCGACGAGGCCGCCGCCGCCGCGAACGGCAGCAAAACCTGGCTCGATGAGGGCTACTGGTTGCTGTTCCCGGTGATGGCGCTGGCGTTGTTGGCGTTCCGCCGGCGCGCAGCGGTGATGGTGCTGGCGTTGTTGTGTGTCGGGCCCTTTGTCGAACCGGCGCAGGCGGCGGAAGGGACGTTGTGGCAACGCGCTGACCAGGTGCAGCAGCAACGCCTGGACGCCGGTGTGCAGGCCTACCGCAAGGGCGATTTCGCCGCCGCGCAGAAGGCCTTCGAGGCCGTGCCCACCGACCAGGGCTGGTACAACCTTGGCAATGCGCTGGCCCGTCAGGGGCGCTACGACGATGCGATTGCCGCCTACGACCGTGCGCTGCGGCGGCAACCCCAGCTGCAGGACGCCATCGCCAACCGCGCCGCGGTGGACGCGGCGCGCAAGCGTCAGCAGCAGAACAAGGACGGCAAGGGCAAGCCGCAGCAAGACCAGAACAAGGGCGACAAACAGCAGGATCAGAACAAGGACGGGCAGGGCAAGCCGGAACAAACTCCCGGCAAGGACGGGCAGGATGGCAAGGGCGGCCAGGACGGCAAGCCGTCTTCGCAGCCGCCCAAGGACGGCCAGACGCCGGGCCAGCCGTCGCCAGCGGGGCAGGGCAAGCAAAAACAGCCCGACAGCCCGCCGCAGACGCCGGATGCCCAGGCCCAGCAGCAGGCCGATGCAGCGCAACGCCGCAAGATGGAACAGGCCATGGCGCAGGCCGGTGCCAAGGGCGCGCCCACAAAGGAGCAGCAGGCCGCCGCCGCGGCCGCTGCAGAAACGCCGGAGCAGCGCGAGCAACGGCAGGCGGTGGATGCATGGATCCGGCGCGTGCCGGATGATCCGGGCAGCCTGTTGCGCGCCAAATTCAGGCTGGAACACGAACGCAGGCAACGGGACGGACAATGACGGGCAACGGGCACTGGCGCCGTGTGGCGATATGGCTGCTGAGCAGCAGCGTGGCGATCCTGGCGTTGCCCGCTGGCGCGGTGACGCGCGCCTGGCTAGACCGTGACAGCATCGATGCGGGCGATGCGGTGACCTTGAACATCGAAACCGACCAGCGCGGCGCCGAACCCGATTACGGCCCGTTGCGCGGTGGGTTCGGGCTGGGGGCCAAGAACGCCAACCAGCAGATGCAGGTGACCAATGGTTCGGTGACCATCCGGGCGTTGTTCGGGGTGGTGATCACACCACGCCAGACTGGCGAGATCATCGTGCCGGCGATCCGGGTCGGCAACGAGCGCACCGAGCCGCTTCGGCTGCAGGTGGTGGCTACGGCTGTCGATGCCGGCGCTCCTGGGGCCGCTGGCGCAAGCGCGGCGCGCGGCAACGAAGAAGCGTTCGTCGAAACCCAGGTGGACGACCCACAGCCCTACGTGCAGCAGAGCGTGGGCGTGGTGGTGCGGCTGTACTACGCCACCCAGCTGGCCTCTGGCGAACTGGATCTGCAAGCCCCGGACGGCGCGTCGCTGCAGCGCGTTGGCGATGATGTGAGTTCGGCCAGGGCGGTCAACGGGCGGCAGTACAACGTGGTGGAGCGGCGCTACCTGCTGGTTCCCGAGCGCAGCGGCCGCCTGGTGGTGCCGCCGGCCCGCTTCAACGGGCGCGCGGTGGGTGGGTTCTTCGACGATTATTTCGGGCGCGGCAATGGCGAATTGAACGCGCGCAGCGCCAGCATTCCGCTGCAGGTACGCGCGCAGCCGGCCAATGCGCCGCAGCCGTGGTTGCCGTTGCGCAGCCTGACGCTGCGCTACACCTCCACGCCGCAGCGGGCCACCGCCGGCGAGGCAGCGCAAATCGTGGTGGAAGCCAGCGCACGCGGCGCCACCCAGGCACAGTTCCCGGAGCTGCCGACGCCCAGCGTGCCGGACGCGCAAGTGTTTGCCGAACCGGCGCAGTACGAGGAGCGGTTTGTCGATGGCTCGCCACAGCTGCGGCTGACGCGGCGCTATTCGATCGTGCCCAATCGCGCAGGTCCTCTGTTGATTCCCGGCCTGCAGGTGGCGTGGTGGGATGTGGGCGCGGCAGCGGCGAAGACGGCATCGCTGCCGGACCTCACGCTGGATGTGGCCGCACGCAGCGCTGCATTTGCAGCGCCCGCAGCGGCGCCTTCGCCAGCCAGCCAGCCAGCTGGTGAGGCCGTGGCACCTGCGCCGGCGGCCAGCACGCTGCGCCTGCAGGGTGCCCCTGCAGCCTCGCGCCCGTGGGGCTGGATCGCGGCGGCGGCGGGTTTCGCGGTGCTGTGGATTGCCACTCTGGTCTGGGCGCTGCGTCGTCGTCGCGGTGGAGTGCGCGCTGTGGCCGCGGGTGCTGGTGCTGCTGCGCCGGCGCCCGGCAGGCGCGGCACCCACAGCGTGGCCGACCTGCGCCGTGCGCTCGATACCGGTGGCATGGACGATGTGGCCACGGTGCTGTGTGGTATGGCCGGCGTTGCCGACATCGACAGTGTGCTGGCAGCCTTGAGCGACCCGGCTCAGCGCGCGGCGGTGGCACAGATGCAACGCGCCCGTTGGGGTGGCGATGGCGATGTGACTGCTGCGCGCGCTGCCTTGCGCGAGGCGTTCGCCAATGGCCCGCGCTGGCATCACGCCACGGCAGCAGAGCCGGAGGTGCTGGCACCGCTCTATCCGCCGGCGCATTGATTGCTTGCGCTGCCGCGACAGCGACACGACAGACGAGCCACGGCAAGGTTAAGTCGGGTGCGCAGGACCCGGCCGCTGCCAGCGCTGCTGCGTGGTCTTGCGTGATGACTGATTGAGTTTCGGCTGCGTACGGCATAGGTGTGCGGGATGAAGATTGCGCAGAGCGTTATGGCTGCGGGGCTGCTGCAGGGCCCTTGCCCGCCCACCATCGCAGGACACGCCGCAAGTACGTCCCTGTAGCTCTTTGGCGGCATCCATGCCGCCAAAGGTCCCGCGACGGTGGGCGGGCAAGGGCCTGGCACGCTGGTCGGTGCGTCGTTTCAACACTAAAGACAGGTCGGGTAGGGCACACCGGCGCTGCTGCGGTGCCGCTTGCGCCTTGGCGGCTGCGCTTTGGCGTTGTGCAAGATGAGCGCTGTTTGCTGCCCGCTCCAGCGTCTGCAGCACATGGTGTCGAGAGGCGGGCCTACCCTAAGGATGCGCGCATGGGGCGCCTTGGGTAGGTGGCCGCGCCGGTGGTGTTTGTTAAGCTCCGGCCTTTGTGTCCAGACCAAGGCCTGTCCCGATGACCGCATCCCCAGCCGCGCGCCGCCCAGGCCTGCCCCTGCATTGGAAGATGGGCATTGGCTTCGCCATCGGCCTGGTGCTGGGTCTGGCCGTGTACTACCTGGCCGGGAGCGACGCCGAATGGGTGCGGCTGGTGACCAAGTACGTCACCACGCCGTTCTCGCAGATCTTCCTCAATCTGATCTTCATGCTGATCGTGCCGCTGCTGTTTTCGGCGCTGGTGGTCGGCATTGCGGAAATGGGCGACATCCGCGCGTTGGGCCGGGTGGGCTGGCGCACGCTGGGCTACACGGTGGTGTTGTCGGGCATTGCGGTGTTGCTGGGCTTGGTCCTGGTCAATGTGCTCAAGCCCGGTGCAGGCGTGGACCCGCAACTGGCCAACCAGTTGATCCAGGAAAATGCCGACCGCACCCGCGAGATCATCTCCAGCTCCGGCAATCAGCCGCAGGGCATGGACATGCTGCTTTCCATCGTGCCGAACAACGTGATTGCGGCGGCCTCGAGCAATGGCGCGATCCTGTCGTTGATGTTCTTCGCGGTGATGTTCGGCGTGGGCATGGTGCTCACGGCCGACGAAAAAGTGGCCACGCTCAAGCGCGGCATTGAAGGCATCTTCGAGATCTCGATGACCCTGATCGGGCTGGTGATCCGCCTGGCGCCGTACGCGGTGGCCTGTTTCATGTTCAATCTGGCCGCGTTGTTCGGCTTCGATCTGCTGATTCGCCTGGGCGCCTACGTCGGCGTCGTGGTGCTGGCGCTGGGCCTGCACATGGTGGTCAGCTACGGGCTGGCGGTGAAGTTCGCCGGGCGTTCGCCGATCGGCTTCTTCCGGCAGACGCAGGAGGCCACGCTGATGGCGTTCTCCACCGCCTCCAGCAACGCGACCCTGCCAACCGCCTTGCGCGTGGCCGACGAGATGGGCCTGCCACCGCGGGTCTCGCGCTTCGTGCTCACCGTGGGCGCCACCGCCAACCAGAACGGCACCGCGCTGTTCGAAGGCGTGACGGTGATCTTCCTGGCGCAGTTCTTCAATGTGGACCTGAGAATCGGCCAGCAATTCATGGTGATGATCGTCTGCATCCTGGGTGGCATCGGCACCGCCGGTGTGCCCTCCGGCTCGCTGCCGGTAGTAGCGCTGATCTGCGCGATGGTTGGGGTCAACCCGGTCGGCATCGGCATGATCCTGGGCGTCAATCACTTCCTGGACATGTGCCGTACCGCGCTGAATGTCACCGGCGATCTGGCGTTGACGACGCTGGTGGCTAAGGGGGAGAAGTAGGGAATCGGGAATCAGGAATCGTTAGAGCGGGCTGTTGCGATCGGGGCGCGTACTGCGAAGTCCTGCGCATCGCAGCGGTAGCGGTGGTGTGAGTGGCGTTAGCGGCCCACTTGCAACACTGCATCCGATTCCCGATTCCCGTTTCTCCATTCCCGGCTGCTGATTCCCCTAACACGCTCTGTGGGAGAATACGGGTCTCCGCTTCCAGCGGTGTTCCCCTCCGCTTCCATAGACGCCCATGACCCAGCCCACCCGCCGCCAGCTGGCCAACGCCATCCGTTTCCTCGCCGCCGATGCGGTCGAAGCCGCAAAGTCCGGCCACCCCGGCATGCCCATGGGCATGGCCGATATCGCCGAAGTGCTGTGGAACGATTTCTTCCGGCACAACCCGAACAATCCGCAGTGGTTCAATCGCGACCGTTTCGTGCTGTCCAACGGGCACGGGTCGATGCTGCAGTACGCGCTGCTGCACCTGTCCGGCTACGACCTGCCGATCGAGCAGCTCAAGCAGTTCCGTCAGTTGCACAGCAAGACCGCCGGCCACCCCGAGCGCAGCGAAACGCCTGGGGTGGAAACCACCACCGGGCCGCTTGGGCAGGGCTTTGCCAATGCAGTCGGGTTCGCGCTGGCCGAGAAGTTGCTGGCACAGCGTTATAACCGGCCCGAGCTGGAAATCGTCGACCACCGCACCTGGGTGTTCATGGGCGACGGTTGCATGATGGAGGGCATCTCGCACGAGGCGGCCTCGCTGGCCGGTACCTGGGGCCTGGGTAAGCTGGTCGCGTTCTGGGACAACAACCAGATCTCCATCGACGGCAACACTGCCGGCTGGTTCAGTGACAACACCCCGGCACGCTTCGAAGCCTATGGCTGGCATGTGATCCGTGATGTGGACGGGCACGACGCCGACAAGATCAAGGCGGCCATCGAGGCGGCGCTGGAAAACAGCGACAAGCCCACGCTGATCTGCTGCCGCACCAAGATCGGCTTCGGTGCACCCACCAAGTCGGGCAAAGAATCCTCGCACGGCGCACCGTTGGGCAAGGAAGAGCTGGAAGGCGCGCGCAAGGCGCTGGAATGGCCGTACGGCCCGTTCGAGATTCCCGAAGAGATCTATGCCGGCTGGCGCGCAGGTGGCACCGGCACGCTGCGTCAGGCCGAGTGGGAGCAGCTGTTCGACAAGTACGCCAAGCAGTACGGCGAACAGGCCGACGAGCTGACCCGCCGTTCGCGTGGCGAGTTGCCGGCCGACTTCATCGTCCAGGCCGATGCCTACATCGCCAAGGCGCAGGAAGACGGCCAGACCATCGCCTCGCGCAAGGCATCGCAGCTGGCGATCGAAGCGTTCGCACCGCTGCTGCCGGAACTGGTCGGCGGCTCGGCCGACCTGGCGCATTCCAACCTCACCTTGTGGAAGGCCAGCAAGTCGGTCGCCACCGACGACCCGAACGCCAACTACGTGTATTACGGCGTGCGCGAATTCGGCATGACCGCCATTGCCAACGGCTTGGCGCTGCATGGTGGCTTCATCCCGTTCGACGCCACCTTCCTGGTGTTCAGCGACTACGCGCGTAACGGCGTGCGCATGAGCGCGTTGAATCCGGCGCATGCCATCCATGTGTACACGCACGACTCGATCGGCCTGGGCGAAGACGGCCCGACCCATCAGCCGGTCGAACACCTGGCCTCGCTGCGCTACATCCCCAACAACGATGTGTGGCGCCCGGGCGATGCGGTGGAGTCGGCGGTGAGCTGGAAGGCCGCGATCACTCGCAAGGACGGCCCGAGCTGCCTGGTGTTCAGTCGCCAGAATCTGCAGCACCAGCCGCGCAGCGCCGAGCAGATCAAACTGATCGAACGCGGCGGTTACGTGTTGGCCGATGCCGAAGGCGGCACGCCCGACGTGATCCTGATCGGCACCGGCTCGGAAGTGGGCCTGGCAGTGGAAGCGAAGAAGACGCTGGATGCGGCCGGGCTGAAGACACGCGTGGTGTCGATGCCGTCCACCGACGTGTTCGATCGCCAGGATGCCGCGTACCGCGAGCAGGTGCTGCCCAATGCCGTGCGCAAGCGCGTGGCGGTGGAAGCGGGCGTGACCGGCTTCTGGCGCAAGTATGTCGGCCTAGATGGCGATGTGGTCGGTATCGACACCTTCGGTGCCTCGGCGCCGGCGGATCAGCTGTATGCGTACTTCAAGATCACCGCCGAGCACGTGGTCGAGGCCGCCAAGGCGCTGTAATGCGTTGTGGTGTTGATTGAAAAAAGCCGGCGAAAGCCGGCTTTTTTCTTGGGAGGTCTGCGCGATGGGTGATGCTGCGGGCAGGCAGCATGCACCGCCGCGTGCATTCCAAGACGTGGCGGCGTGGCGGATCACTGGCGGTGCATGTTGGCGACGCAGAGGTCGATCTGGCGCACACAGGCGGCGGCCCAGATCCATGCATCACTGCGTGCAGGTCACTCGCTGCATAGCGTTGCAATGCTTAAAAACAAGTGCACCCGATAAAGCCGGGCGCAGAGGTGCAAGCGTCTTGGCCCGGCATTGCCGGGATCAGCGCGCGTCGTTCGCCACTGCCTGCGCACGGACCCGGGTGGTCAACACCTGCAACTGCGTGTCCATCATGGTCGGGTTGGGGTCGTGGCCAGTGCGCGGCAGGATCAGGAACTCTTTGGTCGGCGCTGACAGCGTTTCGAAATACGCTTTGCTGACCGTCAGCGGCGTGACCAGATCCTGGTCGCCTTGCAGCAGGTAGACAGGCATTGCGAAGGCCGGCCCGAGTGCGCGCAGGTTGATCTGCGGCCCCATGCCATTACCCGCCAGCCCGACAAATTGCAGGAAGGAATAGTCCTCGCCGGCCTCGTAGGCCGCGCGATACTCGGGCGTGTCGTACTCGGCAGAAAATCTGAACCAGTCGGCCGGCGCCGGCTCGGTCCGCAACGCTTCGTACTTGCGGCTCACGCGCCGCAGAATCCCGAAATTGCGCGGGTTCGTCCACGGCGGCGGGCCGATCTGTTCGAGCTTGCCGAGCGCATCATGATCGTTGGCTGCCTGCACCAGCTGCATGGTCGCGGCATAGCCGGCCGCCACGTCGTCCTGGTAGTTGACCAACTGCGCGGTGCCGACATACGCATGGAATAGGTCGGAGTTGGCCTTGGCCATGTGGGCGGCCAAGGCCGAGCCCCACGAGCCACCCATCAGGATGACCTTGCGCTTGCCGAGCTGTTGCATCGCATGGCGCGCCACCTCAACACCGTCTTGCGTCAGCCGTTGCATGGTCAGCGCTTCGCCCTCGGCAGGCTTGTTGGCGGCGTAGGTCTTGCCCGAGCCGCGCTGATCCCACTGCACGACGGTGAAGTCGCGCGTCCAACTGCCGAACAGGCGCTGCGCGAATGGAGTATTGGGGTTGCCCGGCCCGCCATGGACGATCAACACCACCGGATTGCGGCAGTCGGCGCCCTCGACCGTCACCCATTGCTGGATCCCGCCGATCTGTACAAGACCTGCCTCATGGACCGGCGCACCGGGCACCCGGCAGGTGTCGGCCAATGCGGATTGTTTTGGTGCTGCCACGCCTACCACGGGCGCGCACAGCGCCAGTAATGCAAACGCCTTCCAAAAGTTGTTCATATGCTCCTTGGTGCGCTGGCGCCCGGCATGCGCTGGGCGACGGTCCGTTGTTCCGCTGGTGCGCGGCATCCGCGTCGAGTGTTGCGCATGGGCGAACTCGGCCGCAATGACTGTGAGTACTGATCTGCCTGGGCGGACAAGCGCGTTGTAAGCACGCGTGCGCCATGCGGGCTTTGTTTGCTCGATAGCCGCAGGATTACGTAACGCCGCCATGCGATCTGCATAGCGGATCCAGTGAAGACACTGCGCCATGGGATCGCGGACTCGACCGCCGTGGCGAGTCGCTGGCACCGGCACCGTGCCGGACAGACCTACTCCAGCAGGGTACGCACCAGTTTCAGGTAGCGCTTGTTTCTCTCGGTGACCTCGACGCCCCCCCGCCCTGAGTAGCGGCCTGGTTTAGAGTCCGGGGTTGATGATATCGGTGTTTGCCAGATGTTGGGCATACGCAGCCGGCGTCATGCCGCCGATTGCTTTCTTGGGTCGGTCC
>Ga0114992_100090_pt1 | contig 16344 bp, 9 predicted proteins | sample MSEELM_DM5_FD_89584 | JGI IMG/M metagenome (GOLD analysis project Ga0114992, IMG submission 89584) | Subsurface microbial communities from deep shales in West Virginia, USA - MSEEL M_DM5 | ecosystem: Environmental > Aquatic > Deep subsurface > Shale gas/oil reservoir > Produced water/Flow back ... | reverse complement strand
GCCAGTGCCCGGCAGCGAGATACCGATGTTGGCATGCCGCGATTCACCCGGCCCGTTGACCACGCAGCCCATCACCGCCAGCGTCATGTTTTCCGCGCCGGGGTTGCTGATCTTCCATTCCGGCATCTTGGCGCGCACATGGTTCTGCACCACGCCGGCCAGCTCCTGGAAAAACTCCGAGGTAGTGCGGCCGCAGCCGGGGCATGCGGTGACCAGCGGCGTGAACGCGCGCTGCCCGGTGGTTTGCAGCAGCTCCTGCGCGACGATCACTTCCTGCGTGCGCGACTGCCCCGGTTCGGGCGTCAGCGAAATGCGGATGGTGTCGCCGATGCCTTCCTGCAGCAGCACGCTCAGCGCCGCGGCCGAGGCCACGATGCCCTTGCTGCCGATACCGGCCTCGGTCAGACCCAGGTGCAGCGCGAAGTCGCAGCGCGCGGCCATGTCGCGGTAGACCGCGATCAATTCCTGCACGCCGGACACCTTGGCCGACAGGATGATGCGCTCGCGCGGCAAGCCCAGTTCCACGGCGCGTTCTGCCGAATCCACCGCCGAGCGGATCAGCGCTTCGCGCAGCACCCGGCCCGCATCCCACGGCGTCTCGCGCTTGGAATTTTCGTCCATCAGCTGCGCGGCCAACGCCTGGTCCAGCGAGCCCCAGTTGGCGCCGATGCGCACCGGCTTGTCGTACTGGATGGCGAATTCGATCAACTGCGCAAACTGCAGGTCCTTCTTCTTGCCGAAGCCCACGTTGCCCGGATTGATGCGGTATTTGGCCAGCGCCTCGGCGCAGGCCGGTTCGGCCGTGAGCAGCTGGTGGCCGTTGTAGTGGAAGTCGCCGATCAACGGCACTTCGATGCCCATCATGCGCAGCTTCTCGACGATGCGCGGGATGGCCGCTGCCGACTCGGCATTGTTGACGGTCAGGCGCACCATTTCCGAGCCGGCCCGCCACAACTCGGCGACCTGCTTGACGCTGCCGGCGATGTCGGCAGTGTCGGTATTGGTCATCGACTGGACGACCACCGGATGGCCTCCGCCCACAATGACGTTACCGACCTTGACGGCCTGGGTGATGCGGCGCGGCCAGGCGCTGGCATCGGCGGGGGGACTTGGGCGGGTGACGGCGTCGTACATCGCGCTATTTTAGCCTGTCCGCCGTCCGCTCACAGCTGAAGCGCTGCACGCGGCCCCTCCCCGCCCGGATGCGACGGTTTGTCGCAGGCCACCACCCCGACGAGCGCATAGCATTGCCGTGATGAATACCTCCGACGCCTCCTTCCTGCGGACCCTGTGCAGCCTGCGCTGGCTGGCCACCGCCGGCCAGGCCGCCACCATCCTGGTCGCCAGCGGGCTCATGGGCCTCACCCTGCCGCAGGAGCCGCTCTGGGCCGGGGTGGCCGCGCTGGCGGTGTTCAACCTGTATGCGCAGTTGCGGGTGGCGCACCGCGGCGCGGTCAGCCCGGCCACCGAGTTCGGCCACATCCTGGTCGATGTGACGGTGCTGACCTGGATGGTGGGCTGGAGCGGCGGCATCGCCAACCCGTTCGGTTCGCTGTTCCTGGTGCTGATCGCGCTGGCCGCGCTCGCCCTGCCGCTGAGCTGGGCGATGGCGGTGGCGGCGGCCTGCGTGGCCGGCTACGTCATCAGCGCCGCATTCGGCTTGCCACTGCCGTACGGCGGCTTCGACCCGTTGACCCTGCACATGTGGGGCATGGCGGCCAACTTCCTGCTTTCCACCGTGGTGGTGCTGGTGTTCGCCACCCGGCTGGCGTTGTCGCTGCGCGAGCGCGAACGCGAGATCTCCACACTGCGCGAGCGCTTTGCACGCAACGAAGGCATCGTGGCGCTGGCCACGCATGCCGCCTCGGTGGCGCATGAGCTCAACACCCCGCTGGCGACGATGACCCTGCTGGCCGACGACATCGCCGACCAGTGCGATCAGGTCGAGCTGCGCGAAGACCTGGAAACCCTGCGCGAGCTGTTGGTGCAATGCCACGAGCGCGTGCTTGCGCTGGCCGCACCGGCCGACAACGGCCATCTCAGCCGCGAGGTGGCGGTGCGCGATGTGCTGGAACAGTGGCGCCTGGTGCGCCCGACCATCGAGCTGCGCCGCAATGAAGACGCGCCGCTGCGGCTGATGCTGCAGCCCGGCGTGAGCCACCTGTTGATGGTGCTGCTCAACAACGCCGCCGATGCCGGCGAACGCGCCGGCCGGCCGCTGATCGACCTCACCCTGCGCGTGGAAGACGACCAACTGGTCGGCGAAGTGCGCGACTACGGGCTGGGCTTCGACACCTCGCAGGCGATGTTGCCGGGCACCTTGTTCAACAGCGGCAAGCCCGACGGCATGGGCGTGGGACTGGCCCTGTCGCATGCCACCGTCGAGCGGCTGCAGGGTGAACTGTGGATGCTTCCCGCCGAAGGCAGCGGCGCCCGCGTCGGTTTCCGCCTGCCGCTCTCCGAACACGAGGCCCTTGCATGAGCACTCCCATCCGCACCGGCCTGCTGGTCGACGACGACACCCTGTATCTGCGCACCTTGCAACGCAGCCTCGCCCGCCGCGGCGTGGAAACGCTCACCGCCACCGATGCGGCCAGCGCCTTGTCCACCGCACGCAGCGCGCTGCCGGACTTCGCCTTGATCGATCTGAAGCTGGGCCACGACTCGGGATTGAACCTGATCCAGCCGCTGCGCGAGATCCGCCCGGACATGCGCATCCTGCTGGTCACCGGGTACGCGAGCATCGCCACCGCGGTGGAGGCGATCAAGCTCGGCGCCGACGACTACCTGCCCAAGCCAGCCAACATCCCCACCATCATGCGTGCGCTGGGCGAAGAGGACGACGACCTGCCCGATCCGGACGAAGAAGAAACCGCGCAGGAAATGATGACCCCGCTCAGCCGCCTGCAGTGGGAGCACATCCAGCAGGCGCTGCACGAAACCGGCGGCAACGTGTCCGCCGCCGCGCGCCTGCTGGGCATGCACCGCCGCTCGCTGCAGCGCAAGCTCACCAAGCGCCCGAGCCCGGGACCGCAGCGCGAGCCCGGGCGCTGAGCGCCTGGTGTGCCTGCTGCGGTTTCGGCAGGCTTTCGCAAAGACGTTGCGCGGCTGCCTCTGCATGGGTGATCGTTCGCCGCGGCTCATGGATGACAGCGCGTCAGTCATTGTCGTTGCGCTGAAGCACAGCCGACGTTGCATACACAGCGCAGTCGTCGAACGCCCTATCTAGGCTGCCAGCCGATTGCTTACGCGCTCTGCAACCGCCTAGAGCTCTGTAACCACGCTACAGCGCCTCAGCGAACACACTGCCCGAAACGCAGCAGACGCGATGATTCTTGCAGGCACATCGCGCCCCGCCGCAAAACCACCGATGCATCACTCCATCGCCCGCACGCGCGCACCGAACACCCGCGCACGGCGCGAGGTCGCGGCAATGCCGTCCGGGCCCTGGATCAGGCTGCGTCCCCAACTGCTCAAACGCGCAGGATCCCAACCGAGCACGATATCCAGCGACTGCGTGCTGCTGTCGTTGCCCGACCACGACCAGCCGAGATAGCCCACGCCGTACTCGCGCGCGCGGCGCATGATCGCCGCCTCGTCCACGGGCGCGCCGCGATGATCGGCGCCGAACTCGCCCACCACCAGCGCAAGATTGTTGCTGCGGAAGGTGCGCAGGTAGCTGTCCACCACCGCGTCGCTGCCGAACACCTCGTACATGTGCACGCTGAAAATCAGGTTGCGGCGGCTGTCGCGCGCCAGCAACGCCGCCGCGTTGTCGCGCATGTAGAACTGCCAGTCCTGGCCCCAGTTGGGCGCATCCACCATCAGCGCATGCGTGAGCCCGGCGCCACGCAGCGTGGCGATCGCATTGGCGTGGCCGTTGACCCATTCGCTGGCACTGAGCTGATTGCCGAAGGGCTCGTTGCCGATGTTGATGATCACGTAGTCTTCCTGGCCCACCAGCGCAGTGCGCACGCTGGTCCAGTAACTGGCGGCATTGGCCAGGCTGCCGGCGGCGCCGTCTTCGCCATAGCCGGTGGTGTCGTGCACCTCCAGCACCGCGATCAGCCCCAGGGCCTTGCAGCGCGCGATGATGCGCGCCACCTCGGCCTCGGGCGTGCGGTTCCAGCGGTGGCCGGAACTGAGCACCACCCGCACGCTGTTGGCACCGGTGGCCGCAATCTGCGCCAGCGCGGCATCAGTGCGATCGGCAAACCAGGCATGCGGCAGGTTGATGCCGCGCAGGATCAAGGTATTGCCATTGGATTCCTTCAGCTGTGTGCCCGACACGGACAAGCCGGCGTGCGCGGATGAGGCCAGCACCAGGCCGGCAAGGATCAGGACCAGGCGTTGCGCCAGGCGAGAAATGGTGTTCATGCTCGGCTCCAGACAAGGTGGACGCCGCAGACCGGCGTCCGCGGACAGCGCGCATCGGGCGTGCGCCAAGACCGTGCCAACCCGCGACGCAGGCGATCGCAGCGCGGGTCACAGAACCGACAACAGGTACAGATCAGGACAGAGCGCGCAGATCCGCATCCAGCGTGCTGGTAACGTTATCTCGTGCGTGTCCGGGCGCCACGCGCTCGTTGCAAACGGCGAGCAACCCCTCGGCCCTGTAGGCACAGCGCACCCGACCCCGTCTGCGCCCTGCCGTGGTGCAGCGCAGTGATTCGGCCGCCAGTGCTGCGCGGAGTGTCGAATGCAGCGTGCCGATTGCCGCGCTGCACCACTCGCATGCGCGGCCAACTGAACGGCGCCAGTCGCGCGTGATCAAGTCGCCGCGCTCGAGGCCGATACGGGCACATGCATTCCACGCCCGCTCCTGTCGCCTCCCCCCTCCCGTCTGCGCTCGATGAAGCGGCACGGCTGGCGGTCCTGCACGGTCTTTGCCTGCTGGACTCGCCGCCGGACCCGGTGTTCGACACCATCGCCGCCATGGCCGCACGCATGCTGGGGACCGAGATCGCCCTGGTCTCCTTGGTGGACGAACACCGCCAATGGTTCAAAGCCCGCGTCGGCCTGGAAGCGCCTGAGACCCCGCGCAAACATGCCTTCTGCGCGCACGCGCTGCGCTCCGATGACGTCCTGGTGATTCCCGATGCCTTGCTGGACCCGCGCTTCTGCAACAACCCGCTGGTACTGGGTGCGCCGCATATCCGCTTTTACGCTGGCGCACCGCTCAAGCTGCGCGATGGCCACACCATCGGCACGCTGTGCGTGATTGGCACCAGCCCGCGTGCCGGGCTGGATGCGGAGCAACGCATCCAACTGGAAGGCCTGCGCGACCTGGCCGTGCTGCGGGTCGAAAACCTGCGCAGCAGTACCTACCGCAATGGCCCCACCGGCCTGCCCAACCGCGCGCGCTTCAGCGAAGACCTGGACGCGGTATTGCTGCAACGCACGGCCGATTCCGCCGCCACCGCGATCGCGGTGGACCTGTGCGGCAGCGATTACTTCCGCGACATGGTCAAGGCGCTGGGCTGGGATTACGCAGACGGCTATGTGGCGCTGGCCTACAAGCGTTTGATCAGCAAATTGCCGGCCGGCACCGCCTTGTATCGGCTGGATACGACCACCTTCGCCTTCATGGTCACCACCGCCGACCCGCTACGCCTGAGCGCGCTGTGCAGCAAGATTTCCAAGGGGTTCGTGGCGCCGCTGGAGCACCAGGGCATTCCGCACACTGCGGTCGCCTCGATTGGCGCGGTGCTGCTGGAAACCAGCTACGGCGCCGCCGACACGCTGCGCTCGCTCACCACCTCGGTGGATGTCGCCCGCGAACATTGCCTGACCTGGAGCCTGTACGAGCGTAAGCACGACGTGGTCCAGCGCAACACCTTCCGCCTGCTGGCCGCCCTGCCCGCCGCGCTGGCCAGCAGCAATCAGCTGCGCCTGCACTACCAGCCGCGCGTGGATCTGCACGATCACCGCTGCGTGGCGGTGGAAGCGCTACTGCGCTGGCAGCACCCGATGATCGGCCCGGTGATGCCGTCGGACTTCATTCCGATGGCTGAAAAAACCGCGCTGATCAACCGCATCACCGCCTGGGTGATCGACCAGGGCATCGCCCAGGCCGCACGCTGGCAACAGCAGGGCCTGGACTTCAACCTGGCCTTGAACGTGTCGGCCGCCGATCTGGATCAACCCGGTTTCGTCGGGTTGCTGCGCCGCGGCCTGGACCGCCACAAGCTCGACCCGCGCCGGCTGGAGATTGAATTCACCGAAAGCGCGATGATCCGCCACCCCGAGCATCTGTCCGAGCAACTGGCGGCCGTTGCGGCGCTGGGCGTGCATATCGCCATCGACGACTTCGGCACCGGCTACAGCAATTTCAGCTACCTCAAACAACTGCCGGCCAGCTCGCTGAAGATCGATCAATCCTTCGTCCGCTCGCTGCCGGACAGCCGCACCGACCGCACCCTGGTGCCGGCGATGATCCAGCTCGGCCACAGCCTGGGCCAGCGTGTGGTGGCCGAAGGGATCGAGTCGGCGCAGGCCTACGCACAGCTGCGCAGCTGGGGCTGCGACGAAGGCCAGGGCTACTGGATCGCCAAGCCGATGCCTGCCGCAGCGCTGGAAGCCTGGTTGGAGACACCGTGGTACCAACGCGCCACCGACGCTGCCCCGCCAGCACCGCAACTGGAAGCCGCGCGCCTCTGAGTGACGGCGCCCAAACGCAACGCGGCGCAGAGAATGCTCTCCGCGCCGCGTTACTTATTGCGTGTGATGTGCGCTGGCGCTTACCAGAACACCGCGTACAGCGCGATCAGAATCGCAACCACGCCCACCGCGCCGATCTTGAAGCCCAGCGTGGTGCCGTAGGCCACGTCCTTGGTGCGGATCAGATCGCGTGCCTGCGTGGCCGGTGTCAGGAGCGACACCACCACCGCCAGCACCAGCGCGGCGACGAACACTACGCCGATGCGGTCCATGAAGGGCAGTGCCGGCCACAGGATCTTGAGCGCGAACGACAGCACCACCGAGCCGATCGCCGCAGTCAATGCGCCGGCTTCATTGGCACGCTTCCAGAACAGCCCCAGCATGAAGATCACCACCACACCGGGGGTAAAGAAGCCGGTGAATTCCTGGATGAACTGGAAGCCCTGGTCGAAGTTGCCCAGCAACGGCCGTGCGGTAAGGATGCCGATCAGCACCGAGACGGCGGCAACGATGCGACCCACACGCACCAGCTGTTTCTGCTCGGTCTGCGGGCGGAACTTGGCGTAGAAATCCAGGGTAAAGATCGTCGCCACCGAATTGATTTTCGACGCCAGCGAGGCCACGATCGCGGCCACCAGCGCGGCAAACACCAGGCCCAGGATGCCGGTCGGCAACAGCTGCATCATGGTGGGGTACGCCTGATCAGGCTTGGCCAGATCCGGTGCCAGCACCACTGCGGCAATGCCCGGCACCACGATCACCACCGGCATCAGCAGCTTCAGGAAGGCCGCGAACACCATGCCCTTCTGCGCTTCACCGATGTTCTTGGCGGCCAGTGCGCGCTGGATGATGTACTGGTTGAAGCCCCAGTAGCTGATGTTCATCACCCACAGCCCGCCCAGCAGCACGCTCAGGCCAGGCAGATCCTTGTAGAACGGGTTGTCCTTGCTGAGGATCATGTGGAAGTGCTCCGGGTGCGCACTCCACAGCTGCTTGAAGCCGGCCAGCACGCCAGCGCCATCGCCGATGCGCGACAACGTCAGGCCGGTCACCAGCAGACCGCCCAACACCAGCAAAGTGACCTGCACGATGTCGGTCAGGGCCACGGCCTTCAAACCGCCGTACAGCTGATACACCAGCGCGAACACGCCGATCAGGGTCAGTGCCAGGGTCTGGTCCATGCCGGTGACCTGGCTGACCGCGATCGAGCCCAGCCACAGGATCGAGGTGAGATTGACGAACACGTACAGCAGCAGCCAGAACACCGCCATCAGCGTGCGGATCCACTTGCCGTAACGCTGCTCCAGGAACTGCGGCATGGTGTAGATGCCGTTGCGCAGGAAGATCGGCAGGAAGAACTTGCCAACGATCAGCAGCGTCAACGCCGCCATCCACTCATAGGAAGCGATGGCCAGGCCGATCGCATAGCCGGAACCGGCCATGCCGATGATCTGCTCGGCAGAAATATTCGCTGCGATCAGCGAAGCGCCGATCGCCCACCACGGCAGCGACTTGCTGGCCAGGAAGTAGTCTTCGGCACTCTTGCTGTGCCCGGCCTTCTCGCGCGACACCCACTGCGCGAGCACGAAGATGCCGGCCAGATACACCAGCACGATCACGATATCCAACGTCGCCAAACCCACTGCACTCTCCTGTCTGGCTCTGGGGTGTGCCGCCGATCGGGCAAGCCTGCAGCGTGCCGCCGCTACGCACCTAGGTACGTAGCGTCAGCGCGGCGAACCGCGGCTGCAGGCCATCCCGGCCATTCGACGACACCGCTCCCCGCGGCGGCTGTTGACACCACCTGCAACGGTGGCCGCTGTCGTGCACCGCCACGGTGGCGGTGCACGTGTTGCTTCAGCGCAGCAGTGGGTGGCCCTGCGGCCAGCCACTGCGGCTGGACTTACTTGACCGGGCAGTCGACCGTGACTTCGGCTTCGTTGAGTGCGCCCAGCGCAATCTTGGACACCGCGATGTCCAGCGCCGCGGCGCTTTCAATGCTGGCGACCTGGGTCAGCTTGGTCACGTCGGCGCCGGCTACCGCAAAGCACTTCAGCGGGATGCCCACCACCTTCCACTGGCCCTGCGGCAACGCGGCCAGGGTCTTCTGCGCATCCACACGGCCGCCGCACTTTTCGCCACAGCCCACGCCCAGCCACACCTGCGCGGTCACCGCGCTGTCGCGGCGCAGGGTCAGCTGCAACTGCACGTCGCCGTTGCTTTCGCGCGACACATCCACCGGCTTGCCGGACACCAGCAGCACGCTGGAGGCCTTGGCACCGGACCACTGCAGGCGGCGCGCATCTTCCTGCGCCTTGTGGTCCACCGCGCTCATCTTCAGGCTGCCATCGGACAAGCCCACCGGCAGCGTGGTCGCCGGCATGTTGGCCTGGCCGGCGTTGGACAGCTGCATCGCAATGCCGAGCGCCGGCTTGCCGCGCACGAAATACACCCCGCCCACCGACTGCTCACCGGAGACGCCAGACTCCTCCGGCAGCGCAGCCAGATCGCCCTTGTCCGCGTAGGTCAGGCCGAAGCCGAACTTGAACTGCGGGTCGTAGTCCTTCTGGCCGACGTTGTTGGCGAACTGCACCGCGGTCTTGGGCCAGGAGAAGCTCAGCTTGCCCTTGAAGTCGTTCTGCACGCTGCCATCGGACTTGCGCAGCAGCACGTCGGCAATGCCCTCGCCTTCGGAGCCCGGCAACCACGCGGCGACGAATGCATCGGCCACGTTGATGTACTGGTTCATCCACAGCGGGCGGCCGCTCAGGAACACCGCCACCACCGGGATGCCTTCGGCCTTGAACTTCTTCAGCAACGCCAGCTCGCTGTCGTCGCCCGGCTTGTACAGCAGCGTGGCGATGTCGCCCTGGAATTCGGCATACGGGTTCTCGCCGAACACCACCACGGCCACATCGGGCTTGGTCTTGTAGGCGCCATCCACGGCGAGCTCGGCGCTGCCGCCGGCTGCGGTGATCTGCTTGTTCAGGCCTTCCCAGATGGTGTTGCCGTTCGGGTAGTCGCTGCGCTTGGTGCCGGTGCCCTGCCAGTTCAGCGTCCAACCACCGGACTGCTTGCCCATGTCGTTGGCGCCGTCGCCGACCACCAGCACGCGCTTTTTCGGATCCAGCGGCAGGACGCCGGCCTGGTTCTTCAGCAGCACCAGCGACTCACGCACCGCCTGGCGCGCAATGGCGCGGTGCTCGGGCGCGCCCAGCAGCTCGAACTTGCCGCCGAGTGGGCGCTTGGACGGCTTGCCGGCTTCGAACAGGCCCAGGCGCAGCTTGACGCGCAGGATGCGGCGCACCGCATCGTCCAGGCGCTCCATCGAAATCTGGCCGGATTTCACTGCGGCCAGTTCGGTCTCGTAAATGCCCTTCCAGCTGTCGGAGGCCATCGCCATGTCGACGCCGGCAATGAAAGAAGCCGGGCAGTTCTCGTTGGTGCAGCCCTTGACCTGGCCATGGCCATTCCAGTCGCCAACCACGAAACCGCCGAAATTCATGCGGCCTTTGAGCACGTCGGTCAGCATGACCTTGTTGCCGTGCATCTTTTCGCCGTTGAAGCTGTTGAACGAGGCCATCACCGTCTGCGCACCGGCGGCAATCGCCGGCGGGTAACCGGCGGCATGGATGTCGCGCATGGTGGCTTCGGACACCTTGGTGTCGCCCTGGTCCTTGCCATCGGTGGTGCCGCCGTCGCCGACGAAATGCTTCACCGACGAAATCACATGGCTGCCATCCAGGAACTGCGGCGTGCCCGGTACGCCCTGCACGCCCTCGACCATCTTGCCGGCGAAGCTGGCCACCACGTCCGGCGACTCGGAATACCCTTCGTAGCTGCGGCCCCAGCGGTCGTCCTGCGGCACCGCCACGGTGGGCGCGAAGGTCCACTCCATGCCGGTGACGCGGGTTTCGGCCGCGGTGACTTCACCGATCTTCTTGATCAGGTCCGGGTTGCGCGTGGCGCCCAAGCCGATGTTGTGCGGGAACAGCGTGGCGCCGACGATGTTGCTCTGGCCGTGCACCGCATCGATACCGAAGATGATCGGAATCGCATTGCCACCCTTGGAGGTGTCCATCGACGCTTCATAGAACGCGTCGGCCAGCTTCAGCCACTCGGCCGGCTTGGCGTCGTACTTGCCGCCCGGGTCGGAGTTGCCACCGGCCAGCACCGAACCGATGCGGTACTTGCGCACATCGTCCGGGGTCATGCTGGCGATGTCGCCCTGGATGGTCTGCGCAACCTTTTCCTCGACGCTCATCTTGGCCATCACGTCGCTGATGCGCTGCTCCAGCGCCTGATCCTGGGCGAACGGCCACTTCGGCGACGGCCACTGGTCCGGATGGATGGTGGTGGAGGTCTCGGCCGGCGTTGCCGCCGGGGCGGTCGTGTCGGCCGCGGCGGTGGACGTGGCGTCCTTGCCTTGGCAGGCAGCCAGCATCAGCACCGCAGCAGCGGTAGCCAGGAAGAGGGCGCGGCGCGCAACGGGCGCGGCGGTACGACGAAGCAGCATGTCCAAGATCCGGGTCTCCAGGTGGTTCTCCTGCCGCAATGCAAGCGCCGCAGGCCTTTAGGCGGCGTACGCTCACGTGATTCCCCTACCCTGTCAACCGTGCTCGCCCGTATGCCAAATCACGGGGAACTTATCGGACAGGGCTATAGCGTTGGAATACCGGCAGCCGCAGTCAAACCGCGGAAAATCGCCGAATCCGGTGCCACGCCTGCGCCGACGCGCCTGCGCACTTTGCTGCATCGCACCACCGGCGCGCGCGCACAGTGCGCAGCCGTCGCCCCGTGCTGCCTAGCGGGCGCCACGCATCAGCTCGCTAATCTGAAACACAGCCAACGGGTGAGCCCGCCGTCAAACAAGTGTCATCTGCGCGACCTAGCGTGACCGGCTTGCAGATGCGCGCGACGCATTGCCATTGCCGTCATTGCCTGGAGTTTCGATGTCTGCCTCCCCCGATCCCATCCGCCGCCGCGCCCTGCAATTGCTGGCGTCGGTTCCTCTGCTGCCGCTGGGCAGCGCCAGCGCCGCAGCGCTGCAGCAACTCGGCGGTGTCGCATTGGCTGCGCGCCCGCTGCGTCCCTCGGAAAACCCCGCGCGGCTGGTCTCGGCCACCTTCCACGGCATGCCGGCGCCCACCCTGGCCAACCCGGCGGCAATGGCCACCACCACCGTCGGCTCGGCGCTCACCGTGGCCCGGCATGACGGCAGCACCCAGCGCTACGCCCTGGCCTATCACCCGTTCTTCGTCACCGGCGACCAGGTGCCCGATGGTCACGGCGGCACCGTGCTGGCCGGCGGCTATTACGACATCCAGCATCGCCCCATCATCGACCGCTCCAAACCCGGCGCCGAGCGTCCGTTCTTTTCCGATTGCCCGGATGGATCGTCGCTGCTCACCCTGCCCAATGCCAAGGTCGCGGGCGTCAAAGGCAACACGGTGTTTGCGGTAGTGCAGTTCGAATACACCACCCGCGACCAGGCCGGCAACGACACCAACCGCCACCTGCCCGCACCGATCGCCGTGCTCACGCTCGACCAGGATCCGGCGACCGGCAAGCTGTCGCTGGTGAAATACCACAACGTCGACACCGCCCCCGTCCACGGCTTGTGGACCACCTGCGGCGCCAGCCTGTCGCCGTGGAATACCCACCTGTCCAGCGAAGAGTACGAACCCGACGCCACCGCGCTGGCCGGCAATACCCAGTTCCGCAGCTACAGCACGCATCTGTATGGCGACCCGGAGCGCGCCAATCCGTACCACTACGGCCACCTGCCGGAGATCACCGTGCACCCGGACGGCACCGGCAGCGTGCGCAAGCACTATTGCCTGGGCCGCATCTCGCACGAGCTGGTGCAGGTGATGCCGGACAAGCGCACCGTGCTGATGGGCGACGACGCCACCAATGGCGGGCTTTTCATGTTCATCGCCGATCGCGAGGCCGACCTGTCGGCCGGCACGCTCTATGTCGGCAAGTGGCACCAGACCTCCGGCGTCGGCCCGGGCGCGGCCACGTTGAGCTGGATCAAGCTGGGACACGCCACCAGCGCCGAGATCGAAGCCCTCGCCAACCGCCTCACCGCCGCCGACATTCTCGACGTGCACCTGAGCGACCCGGGCGATGCCACGTTCACCAAGATTCCCTTCAACGGCACCTACAACTGGATCCGCATCAAGCCGGGCATGGAGAAGGCGGCCACCTATCTGGAAACGCATCGCTATGCCGCATTGGCCGGCGGCAGCCTGGGCTTCACCAAGCTCGAAGGCACCACCGTCAACGCGCGCGACAAGATCGCCTACATGGCGATGTCCTACATTGTCACCAGCATGCTCAACGGCTCGGGCGACGTGAAGGTGGAAGGCCCGCAGTCCGGCGCGGTGTATGCGCTCAACCTGCGTGGCGGGCGCCGCGACACCAAGGGCATGCCGATTCACAGCGAATGGGTGCCGATCGACATGGCCGCGCCTGCCGCGCTGACCGGCCACGACCTGGCGCAGGCCGACGGGCTGGGCAACCTGGCCGACCCGAACCGGCTGGCGAATCCGGACAACCTCAAGTTCTCCGAGTCGCTGCGCACGCTGTTCATTGGCGAAGACAGCAGCCTGCACGTCAACAATTTCCTGTGGGCCTACAACGTCGACAGCGGCACGCTGACGCGCCTGCTCTCGGTGCCGGCCGGTGCCGAATCCACCGGCCTGCACGCGGTTGACCAGATCCATGGCTGGACCTATGTCATGAGCAATTTCCAGCATCCCGGCGACTGGGAAAGCCCGCTGCACGACACCGTCAAGGCCACGCTGGATCCGCTGGTGCGCGCCAACTACAAGGATCGTTTCGGCGCTGCAGTGGGCTATCTCACCGGTGACCCGGTGGCGGTGCAGTTGAGCAAGGCGTAAGCCCGTCTGGCGTGCCGTTCGCAGCGACCGAAAGGCGTTGCGAGCGGACATGCCATCACGACACGCCGCGCGCCTCCAGTGCCGTCATCACAATGGGTTTTGCCCAGTCCGGCACCTGCGCCAGTTGCTCGGCGGTGGTCGGGTAATGCAGCCCGGCGTGATCCAGCTCCAGTACCATCAGCGGTTCCACCTGCCCGGCCGCATCGGTCGGCGCGCTGTTGTCGTACACATGCAGCACCGCCAGATGCGGCAACAACGTGATCAGGTTGGCGCGCGATGCATCAAAGCGCTCGCGGATCTTGTGCTCGGCAATGGCATGGCCCCCTGCGGCCACCCGCGCCGCGACGCGTTGCACATGCAGCTCCACGCTCGACAAGCCGCAAAACCACACCGCGATGCGGTGCTGCGCACAGGCGTCGAGCAACAGACGCGGGATTGTCTGCGCGCCCAGCGTGGTTTCGAAGACATAGTCGTGGCCCTCGTCCATTGCACGGCGCAGCCGCCGCACGCCTTCCTCCCAGGCCTGCACATTGGCCTCGTCCAGCGCCCAGCCCTGCTCCACCCATTGCCGGGTGAAGGCGTCCGGGTTGAACCAGGTGGCGCCATCCTCCTGCAGCAAGCTGCCCAGCAGCGAATGGCTCAAACGCAACGGGGCCCGAAGGCCCCGTCACTCAACACACCGACGATTGCAGCCGCGCTTAGCCGCGCAGCTTGGCCAACAGCTCGCGCGTGACCGGGTCGGCCACATCGGCAGCCTCGCCCTTCAGCGCTGGCAGCAATTGGCTGGCCAACTGCTTGCCCAGCTCGACACCGAACTGGTCGAACGCGTTGATGCCCCACATCACCGACTGCACGTACACGCTGTGCTCGTACATCGAGATCAGCGCACCCAGCGCCTGCGGAGTGAGTGCATCCAGCAGGATCACCGTGCTCGGGCGACCGCCCGGGTAACTGCGGTGCGGGTCGCTGCTGTCCTGGCCATTGGCCAGCGCCTCGGTCTGCGCCAGCACGTTGGCCATCAGCGCGACATGGTTTTCTGCGTACGGGTCGTCGTTGTGCACGGTGCCGATGAAATCGGCCGGCACCACGCTGGTGCCCTGATGCAGCGCCTGGAAGAAGCTGTGCTGCACGTCGGTGCCGGCACCGCCCCACCACACCGCCACGGTGTCGCTGTCCACGGCCGCGCCGTCCAGCTTGACGCGCTTGCCCAGGCTCTCCATCACCAGCTGCTGCAGATACGCCGGCAGCAAGGCCAGGCGCTGGTCGTAGGTCATCACCGCATGCGTGGCGCTACCGAGCAGGTTACGGTTCCACACTGCGGTCAGTCCGTGCAGCACTGCCACGTTTTCTTCCAGCGGCGTGTTGAGCACATGCGCGTCGAACTGCGCGGCACCGTCGAGCAGTTGTTCAAAACGCTCAAAACCGATCGCCAGTGCAATCGGGAAACCGACCGCCGACCACAGCGAATAACGGCCGCCCACCCAGTCCCACATCGGCAGCACGCGGCCAGGTGCAATGTCGAACGCCTTGGCGGCACGTTCGGGATTGGCACTCACTGCGTACAGGCGCTCACTGCCACCGAGCCACGCATGCAGGATGCTGCCGTTGAGCAGGGTTTCCTGGGTGCCGAAAGTCTTGGAAATCAGGATGCCGGCGGTCCGTGCCGGGTCCAGCGTTGCCAGGGTGCGCTGCATGGCCGCGCCATCGACGTTGGAAACGAAATGCACGCGGAAACGCGCACCGGACGGTGCACGCAATGCATCGGCGACCAGACGCGGACCCAGATCGGAACCACCGATGCCGACGCTGACAATGTCGGTGACGTCGGTGCCTTCCAGCTGCTGGATCAGCGCGCCCACGCGCTGCCGGACTTCGGCAGCGGTGGCGTATGCATCGGATGCGACCGGTGCATCGGTGAGATCACCACGCAGCGCGGTGTGCAGGGCGGCGCGCTGTTCGGTGACATTGACCTGCTCGCCACGGAACAGCCGCTGGAACGCGCCTGCCAGGTCGCGCTCGCGTGCGATTGCAAACAGCGCATCGAGCGCGGCGCGATCGTACTTCTGCCGCGCGAAGTTGAAATACAACGGACCGACTTGCCGGGCGTACTGCGTGGGCCGCTGGGGCTCTGCGGCAAGCAATGCGGGGATGGCAGCGCCGCGCAGGCGCTGGGCGTGGGCGTGAAGCGCGTCGAATCCGTTGGTATGTGTCATGCGGCCTGAGTGGGGATGCTGTGGTTGGTGTGGGAGATCGCGTTGTGCGCGTCCACATATACCAGATTGGGCTTGAAGGTCTTGGCTTCGTCTTCGCTCATGCCGGCAAACGCGGCCACGATGATCAGATCGCCCACCTGCACGTGGCGCGCTGCGCCGCCGTTGAGCGAGATGATGCCGCTGCCTTCTTCGGCGCGAATGGCATAGGTGCTGAAACGCGCACCATTGGTGACGTCCCAGATGTGGACCTGTTCGAATTCGCGGATGCCGGTCGCTTCCAGCAGCAGGCCGTCGATGGCGATCGAGCCCTCGTAGTTGAGCTCGGAGTGGGTGACGGTGGCGCGGTGGATCTTGGCTTTCAGCAGGGACAGGTGCATGTGGCTACAACGCAAAGGAAAGCCGGCATTTTAGCGGAAAGTGCAGGCATCGACCGGCCAGCAGCGCAGCCGGTCGTGAGGGCTTCAGGCCGGCCGCGCGCGCGGCCTCAGAATTCCAGGTTGTCGATCAGCCGGGTGCTGCCGATCCGGGCAGCGATCAGCGCCACGCGTGGGCCGGCTGCCGGG
>Ga0114992_100086_pt1 | contig 16706 bp, 17 predicted proteins | sample MSEELM_DM5_FD_89584 | JGI IMG/M metagenome (GOLD analysis project Ga0114992, IMG submission 89584) | Subsurface microbial communities from deep shales in West Virginia, USA - MSEEL M_DM5 | ecosystem: Environmental > Aquatic > Deep subsurface > Shale gas/oil reservoir > Produced water/Flow back ... | reverse complement strand
TTGCGTGTACGTGGGCTGGCCAGGGCGGCCAGCAGGCGCAGTTGGTCGCGCACGCGCAGCAGGTGGTATTGCGTGCCTTCGGACATCCAGTAACCGGGTTCGTCGTGCATGGCGCATCTCCTTGGCCTGGGACGACTCCCGCTGCACAACGCAGCGGGATGCCGGGAGGCTAGAAACCGCACACAGCCGGCGGGCTTATTCCCCTTGCGGGTGTTGTATTCGCCGCCCTCCCGGCGCAGGAACGCCGAGCCATGCCCGATCTTGCGACCGGACACAAAAAACCCACCAAATTGACGGAGGTGGGTGCCGCTGTGTGTGGAGTTTCTAGGCTCCGTTCGGGAGTGTGCTGCTAGGGCTTCTCAGGGTCAAGCCAGATGCAGCACGCGTGCGATTGGCCAAGGATGGCTTGTGCTCATGTAAGACGGCCTGCATGAAAAAAAAGGCAGAGGACGTACTCTTCCGCCGCAATGCTGGCGTGGTCGCCATGCATGCACGCCGCGGCTGCAGGACTTATCGGACAGGCGCCGCCTGGCTTGGCTCGTTCCTGCTCCGCGACACCTCGTGCTGCTGGGTGAGCACGCGTTCCTGCGCCAGCGTCTGATTGGCGGCCAGCAGTTGCTGGTCGGACTGTTCGACCGGTGTCTGGATGGCCTGGTCCACGTCCACATGCACACGCTTGTGGGCAGGGTCATCCAGGCGGCCCTCCACTGCGAACACATTGCCGGTTTTGCCCATCACTCCGTGGTCCACCGGCGTCAGTGCGTCTCTGCCAGCGACCGGTCACCGGCGCCCGGATACGCATCGCGGTTGTCCTTGCACACGGCCAACAGACTCCGGCTGATTCGTTCGCTCATGGCGTCGTACGGCTTGCCCGCACGAGGTGCGGCCGGGTTCGTTGTTGATGGGCCTTTGCTGCTTGCCGGTAACGCCGTGCAGGCGCCTGTCGAATTCCGCTTGGCCCATTCGTCGTTGTTGCGAAGGCCGGCATTCCGCCTGCCGCCGTCGTGCTCCTGCCGGGGCGCACAAGGAACCCGCAATGCGTGAGCTGAAATTGATGATGTCGGTGTCGCTGGATGGGTTTGTCAGCGGTCCGGCGGGCGAGATCGACTGGATGTTCAGTGGCGACCAGGCGGCCATTGCCTGGAAGGTGGAAACCGCCTGGAATGCCAGCTTGCATCTGATGGGCAGCCGGACATTCCAGGGCATGGCCAGCTTCTGGCCGACGGCCACCTCGCCGTTTGCCGCGCCGATGAACCAGATCCCCAAAGCCGTGTGTTCGGCACAGGGCCCGGCGGTGCTGGAGGTGGCCCGCGCATCACTCGCCGCTGCGCGCGCGCAACTGAGTACCCTGCCGGGCGCGCAGCTGCAGGCCGGCGCGGACAGCTGGGCCAATGCCACGGTCGCCAGCGGCCCGTTGGCCGATGCAATCGCCGCGCTCAGGACCCAGGACGGCAAACCGATCATTGCCCACGGCGGCGCCGCCTTCGCGCGCAGCCTCATCGCCCACAACCTCGCAGACGAATATGTGTTGGGCGTTTACCCGATCCTGCTGGGCAAGGGCGTGCCGATCTTCAACGACCTGCCGGCCCCCAGGCCGCTCACGCTGGTGAGCACCCACACCTTCCCCAGCGGCTTCATGGCGCAAACGTATCGGCCTGCGTAGAAGTGCCTGGTGCCGTGTGTTGTCAGCAGCGCGGTGGCTGCTGGACACAAGACAGCTGCGTCGTGCATAGCAGGGCCTGCCTTCCCGACATCATCCACGCGCCGTCTTGCATGCAGGCAGGTGATCATGCCGACGCGGCATTGATACGTGTGAGCGGGGCGTTGTGCACAAAATGCGTGCGCAGAGCCTTAAACGCCAAACGCCCCGGACAAGCCGGGGCGTTTGGCGTTTAACTCATTGGCGTAGTGCGCGTGAACCATTCAAACGGCGATGGCCCTCAACGCATCCCGCCTTCCATCGGCTGTGCACTACCCGCAGGCTGCAGCACTGCGCACCAAACCAACCTGACATGCGCACCACCTGCCAAACCTGCAACAGCAGCGCTGAAGCGAAGGAGTTACCTGGTGGACTTGGTCGCGTCGCGCACGTCGTCGGCGAGTTCGCCGGCCTTGCGCTGCACCTTGCCGATATTCTTTTCGGCGGCGCCTTCCAGTTCGGTGCTCTTGTCGCCGGTGACACGGCCGATGGCTTCCTTCACCGAGCCCTTGACCTGCTTGGCGGCGCCTTCGATACGGTTCTTATCCATGGGACGTTTCTCGTAGTTTGGGGAACCGGTCCAGTCTGTCTGGGCCGGTGTGAGCATGGTGTGCGTCTGTTGCTGCGATGCACACATGCGAATGCACTAGCTGGGCTGGTGCATTCGCGTCATCTACCCCGCGCTCACGGCTTGCGTGCAGGTTTCTTTGCCGGGCGGCCGGCAAAACCACGCTCACGCGCCCAGACAATGGCTTCGCCGCGGCTATGCACGTCGATCTTGGAATACAGCGCGGCCACATGGTTGCGCACCGTGTTGGGCGACACACCCAGTTGCTGCGCGATCTCCTTGTCGGCCAGGCCTTCGGCGAGCAGGCCCAGCACATCGCGCTCGCGGCCCGTGAGGTCGGCCACGCCGCAGCCGTGCGCCTGACGCGCTCAAGCGCACCGCCGAGCAGAAGGCATGCGAAGCCGGCGACACCGCCGCACGCGGTGTCTCGCGCGCTGCCTGGACCACGCTGGTGCTGCTGCTATTGGGCGCCGCCGTGTCGTTCGCCGCCGGCCGGGTGGGCCGGCGTACCGATCCGGTGGTGGAGGGGTGAGCCGTTGGCGGCGATGACGTCACCTGCCGACCGGCACTGACGGCATGCGCGTGCGAGCCGGGCCATCTAGGGGTGGCCCGGCTTTTTGTTGTACCTCCCGCCGCACGGCGTGTTGCGTGGCGGGGTGCTGTGATGCGCGGCGAGCAACGACGGGCGTTCGGTACTGTGGGTCATCGGATGCTGGCGTGCAGAAACGCCGGCAGTGGGCCGCAGACCTCACGTATGCGCTAGGTCGTGCATGTGCCAGCGGTGAAGCGCTGCGGGTGAGGTTGACAGCTCTGCGCGGTGCGCGTTGCCTTCAGACGAGCGGCAGCTGCGGGGCTGGCACCTGTGGCGTGCTTCCGGCGATGATCTGGAGCGGGGATTCCAGGGAATAGCAATGCAAGCGGACGCTGCAACAGGCGCGTATGGTGCGCGCACCAACTACGTCTTGATCGACTACGAAAACGTGCAACCCACCGACGCACGCTTGCTCAATCGCGATGATGTGCGGGTGTGGGTGTTCGTGGGCGCAAACCAGAAAAGCGTCTTGACCGATCTGGTCACCGAGCTGCAGGTGCTGGGCACGCGCGCCAGGTATGAGCGTTGCTCCGGCAACGGCTCCAACGCGCTGGATTTCCATATCGCGTATGTGCTGGGGCAACTCTCTCGCGACGACCCGGCCGGCTTCTTCCATATCATCTCGAAAGACACCGGCTTCGATCCGCTGATCGCTTACCTGAAACAGCAGAAGATCTTCGGCGCACGTGCTGCCAGCATCTCGCAGATGCCGCTGTTCAAGTCGATGGCCGCATCGGTGCATACGGCAGCTGCCGCACCGCCGCCACTGCCTGCCTCTGCAACGCCGCTGCCGTTGATGCCGCGCGCGCTGATTTCGGTTCCTGCCTCCAAGGCATCGGCGCCTGCGGCGGCCAACCAACTAGCCCCAGTAACGCTGTGCCCTGCGCAGACCTCGACCACGCCAGCCAGCGCGAACACACCGGCACCACCGGTCAAATCCACCGCCGCTACACATCCGGCCAAAGGCACCAAGCCGCCAACAGCGGCCGAGCGTCTGCAGAAGATCCGCGCCTCGTTGGCCAAGATGCCGGCGCGTGCGCGCCCCATCAAATTGACCTCGCTGCAGAATCACATCGCCGCGCATTTCCAGAAAGCCATCAGCGCTGCAGAGGTCAGCGCCGTGATCGCCGGGCTGCAGAAGGCCGGCGTGTTGCAGGTCAGCGAAAGCAAGGTGCGCTACTGCTGATCGCGCAGTGCGCGGGCTGGCTCGGCTGCACATGGCTGCGCGCAACTGCGCGCGCGTGCGCTGCCGGTCATGGGAGTGGCGAAGATCAGGCTGCACAGGTACGTCGTAGATCTGGCGCGCTTACCGTGCGCTGCTGATGCCAGTCACTCCACGCTCGCCGCCACCAGCCGCTGCCACAGCGCGGCATTGGCCGCCTCGTCCGGTTCCAGCGTGGCAAGCACGCTCAGGGCGTGGGTTTCGGTTTCGGCGCCGTGGCGGGCGAGCATGGCCAGGGCGGCGGCCAGGCGCCCGTAGCGCAATGCGCGCCCGAGCGATGTGGCCAGCAAGGTGCTGTCGTGCTCGGGGCGTTGTTCGTCCAGCGCGGTGCCGAGTTGGGCGGGCAGCTCCCAGGCCGTGGCGATGGTCTTGGCCACCGCGGCGGTGTGGCGGTCGACCAGGTGGGCGGCCACCTCCAGGCTGTACGGCACCGACGGCTGCTCGGCGTAGGCGTCGCGCAGCACGCGCAGGATCACCACCGCGCCCAGGCCTTGCAGCAGGCCGGCCAGTTGCGCCGACAAGGTGTCGCCACCGCGCTCGCGCACATAGGCGGCCGCGGCGGTGGCGGTGCGCAGCGCGTAGTCCCAGACCGCCGCCGGCAGGCGGGCGTACAGGCCACCTTCAAGGCTGAGCACTGGTTGCATCACCGCGGCGGCCACGATCTGGCGCACGCCTTCGGTGCCGATGTGCACCACCGCGCGCTCCAGGCTTTCCAGCGGGCCGCCTTGCGGGCGGTACAGGGCACTGTTGGCGATGCGCAGCAGGTTGGCGGCCAGCGCCGGGTCCTGCGCGATGATCGCGGCGATGCCGCGGCCGGACGCATCCGGGTCGTTGACCGCACGCATCAGCTGCGGCAACAGGTGCGGGCGCCGCGGCAGCAGCTGCGGGCGCATGTCCACGTGGTCGAGCGCGCTGACCGCACTGGCCAGCACGGTGGCCTGGGCGGGGTCGATGGCGGTGTCGGCATCGGCCAGCGAAGGGGTATCCATCACCGCGGCATACATGCGCCGCAACAACGGGCGCATCGGCGGCGGCTCGGCCATCACCGCGCGCGGCTCGGCTGTGCTTGCGGGCATGGCGGTGGCAGCGCCATCGGGTGCCGCTGGCGCGGACTCGGACACCGGCGCGGGGTCGGCGGTGGAGACGGCGGGCGGGTCCCCACGACGCGAGGCGGCGACCACGCCGAGCACGATGGCAAGCACCCCCACAACAGCCAACAGCACAATCACAAGCATCTTGGGAAATCGTTTGATCAGTGGCGCGACTATCCGCGAAGCGGGCCGTGCCGGCAACGTGGCACGCGCGCGGGCGCGGCCTGGCGCGGTCATGTCGATTTCCGGCGGCCTGGTGCGTCGTAGGGCAGAGGGTCGTCCTCTGCCAGCTGCGAGCGCCATGTCCACCGTCACCCTGCACCGTGTTCTGCGTGCCAGCCCCGAGCGGGTCTACCGCGCCTTCCTGGATGCCGCTGCGTTGAGCAAGTGGTTGCCGCCGCATGGCTTTACCAACACGGTGGAGCATCTGGATGCCCGCGTCGGCGGTACCTTCCGCATGGCGTTCACCCAGTTTGGCAGCGGCCAGCGGCACGCGTTCGGCGGCACCTACCGTGAGCTGGTGCCCAACGCGCTGCTGCGCTACGACGATGTCTTCGACGACCCGTCACTGCCCGGCACGCTGCTGACCACGGTACGGTTGCTGCCGTTGCCGTGCGGCACCGACCTGCACGTGGTGCAGGAGGGGATTCCCGAACAGATCCCGCTGCACGCCTGCTACCTGGGCTGGCAGGAGTCGTTGACGCTGCTGGCGTTGTTGGTGGAAGCGCAGCGCGCGGAGTGAACCTGGCGCCACAGCGACTGCTGCACGATCGATGCGGCGGTGCAGCGATGAGCGGGCTGTCTTCAGGCTGACCGCTGCGCTGCACGCGGTGCTAACGGGGACATCGCGACTATGCGTCACCAGCTGTGCAGCCCTAGAGCATCTAGGCAGCTTAAAGGGTGCAGGCATCCGCAGTTGGACCACTTTCTTCGACAGACCCCGTGCAGGCATGGAGGTCTGTCGCGCCGTGTGTGGCGTTTGCTGGATCAGGCGGTGTCGGTGCGGTTTGCCTTTTTCGTAGGAGCGCGCTTGCGCGCGATGTGGCGTTACCGGTAGAGCTTCTTCGCGCGCGAGCGCGCTCCTACGCGGCTGCTTGCGCGGTTACGTATTCTGATCGTTTGCGTGCTGGCCGCTCCAAGGTTTTCGAGCTGTAGTCGCACGCTCTGTGGCGGCTGTACGCCGAATAAGCGCACCAGTCTTGTCTACGTTGATGCTTTGGCAACCGCGACCAAGCTGCCTTTGTAGGAGCGCGCTTGTGCGCGATGGGGCGTTATCGGCAAAGCCTCATCGCGCGCAAGCGCGCTCCTACGTTGCATTTGCTTGGCGCGTCACGTGCTGCGATCGCTTGCACGTCATCGCCGCTACAACATCTGTCCTGAGCCGTGCGTTCTGTTCCAACGTCGAATGTGGCGGAGCTTGTCGCCCTGGCGTAATGATTTTGGGCCGCCCCTGCGGCACCCGCGACCAGGCCGCCTTTGTAGGAGCGCGCTTGCGCGCGATGGGGCGTTGTGGGTAACGCTTCATCGCGCGCAAGCGCGCTCCTACGAGGCGTCGATCGCGCGCGACGTTGACCGGCGTCTCTGCGTCTCTGCGTCTCCGCGTGCCGCGCTCGCGCGCAAGCCATCTACAACGTGCCCTGCTTCCACAGCCGTACGATTTCCGCCGGGGCGTGTTCTTCGGGGATGCGCAGCGGTTCGCTGGCGCCATCCCAGATGATGCTGAAGTAGCGGCGGTCGCCGCCGCCGGCTTGCGGGGCGGGGAGTGCATGCGCCAGGCACTGATCCAGCAGCGCGCCCAGGTGTTGGCGTTGCACCTCGTCCAGCTCTTCCAGCAGCAGCTGGCGCTCGCGGCGCATGGCCGGGAACGCGGCCACGCCACCTTCGCGTGCCAACCGCAACACGACACCCGGTTGCAAGGGCGGCAGTTGCACGGTCATGCGAGCACGCCCACGTCGCGCCAGGCCTGTTCCACCGCACTGGCCTCGGCACTGCCCGCGCCGTAATCGGTGCTGGCCACGCGCACGGTGAGTGCGGCGAAGGTGGCGAAGTCCGCACTGGCCGACAGCGCGCCACCGGTGAGGGCGCGGTACCAGATGCGCCCGGCCTTTTCCCAGGCGTAACCGCCGATGGCAACCGCGGCGCGCTGGAAGGCGCGGTTGGGAATACCGGAGTTGTAGTGCACGCCGCCGTCGTCTTCTTGCGTGTCCACGTAGGCGTCCATATGCGCCGGTTGCGGGTCCTTGCCCAATGCCGGGTCATCGTAGGCGGTGCCCGGCGCCTGCATCGAGCGTAGCGCCACGCCCTGCACGCCGGGCAGGAACATGCCGGCACCCACCAGCCAATCGGCCTGCGCGGCGTCCTGGCGCAGCGCGTATTGCTTGACGAGCACGCCGAACACGTCGGAGACCGATTCGTTCAAGGCACCGGACTGGCCCTGGTAGATCAGGTTGGCGGTGCGCTCGATGACACCGTGGGTGAGCTCGTGGGCCACCACGTCGATGGCGATGGTGAAGCGGGTGAAGATCTCGCCGTCGCCATCGCCGAACACCATCTGCTCGCCGGTCCAGAACGCGTTGTCGTAGTTGCGCTCGTAGTGCACGGTACCAAGCAGCGGCATGCCGGCATCGTCGATCGAGTTGCGCGCATACACCTGCTGGAAGAAGGCATGGGTGGCGCCGAGGTAATCGTAAGCCTCGGTCACGGCGACATCGTCGGTGGGCGGCGCGCCTTCCTCGCGCACCAGCACGCCAGGCAGGGCAGTGCCTTGCTGGGCGTCGTAGAGATGCCGCTGCACCGCAGTGTCGGTGGTGGCGGTGGGCGCATCGTCGGCGCTGTCGCGCGCCAGCAACCCCTGCGCGCGGCGCTGGCGCAGCTGCGCGGTGATGTGGCGGGTGAGCTGCGCGCAGTGCCGTGCGCGCTCCGGTGCGGCCTGCGCCACGTGGTCCAGCAGATACGGCGGCAGGATGCCGGCGCGGCGGGGCGCAACAAACGCAGACATAGCGATCTCCACAGTGGGGGCTGCGCCGGCGACTATGCGCGGTGCGACTTTAGGAAATCGTTAGCTGCCAGCGGCCCTTGCCATGGCAGCGCGCTGCGGACCGGCTGGCGTTCATGCCAGCTGCGCGAGCGCCTGCGTGATGGGGGTGGGCCCATCCACGAATCCCACGGTCTTGCCGATGGTGGCCGGCGTGGCCAGGGTGGCGGCGATCACCTGCGCGACATTGGCGCGCGATACGCCCTCGGTGGTGTCGCTGCCCGGGTCGCGGGCGATGCAGCCGCTGGGTGGGTCCAGGGTGAGCCGGCCCGGCCCAAGCACGGTCCAGTCCAGCGTGGTGCCGCGCAGGTGCGCATCGGCAGCGGCCTTGGCCTGCGCATAAGCGAAGAAGCCATCCTCCGGGCTCACCCCGTGCTCCAGCCCCGCGCCCAGGTAGGACACCATCACGTAGCGCCGCACCCGCGCCTGCTCGGCCGCGTGCATCGAGCGGATCGCGGCATCGCGGTCCACCGCATAGGTGCGTGCGGCATCGCCACCGCCGGCACCGGCCGACCAAACAACTGCATCGTGGCCGGTGATGTGCGCGGCGATCGCCGCGGTGTCGGCATGTTCGATATCGAATAGCGCGGGTGTGGCGCCATCGGCGATCACATCGCTTGCGTGGTCGGGATTACGGAATAGCGCGGTGACGTGGTGGCCACCGGCCAGCAGCAGCGGGGTGAGCAGACGCGCCACCTTGCCGTGGCCGCCGATCAACAGAATGCGAGACATGGAGTTCCAGCCAATGCGCCTGCTGCGAGGCGTGATGACCTAGCGTGACGGCTGCAGCGCTAAGGCGATGTCATTGGTTGCGTTCGCAATGCGTTGGCAACAAATGCATGCGATGCCCTGACGCCGCCGCCGCGGTGACGCAGGGCGGCCACGGCATTTCCGCAGTTTGCCCGCGGCCGCAGCGCTGCCGGACAATGCGCCCGCCACGCACCGTGGCGTACCGGGCCCACCGATGACCGCACCGTCTGATTCCCACGCCCGCGTTGGTTGCGGCGCCTTTATCCGCCGCAGCGACGGCCGCCTGTTGCTGGTGCTGCGGGCACGCGCGCCCGAACAAGGCCACTGGGGATTGCCCGGCGGCAAGGTGGACTGGATGGAGACAGTGGAAGACGCGGTAGTGCGAGAAACCCTGGAAGAAACCGGTCTGCACATTCACCTGCAGCGCGTGCTGTGCGTGGTGAGCCAGTTCGAGCGGGCGCTGTCGCCGCCGCAGCACTGGGTGGCACCGGTGTACCTGGCCGCGATCGACGGCAGTGAAACCGCCGTGCTGCGCGAACCGGAAGCACTGCACGACCTGGGCTGGTTCGCACTGGATGCGTTGCCCACGCCGCTGACCCGCTCGGCAACGCTGGCGGTGCAGCAGCTGGCGCATGAGGCGGCTGCTTGAGCGGGACATCCACATAGTGTGAGTGCTGCACGGGCTAGTGGTGCAACGGCGCGACACGCTTGCCACGTTGGATCCAGAGGTGTGTACACCGAAGCGGGCGCGGGGATACACCCCGGTATTTGCGGCAGGTTGCCGCCAAGCGGTGGCCCCTGCTTGAAGAGACGGTGCGGCGGCGCGACCGGCGTCGTTAGCTCACGTGGCTCGACCGGCGCGCTCGATGCAGACGTGTGGCCTGATCAGGAACGCAGTGAGACACCTCCGGCATTTGGTACGCTGCCGCCAAGCGGTGTTGCTGTTTGAGGCGCGCCAAGTAACGGCAAGTAACGGTGCGCAACGCCTGCTTGCGTGTGTGGCCTGGAGGACGCTTCAGCGATTGCGCGTGTCGCATACAGCAAGCGCAACGGATGCAGCCCCGCCAGCACGGGCACAGAATCTTCTCGCAAGCCTCGCTAGGCTGAGTGCTGTTTCCGCTTTGCGAGCTGTTGTCCATGCCGTCCTCCGATCTGCGTGCCTTCGTCGTCCGTGTGGTCATCGTGCTGGCCCTGGTGGCCTACGCGTGGTTGCTGTGGGCGCTGTCGGGCCTGCTGCTGATGGTATTCGGTGCGGTGGTGGTGGCGGTGCTGCTGCGCGCGCTGGCCAGTTGGGTCACCCGCTATACGCCGCTGTCGGATGGCACGGCATTGGGGCTGGTGGTGGTCGTGGTGGCGGTGGGATTCACGGCGTTGCTGTGGTTGTTCGGCTCGCAACTGGCAACAGAGCTCGGCGCCCTGCAGCGCACCTTGCCGCAGGCCTGGGCGCGCTTCCATGATTGGGTTGCGGCCGGGCCGTTGGGGCCAGCGCTGGAAGAACTCACCCGCCAGGCACCGGCGCGCGTGTCCAATCTGGCGCCGCGTGCCGGCGCCTTCGCGCTCAGCATCACCGGTGGGGTGGCGAACCTGTTCCTGGTGCTGGCCGGTGCGGTCTATCTGGCCGCGCAACCGCAGCTGTATCGGCGCGGTGTGCTGTTGCTGTTTCCCGTGCAGGTGCGCGCCACCATGGACGACGCCGTGCGTGCCAGCGGCACCGCGTTGCGGCTATGGCTGCGCGGGCAATTGCTGGCGATGGTGGTGGTGGGCGCACTCACCGGGCTGGGCCTGTGGGCCCTGGGCATTCCCGGCGCACTGGCCCTGGGCATCATCGCCGGCTTGCTGGATTTCGTGCCGATCGTCGGGCCGATCCTGGCCGCCATTCCGGCCATCCTGCTGGGCTTTACGGTGAGCCCGCAGATGGCGCTGGCCACGGCGGCGTTGTTCGTCGTCGTGCAGCAGATCGAAGGCAACATTCTGCTGCCGTTGATCCAGCAACGCACTGTGGATCTACCGCCGGTGTTGCTGCTGTTTTCGCTATTCGGCATCGGCACGTTGCTGGGGCCCGCAGGTGTCTTGCTCGCTGCACCGTTGACGGTGGTGGCGTTCGTGCTGGTCAAGCGCCTGTATGTGCAGGAAGCACTGCACACGCCCACCTCCATCCCCGGGCAGAAGCACCACTGAGTAAGGCGTCTGCGTAAGCGGCAACGCTGCAATGCAAGCGTGTTGTCCAGGAATGGATGTGCCTGCTTGTGCGCTGCGCATCGCCTACGACGCGATCACTGCAGCGCCGTCTCCCATGGCAGCCGCGCACACGGCGCGCCGCAGCGCGCAGGCTATGCTCGTGTGTTGATCGAGGCCTGGGAGGGCATTGCATGACACACCATCGATGGACACGACGCATGCTGCTGGGGTGCCTGGCGTTGCTAAGTGCGGCGAGCGCGAGTGCGGCTGCGCCTGCAGCTGCAGCCGCATCGAAGCCGGCCGCAACGCAGGGCGTTCGGCATGTGCCCGCGTTCGATCTGCCCGTGTTTGAGTACCTGAGCCCTGCGGCACGTGCGCAGGTCAGTGGCGACGTGGACCGCGGCGACCCGCTGGCCAAGGCCGATAACGCCACGCTGCTGCGCCAGTTGCCCACCATTCGCGCCGATACCGAACGTTGGGCCGCAGGCGTCATCGCGCAGATGCGCACGCGCTACGCGGTGGAGATCACGCCCGAGCAGTGGAACGGCGTGCCGGTGCTGCGTGTGCAGCCGCGCACGCGCACGCCCGAGCAGGCCAAGCGGCTGCTGATCGAATTGCATGGCGGCGGCTTTGTGATGGGCAGTGCGGCCTCGTTCGGGCTGATGGAAGCCATTCCGGTGGCGGCGATGACCGGCATCACCGTGGTGGCGGTGGACTACCGCATGGGCCCGGAGCACCAGTTCCCCGCGGCCAGCGAGGACGTGGCCGCGGTGTATCGCGCCGCTCTCAAGACCTACACCCCGGCGCAGTTGGGCCTGTTCGGCTGTTCGGCCGGTGGCGTGCTCACCGGCGAGGCGCTGGCGTGGTTTGCCAAGGAACAGTTGCCGATGCCGGCGGCGGCAGGCCTGTTCTGCGCTGCGGGCGACGCACGTTACCGCGGCGATTCGCAGCGCGTGGTCGCGGCGGTGAACGATGCCCTGCTACCTGATGTGGCAGGCACCCTGCCGATCATGGAAGACCTGTACTACGGGCCGGATGTGGATTTCCGCGACCCGCTGGTATCGCCGGTGTTCTCCGATGCGGTGCTGCGCCAGTTCCCGCCTACCTTGCTGATCACCGCCACACGCGCAGCAGAGTTGAGCAATGCGTCCTATACGCACGCGCGGCTGGTGGATCTGGGGCGCGAGTCGGACCTGCATGTCTGGGACGGCTTGGGCCACGCCTTCCATCTCACCGACACGCTGCCCGAGAGCCAGCAGGCCTTGCGGGTGATGGCGCGCTTTTTCAGCAAGCATCTGGGCCTGCCGCCGCCGCCACTACCAGCGTCACGCTAACGCGGCACACACACCGGCTACCCGCGGTGCTTACATCGGCCTGCTTAGGTTGAGGTCGACGGCGCTGCAATTGCAGCGCTGACACTGAAACAGGAGAAACGACGGATGAGTCTGCAAATTCCCCAGGGTGCGTTGGTGGTGGTGGCCGATGGCGGCGAAGCGCGGTGGTTCACCAATACCGGCGATGAAGCCAAGGTGGTGCTGCGCCAGCATGCCCGCACCGACGTGCAAAACGTCGATGACGAAGGCCCGGCCGGCAAGATTCCGCCCCGCACCGCAGAGGCGGAACTGGACGAAATGACCTTCGCCAAGCAGCTGTCGCAGGCCTTGAACGACGGGGCGCTCAAGCACGAGTACAACCACTTGGTGCTGGTGGCCGACCCGACCACACTGGGCCGGGTGCGTCCGCTGCTGCACAAGGAAACCCAGCAGCGCCTGGTGGGCGATTTGGCGAAGGACTTCACCAACCTGCCGCTGGAAGATATCCAGCGCGCGCTGTCGTAAGGAGCGCACGCAGCGATGGCGTTCGTGCGGGAGTACGCGGCGCAGGCGCCGGACCGTAGTGCGGTCGATGCGCAACCGGGGCTGCAGGTGCTGGAGTTCGGCACCGACTGGTGCGGCCACTGCATGGCCGCGCAACCGCTGTTGCAGAAGCTGCTGGGCGGTTATGCGAACATCGAGTACCGCAAGATCGAAGATGGAAAAGGGCGGCCCTTGGGCCGCTCGTTTCGCGTGAAGCTGTGGCCCACCATCATCCTGCTGCGCGATGGCGAAGAAGTCGCCCGCGCCGTCAGGCCGCAGACGCGTGAGGATTTGCAGGCCGTGTTATCGGCGTTGGAGGCGGTGGGGTGAAGCCGCTGGTGTGTTTCGGGCGGTCAGCTGTTCTGCTGGTATGAAGCACCGCTGCAGCACCCTGGCACATCAGGCAAACCATGTAGGAGCGCGCTTGCGCGCGATGAGGCGTTACCGGGAAGGCTTCATCGCGCGCGAGCGCGCTCCTACCAAAAGCAGGTTGTGCAGAAGTCGTTGCGCCTCCAGAGCGAGGGTGTTTGCAGCATCAATAACGCAAGCGCGCACCATGCAGAGATCGATAGCTCCGTAGGAGCGCGCTTGCGCGCGATGAGGCGTTACCGGAAAGGCTTCATCGCGCGCGAGCGCGCTCCTACTAAAAGCAGGTTGTGCAGAAGTCGTTACGCCTACAGAGTGAGGGTGTTTGCGGCATCAATAACGCAAGCCCGCACCATGCAGAAATCGATAGCTCCGTAGGAGCGCGCTTGCGCGCGATGGGGCTCTACCGGTAACGCCTCATCGCGCGCAAGCACGCCCCTACGACAAGCGGGTGCGGATGACTCATGCCTGCAAAACCACGCACTTGCTGAAGACACATTCAGGAAAACCCCTGAAATCAGGTCATCTCCCGCAGCGTCCCACGCTCGCGCCTGCAACGCTGTGCACGCTGGTGTAACATGTCGAGCTGATCAAGCCCTTGGGCACTGCCCACCCCTTGGTCGTCTGTCCCGCAGCGTCGCTGAGTTTACGCGGCCGTCCGGGAATGCCTCCGGCGTCGTCCACTGCATGTGCCTTAGCCGTGCAGCGCGTGATGTGCCGTGCCTAGCGTAGTGCCAGGGCGAGCAGGCAGCGATGGCCGCACCAGGAGACTTCCGCATATGCACGACACGCGCGCGATCCGCTCGCATTTCGGTTGGTTCAAACGCCGCCGCCAATTGCAACTCGACGAGGTCACCGTGGTGGACCGCGGCATGCTGCGCAAGGCCGTGGGCGCGGCCGCGCTGGGCAATGCAATGGAATGGTTCGACTTCGGCGTCTATGGCTATCTGGCAGTGACGCTGGGCCAGGTGTTCTTTCCGTCCAGCAGTCCCACCGCGCAGTTGATCGCCACCTTTGCGACCTTCACCGTGGCGTTTTTGGTGCGGCCGATCGGCGGCATGGTATTCGGCCCGCTTGGTGATCGCTATGGCCGGCAAAAGGTGCTGGCGGCCACCATGATCCTGATGGCGCTGGGCACCTTCAGCATCGGCCTGATTCCCTCCTACGCGCAGATCGGCCTGTGGGCGCCGGCGCTGTTGTTGCTGGCGCGGTTGCTGCAAGGGTTTTCCACCGGCGGCGAATACGGCGGCGCGGCGACCTTCATTGCCGAATACGCCACCGACCGCAATCGCGGCTTGATGGGCAGTTGGCTGGAATTTGGCACGTTGGGCGGCTATATCGCCGGTGCGGCCACCGTTACCGCGCTGCACATGGCGCTGAGCCAGGCGCAGATGCTGGACTGGGGCTGGCGGGTGCCATTCCTGGTGGCCGGGCCGCTGGGGTTGCTCGGCCTGTACATGCGCATGAAGCTGGAAGAAACCCCGGCGTTTCGCGCCTATACCGAACAATCCGAACAGCGCGAACGCGAAACCGCAGGCCAGGGCCTGATGACCCTGCTGCGCCTGCACTGGCCGCAGCTGCTCAAATGCGTGGGCCTGGTGCTGGTGTTCAACGTCACCGACTACATGCTGCTGACCTACATGCCCAGCTATCTCAGCGTCACCATGGGCTACGCCGAGAGCAAGGGCTTGCTGCTGATCATCCTGGTGATGCTGGTGATGATGCCGCTCAACGTGGTCGGTGGCATGTTCAGCGACAAGCTGGGCCGGCGCCCGATGATCATCGGCGCGTGCGCGGCGTTATTCGCACTGGCCATCCCGTGCCTGTTGCTGATCGGCAGTGGCTTGGACGTGCTGATCTTCACCGGGTTGATGCTGCTTGGCCTGGCGCTGGTGTGTTTCACCAGCTCGATGCCTTCGACACTGCCGGCGCTGTTCTACACCCCGGTGCGCTACAGCGCGCTGTCGATCGCCTTCAACGTCTCAGTGTCGTTGTTTGGTGGCACCACGCCGTTGGTCACCGCGTGGCTGGTGGAGCGCACCGGCGACCCATTGGTGCCGGCGTATTACCTGATGGGCGCGGCGGCGATCGGCCTGGTGACGATGCTGTTCGTGCGCGAAACCGCCGGGCTGCCGCTGCGTGGCTCGCCGCCGGCAGTGGCCAGCGACGCCGAAGCGCGCGCGCTGCTGCAGGGCGACAGCCCGGTCACAGTGGATGCGCAGTTGCCGTTGAGCGGCACGCCGTCGATCGGTCAGCCGCGCCCGGCGTAAGGCCGGGCGGCGCGCTCAGCGCAAGGCCGGGTCGCGGGTGTCGGGCATGTCCGGGTAGGGCATGCCCTGCCCGGTTTCCACGTAGCGTTTGAGGCTGCTGCCCAGGAAGAACTGCCAGCCTTGCGCACAGACCTCGAAGCACGGTGAGTCGCGGTAACCGGACTGCACGAAGTCCAGCCGCGTGCCATCGCTGGTGGACAGCAGATCAAAGCGCATCACCGTGCCCTCCCACGCGGTGGTGTCGAGCATGTTGGAGCGCTCGCAGCGCCAGCACACCTGCCGGTGGTCGGCACCGCCATCGATGCGCAGTTCCACCTGCCAGCCGTGGCCGCTCCAGTCCAGACACACGCGCTCGCCCACTTGCCGCACCTCGCGTGTCCACCAGCGCGCCAACTGCGCGGGCTCGGACAACGCGGCGGAGACCACCTCCGGGGCGGCGGCAATGACGAAGCGATGGCGGATCTCGCGGTTCATCGGTCACGGTGTTGCCTGCGCGGAGGCCGATGATCGCGCATCTTGCGCGCAACATGCAGTTTTCGCCGCAAAGGTTGCGCCCGCTTGTGCACCGCTCACATGCGGCTGAGTACCATCGCCACAGGCCCCAACACGATGACGACCGCCATGACGACGCTCCCGATCCCGGTGATGGATGCCGCAGCGCAGCACGATCTGGCCACAGCGCATGCGCTGCTGGAAAACCCCGGTGTGGCCGCACAGATCGCCAATACACTCGGCGCGCCCATCGAAAGCCTGGTGGCCAAGCGGCTGCCCAAGGTGGTGACGCGCAGCATCGACGGCGTCACCCGCCGCGCGCTGCAGGTGGCGATGAAATCCGCGCTGCTGAGCCTGCGCGGCAAGACCGTGGCGCACGCGCCGGCCGCCACCGCGCGGCACACCCTGGCGGTGGCTGTGGCCGGCGGCGCTGGCGGATTCTTCGGCCTGCCCGGGCTGATGGTGGAACTGCCGGTGACCACCACGGTGATGCTGCGCTCCATCGCCGACATTGCGCGCTCGGAAGGCGAATCGCTGCACGACCCGGAGACCGCGCTGGCCTGTCTGGAAGTGCTGGCGCACGGCGGC
>Ga0114992_100085_pt1 | contig 16742 bp, 12 predicted proteins | sample MSEELM_DM5_FD_89584 | JGI IMG/M metagenome (GOLD analysis project Ga0114992, IMG submission 89584) | Subsurface microbial communities from deep shales in West Virginia, USA - MSEEL M_DM5 | ecosystem: Environmental > Aquatic > Deep subsurface > Shale gas/oil reservoir > Produced water/Flow back ... | reverse complement strand
GTTCCACCCACACAATCCGCACATTCCGACCACACACGCCAACGTGCGCTATTTCCGCGCCGAGCGCGATGGCGAGATGGTGGCGGCCTGGTTCGGCGGCGGCTTCGACCTGACCCCGTTCTACCCGGTCGACGAAGACGTCATGCACTGGCACCGCACCGCACAGGCGCTGTGCGCGCCGTTTGGCGAGGAGCGTTACGCCGCGCACAAGCGCTGGTGTGACGAGTACTTCTTCCTGCGCCACCGCGACGAGACCCGCGGCGTGGGCGGGCTGTTCTTCGACGACCTGGGCCAGGACTTCGAACGCGACTTCGCCTACCAGCGCGCGGTCGGGGACGGCTTCCTGGACGCCTATCTGCCGATCGTCGAACGCCGCAAGGACACGCCCTACGGCGAGGCTGAGCGCGCCTTCCAGCTGTACAGGCGTGGCCGCTACGTGGAGTTCAACCTGGTCTACGACCGCGGCACCCTGTTCGGGCTGCAGAGCGGTGGCCGCGCCGAGAGCATCCTGATGAGCCTGCCGCCGCAGGTGCGCTGGGAATATGGATTCCAGCCGCAACCGGGAAGCGCCGAGGCACGCTTAGCCGATTATTTGATTCCGCGCGATTGGCTCGGCTGAATGTCCAAACGCGTCACCGATGAAACACAGTGTTGATTAACCGATTAAATCGCGCCTATTTAAATTTGTGATTGCAGACGAAACCAGGTCGCCCGTCATTCGATGAACTGGTTATGTTGCGCTGCACGCAGTGACGCGTGCATTGTGGCTGTCAGCACGCTCAGTAAAAGCGCTGAAGAGTGCCATCCGCCACTGCCGCTACGCTGTAGGCGCTGAGTCCGATTCACCGCTGTAGCACTGCGGCATACATGGCCAGCATGAGAAATCGCGGGCAATAAAAAGCCCCGCAGACCAGGGGGAGGTCGGCGGGGCCAGGGAACGGAAACTTGGGGAGGAGTTTCCGCTCCGAGATCTGCTCCAGGGGATGGGAGAGATCTGCCGACAGGCGTTGCGCCCGTCGAGGGATATAACACCATTTTCTACATTGATGGATCGTGAAGATCGCCGTTAAGAATTTGTAGAATTTAGCGGTTATTCAGTGCTGCGGCGCGGTGCGAGTTTCTGAATATTCTGATCTGCGTATTCAGCATACGAGGCATGCGCTGCACCATCAATGCGCCTCGTCCCAGTTATCGCCCACGCCCGAATCGACCACCAGCGGCACGCGCAGGCTGGCGGCCGCAGACATGCGCGCGGTGACCTCGGCCAGCAGCGTGTCGACGAAGTCGGCGTCGGCCTCGAACACCAGTTCGTCGTGCACCTGCAGGATCATCAGGGCGCGCTGCGCGTGATCGGCAATCCAGCCATCCACGCTGACCATGGCGCGCTTGATGATGTCGGCGGCGGTGCCCTGCATCGGCGCGTTGATGGCCGCGCGCTCGGCGCCGGCGCGTTGGCCCTGGCTGCCGGCGTTGATGAAGTCCAGATACAGCCGGCGGCCGAACACGGTTTCCACGTAGCCCTTGTCGCGGGCCTGCTGCCGGGTGGTTTCCATGAAGTCACGCACGCCCGGGTAACGGCTGAAGTACAGCGCGATGTAGTCCTGCGCCTCGCCACGGCCGATGCCGAGCTGGCGGGCCAGGCCGAACGCACTCATGCCGTACATCAGGCCGAAGTTGATCGCCTTGGCGGCGCGGCGCTCATCCCCGCTGACCGTATCGATGGTGCGGCCGAACACTTCGGCGGCGGTGGCACGGTGCACGTCGGCGCCGGATTCGAATGCGCCGACCAGGCCGGGGTCGCCGGACAGGTGGGCCATGATGCGCAGCTCGATCTGCGAGTAGTCGCAGGCGATCAGCTTGCGTCCGGCCGGGGCGACAAAGGCGCGGCGGATGCGGCGGCCGTCTTCGGTGCGAATCGGGATGTTCTGCAGGTTGGGGTCGGACGAAGACAACCGCCCGGTGGCCGCGCCGGCCTGGTGGTAGCTGGTGTGCACGCGCCCGGACTGCGGGTGGATCATCTCCGGCAGCTTGTCGGTGTAGGTGCTGCGCAGTTTGGCCAGGCTGCGGTAGTCCAGGATCACCCGCGGCAGCTCGTGCTGGTCGGCGATGGCTTCCAGGGCTTCTTCGTTGGTCGAGGGCTGGCCCTTGGGCGTCTTGACCACGGCGGGCAGCTTGAGCTCGTCGAACAGCAGCGCCTGCAGCTGTTTGGGCGAGTCCAGGTTGAAGGTGCGCCCGGCCAGTTCGGTGGCCTTCTGCTGGGCGGCGAGCATGCGCTTGGACAGGTCCGCGCTCTGGCGGCGCAGTTCGGCCGCGTCCACGCACACGCCGTTGGCCTCGATGCGCTCCAGCACGCCCACCAGCGGCATTTCGATGTCGCGGTAGACACTCTCCAGCGCCGGCTCGGCGGCCAGGCGCTTGCCCAGCACCTGGTGCAGCCGCAGGGTGATGTCGGCGTCTTCGGCGGCGTAGCGGGTGGCGTCTTCCAGACTGACCTGGGCGAACTTGATCTGCTTGGCGCCCTTGCCGCAGATGTCTTCGTACTTGACGGTGTCGTAGCCCAGGTAACGTTTCGCCAGGCTGTCCATATCGTGGCGGGCACTGCCGGAGTTGAGCACGAAGCTCTCCAGCAGGGTGTCGTCGGCGTAGCCGGCCAGGGCGATGCCGTGGCGGCGCATCACGTGCAGGTCGTACTTGCCGTGCTGGCCGAGCTTGCGCACCGCCGGGTCGGTCAGCAGCGGCGCCAGCTGCGCCAGCGCCTGCGTGCGGTCGAGCTGGGCCGGTGCGCCGGGGAAATCGTGGCCGAACGGCAGGTAGGCGGCCTGGCCGGGCTCGGCGGCGACGCTGAGGCCGATCAGATTGGCCTGCAGCGCGTCCAGGCTGTCGGTTTCGGTATCGAAGGCGAACTGCCCGGCCGCGCGCAGCCGCGCGATCCAGCTGTCGAGCTGCGCCTGGGTGAGGATGGTCTCGTACTGGCCGGGCGCCGACAGGGCCGGGCCCAGCTCCACCGGAGCGGCAGCCGGCGCCGACACGAAGCCGGTGCCGCGTGCGCGGCCAGGCTCGGTGCGCGCCACCGCCATCGGTGCGGTCAGCCCGCCGGCCTCGGCGGCGGCGCCGCCGAGTTCGCGCAGCGCCTGGGTGAAGCCGTAGCGCGCGTACAGCACCGCCAGCGCTTCGGCGTTGGGTTCGCGCAGGTCCAGCGCGCGCGGACCGCTGGCCAGCACCACGTCGGTCTTGATGGTGACCAGCTCGCGATTGAGCGGCAGCCGCGGCAAGGCGGCGCGCAGGTTCTCGCCGATCTTGCCCTTGATCTTGTCGGCATTGGCGATCACGCCGTCGAGCGAGTCGTATTCGGCCAGCCATTTGGCGGCGGTCTTGGGGCCGCACTTTTCCACGCCGGGCACGTTGTCGACGGTGTCGCCCATCAGCGCCAGCAGGTCGACGATCTGGTTCGGGCGCACGCCGAATTTGGCGATCACCGCCTCGTCCGAATCCATGCGGCTGCCGCTCATGGTGTTGACCAGTTCCACGCCCGGGCGCACCAGCTGCGCGAAGTCCTTGTCGCCGGTGGAGATGGTGACGGCCAGGCCGTCGCTGGCGCCTTGCAGCGCGAGCGTGCCGATCACGTCATCCGCTTCCACGCCGTCGATGCGCAGGATGTCGATGCCCAGCGCATGCACGATGTCGCACATCGGCTGCACCTGCGCACGCAGGTCGTCGGGCATCGACGGGCGGTTGGCCTTGTAGTCGGCATACAAGTCATCACGAAATGTCTTGCCGGGCGCATCCACCACGAACGCCACATAGGCCGGGCGTTCCTTCAAGGTGGCACGCAGCATGTTGACCACGCCGAACAACGCACCGGTGGGCTCGCCCTGGGCATTGGTCAGCGGCGGAAGCGCGTGGAACGCGCGATACAGGTAACTGGACCCGTCGATCAGGACTAATCTGCTCATGCCGTAATTCTACGCTGCACGCCCACGCCACACCCGGCCAGCGCATACTCGGCGACGACCTCACACGGACCATCACGATGAAGAGAGCAAGTCTTTTGCTGTTGCCGCTGCTGCTGCTCGGCGGCTGCGCCACCACCGGTGGCGGCGGCGATGTGCCGGCCAACGCGGATGTCACCAGCAAGACCATGGGCAACGGCGACAAGGTCGACGAATACCGCGTCAACGGGCAGCTGGAAATGGTGCGCGTGACCCCCGCACGTGGCGCGCCGTACTTCCTCTACGACCGTGACCATGACGGCCATACCGACGCCGAGCGTGACAAGGTCAACAAGACGTATTGGCAGTTGTATAGCTGGTGATTGGGGAGCGGTGATTGGGAATTCGGGATTGGGGATTCGCTAGGCGAAGAGCTTAGCGATTGCATCGTCCGGCGCTTGTTTGGTGCGTCCTGAAGGCGTCAAACGGTTCAGCAGCTGCGGGCCAATCTGGCCCGCAGATTTCGGGCGACGAAGCACTGAAGCAGGCGTGCTGGGCGAGCGGATCCGGCAATCCTGCAGTGGCGGCGAGCGGCGGGTAACGCCACTGCTGTGCCCTGCGGCAGCTGATAGTGGTGAGCATATTGCTCAGCTGTTCTCCAGCGGGCCGGTGACGCGTTGCAGTTCATCGATCCCGCCTGGCGCCAGTTCCTTCATCAGCGCCAGGACGTCGCAGCCAACCAGCCGCTGCGCGCGCCGCAGCAACATCGGCACCGGGCTGGACGGCTCGTTGCGCGCGTAATAGGCGCAGATCTCCTCCAGCCGCCGCATGACATCGTCCGGGCCGGCGATTCCCCAGTGCGACGCGCCGGGCTGCCCGCAGCGGTGGCAGTGCCATCGCCTGAATGCTCGGTGGCGTCGGCGGCCTCTCCCGTGCCCTGGCGCGCCTGCCAGTGCGGCAGCACGAAGCGCTCCAGATCGCGCAGGTCGGCCAGCAGCGGACGCAGGTCCGGCGCGGCGGTGCCGAGCTGTTCGGTGAGCCAGGCATCGATCGCCCGTGCGGTGGCGGCGGCGTCGGTAATCGCCTTGGCCGAGGCCGCCAGCGTGTCGAGCGGGCAATCCAGGCAGCAGGCCTCGATCTCGGCCAGGCTGGGCACGGCCTGCCCTTCGGCCAGCTTGAGGCTGCCGTTGGCGGCGCGCAGGTCGCGCAGGCTGAAGCGGCCCAGCCGCGGCGACTGCACGAAGGCGGTGGTGCGCAATGCGCCAAGCAGGCCCATCGGGTCGCTCAGGCCCACCAGCGCGTTGACCCGCGCGGTGGGGTCGTTGTCGTCGTCGGCATCCAGTTGCGGGTGCACGCTGTCCCAGTGCTGGCCGAGCAGGCCGTGGATCAGCGCCAGGGCGTCTGCCCAGCCAGGCAGCCCGCGCAGCCGCAGCCAGGCGGCGCCGAGCTTGCTGGCGATACGCACGTCGCGGCTGCGCCTTGGGCGCTCCTACAATGATCCGCATGCATCACGCTGCGCGTGCCGGTGAGCGCGCTGCTGCCGAGCTACCTCAGACGAATGACCAACTGCACACACCTGCGTAGGAGCGCGCTTGCGCGCGATGAGCCTTCCCGGTAATGCCCATCGCGCCCAAGGGCGCTCCTACGGTGATCCGCACGCATCACGCTGCGCATGCTGCTGAGCGCGGCTGTTGCCGAGTTACCTCAGGCGAATAACGAGCTGCACGCCCTGCGTAGGAGCGCGCTTGTGCGCGATGAGGCCTTCCCGGTAATGCCCATCGCGCCCAAGGGCGCTCCTACAAACGTTCTGCACGACTAGCCTGGACCCGATTGGTCATCGCGCTCGCATCAACGCATCAACCCCAATCTCAACGAATCACCAGTACCGGAATCGTGCTGTGTGTCAGCACTTCCACCGTCTGGCTGCCGAGCAATACGCGGCTCATGCCGCGGCGGCCGTGCGAGGTCATCACGATCAGGTCGCTCTTGCACTCCTCGGCGGTCTGCACAATGCCCTCGGCCGCAAAACGGTCCAGCACATGCCGCGCGGTCGCCTTGAGGTTCGCAGCGATCGCCAATTCCACAGCCGGGCGCAGGATCTTTTCCGCAGCCGCCTCGCGCTCCTTGCGATAGTCCGGGCTGGCTTCGTACCCCACGCTCCAGCCCATCGCGTCGTACATGCCCATCGCCCACGGCTCGGAGACGGTGACGATATCGACCTTGGCGCCAGTGGCCTTGGCCAGTTCCAGACCCTGAAACAACCCGCGGTGGGACAGCTCGGACGCATCGATGGCGATCAGGATACGTTTGTACATGGTGGCCTCCTGGAATGCCGGCACATCCACCGGCGGAAATCAGCGTGACAGCGCAGCGCAACTATCGCCTTGAGACAGATCAATGCAGCGGGAAACGCGGTCAATCGGTCGGCGTCGCCTGCGGATCGGTGCGCGCCATGCGCACACGCGCAGGATTCCCCACCGCAGTGGCGCCTGCCGGCACATCGCGGGTGACCACCGCACCGGCCCCGATCAACGCATCGTCGCCAATGCGCACGCCCGGCAGAATGATCGCACCGCCGCCGATCCACACATTACGTCCCACATGAATCGGGCGGCCAAACTCCAGCCCGCTGGCACGATCGGTCGCATCGCGCGGATGGTCGGCCGCGTAGAACTGCACCGCCGGGCCGATCTGCGTGCCATCGCCGATGCTGACCTCGCACACATCCAGAATCACGCAATTGAAGTTGAGAAAAACCCCCGCACCCAAACGGATGTTGTAGCCATAGTCGCAATGGAACGGCGGGCGAATCACTGCACCCGCGCCCACCTCGGCCAGACGTTCGACCAGCAAGGCATGGCGCTGCGCAGCGGGCTGTTGCGCAGCGGCGTTGTAACGCGCCATCCATTGCGCCGCCGCCGCTTGATCTGCCTGCAGTTGCGCGTCGGCCGCGTTGTACAGCTCGCCTGCGAGCATCTTCTGTTTTTCGGTGCACATCGGGCTGTGTGCCTTCATAAAGTCGGTTCGACCGCAGCTTGTCACGAAAGCTGTGGCGAATGCATCGAGCAGCGCACCACCGCGTTTGGCTGTCTGGATCTTCTGACCTGACTCGTTGCCTGTGCCGTATAGAACCAGTGAGAGATCACTGGCTCGGCCCTAGTAGCGCCAAGGAAGGTGGCGAGCAATTGCCAGGCGGCTGTTAAGGGCGCGCAGAAGCCGCAATATTCGCATCGTCAGATGCAGATGCGTTGTGACGCGGCGGCGGCATAAGTAATACTCGCTCCGACAGTGCCGTTCCACGCTGTGCGCTCTCAAGGATGACCCCATGAAAAACGTTTTTACGTTTGCCTGGCCGCGCTGCTTGCGATCTGCTGCAGCGCACCCGCTTACGCCACCTCAAGCCTTTCCTTCGAAGGCGGCGGCTACGCAATGACATTTGAAGTCGGCAACGACGGCCGCCCTGTTATCGCCAGCATCCATTTCTACGCGCCGGGCGACTGCAAGGGCGTCCCATTGCAGAACGACTTCGAGGTAAAAACCTTCGATACCAAACGCAGAGTATTGCGGTTGATTTACCCGGGTGGCGGCCAGGGAGTGCCACCATTTGCACTAGTTGTGCTCGCGGACAAGTCGACGCTCACCATAGGAGGTAAGCGAATCAACTCCACCTTCAGCTGGGAAATGTCGGCGTACGGCACCAAAGTCGATGCAATGCCATCTCCCATAAGGCTGGTCGTCAAGCGATGAAGCAATCTCGGCGGGCTTGGTGAGCTCCGACATCAGCCAGCCTTTCCGCCCTACCGATAAGCGCCAGCTTGCCCTGATAGCTTCACCCGGGCGACAGGATTGGCGCTGGTAAGGGCTCGCCTACACCACCGTCAGATTCGCGTACGCCATCACCAGCCACTTGGCGCCCACTTCATCGAATTGCACCTGCACGCGTGCATGCGCGCCGGCGCCTTCGTAGTCGACAACCACGCCGCCACCGAACTTGGGGTGTTCGACATTGGCGCCGAGCTTGATCGGCGCGGCGTCGACCACGGCGTGTACCGGGCCGCCGCGTGCGGCGCCCAGCGAGGCAGTGCGCGAGACCTGCACCTTGGGCCGCACTTCATGCAGCAGGTCGCGCGGGATCTCGCGCAGAAAGCGCGACGGCACGTTGTAGTTGTCCTGGCCGTGGATGCGCCGCGATTCGGCGTAGCACAGCACCAGTTTCTGGCGCGCGCGGGTGATACCCACGTAGGCCAGGCGGCGTTCTTCTTCGAGCCGGCCGCTTTCTTCCAGCGAGCGTGCGCTGGGGAACAGGCCATCTTCCAGCCCGACCAGGAACACGATCGGAAATTCCAGGCCCTTGGCCGAGTGCAACGTCATCAGCTGCACGCCTTCTTCGCCGGCCTGCGCCTGGCCTTCGCCGGCTTCCAGCGAGGCGTAGGCGAGGAAGGCCACCAGTTCGGTCATGCCCTGGCTGTCTTCATCGTCCGGGCGGGTGAAGCGCGAGGCCACCGAGACCAGTTCGTCCAGGTTCTCGGTGCGCGATTCCGAATCCAGCCCACCGCGGCTTTCCTTGGCCCAATGCTCGCGCAGGCCCGAGCGCATCAGCACATGGTCGATGCGCTCGGCCAGGTCCATCTCGCCGGTTTCGGCCTGCAGCTGGCCGACCAGGCTCAGGAACGTAGCCAGTGCATTGCGTGCACGCGCCGCCAGGGTGTTTTCCTGCGTGCACAGCATTGCCGCTTCCCACAGCGACAGCGCATTGGCGCGTGCCAGCCGGCGCACTTCATCCAGGGTGCGATCGCCAATGCCACGCGTGGGCGTGTTGACCGCGCGCTCGAACGCCGCATCGTCGCTGCGGTTGGTGAGCATGCGCAGGTACGCCAGCGCGTCCTTGATTTCGGCGCGTTCGAAAAAGCGCATGCCGCCATACACGCGGTACGGCAGTTGTTCGGCAATCAGTGCTTCTTCCAGCGCGCGCGATTGCGCATTGCTGCGATAGAGCACCGCCACTTCGCCATAGCTGCCGCCATCGCGCACCCACTGGCGCGCGCGCTCGACTACATAGCGGGCCTCGTCGACTTCGTTGTAGGCCGCGTACAGATCGATCGGGTCGCCATCGCCGGAATCGGTCCACAACTGCTTGCCGATGCGGTCGGGGTTATGCGCGATCACCGCATTGGCCGCGCCCAGAATATTGGCGCTGGACCGGTAGTTCTGCTCCAGCCGCACCGTCTGCGCACCGGGGAAATCCTTGAGGAAGCGCTGCACGTTCTCGACCTTGGCACCGCGCCAGCCGTAGATGGCCTGGTCGTCGTCGCCCACCACGAATACGTGGCCGCTCTCGCCGGCCAGCACGCGCACGAAGGCGTACTGGATGGCGTTGGTGTCCTGGAACTCGTCGACCAGAATTTCGCGGAAGCGCGCGCGGTAATGCGCCAGCAAGGCCGGGGTGTCGCGCAGTAATTCGTGCGCGCGCAGCAGCAGCTCGGCGAAATCCAGCAGCCCGGAGCGGTCGCAGCGTTCCTGGTAGGCGGCGTACACCTGCCGGCGCACCTCGGTCCAGTCGTCGTTGGGCTCGGGCTGGATGTGTTGCGGGCGGCGGCCTTCGTCCTTCTGCTCGTTGATCCACCAGCCCATCTGCTTGGGCGGATACTTGGTCTCGTCCAGCTCCAGCGACTGCACCACGCGCTTGACCAGCCGTAGCTGGTCGTCGCTGTCCATAACCTGGAAGCCTTCCGGCAGCCGCGCGTCCTGCCAGTGCAGGCGCAGCAGGCGATGGGCCAGCCCATGGAAGGTGCCGATCCACATCCCGCGGCTGCCGTTGCGCAGTTGCAGGTCGGTGCGGTGGCGCATTTCGCCGGCGGCCTTGTTGGTGAAGGTCACCGCGAAGATGCCGTGGTTTGGCACGCCCTGGACTTCATTGAGCCAGGCAATGCGATGGATCAGCACGCGCGTCTTGCCGGAGCCGGCGCCGGCCAGCACAAGGTAATGCCCCGGCGGCGCGGAAACGGCCTCGCGCTGGGCGGGGTTTAAATGATCGAGCAAATGAGAGACATCCACCCGGGCATTTTACCGGTTGTGGCGTCGCTGCGGCTGAGATTGGGATGAAGGGGTTTGGGATGCGAGGCTTCGCTCGGACCCTCATCCGCTCCTTCGGGGCACCTTCTCCCGATGGGAGAAGGGAACAAAGCCCCTCTCCTACGGGAGAGGGGTTGGGGTGAGGGTACGGGGCGAAGCCACTACGAGTGGTGGGTAACACGAAAGCTTCGCTCGGACCCTCATCCGCCCCTTCGGGGCACCTTCTCCCGGCGGGAGAAGGGAACAACGCTCCTCACCGCCCAAGCAATACCAGCACATCCCGCGCAATCGCCGTTGCCTGCTCACGCAGTTCCGGTACCGCCAGGCTTTCCCAGAGCGAGCCGATGCGCAGGCTGCCGATCACCCGCAGGCGTGGATTGGGGCGGCCATCGGCATCGAGCAGCGCGCTATTGGACGCGGTGTCCACGCCGATGCCATGCGGGCCGGGCGTGGCGATGCCCTGGCCCAGCAGCTGCTGCAGCAGGCCGTTGCGCATGGCCTGCACGCGCATTTCCACGCCGGTGGCGTTGATCAGCGTCTGCACATCCAGCTGCAGCGCATGCCCGGCGCCGGCGCTGGCGCTCACCCGCACACAGGCGCCGGCCTGGTACGCCACATCCAGCCGCGCGCGATGCAGTTGCAATTGCCCGCGCGCCTGCATTGCCTGCAGGTGCGCATGCACCGGCGCGGCGATGCGGTGGCGGTGCACATCCCAATAGCGCACCACATGCCGCAAGAAGCGGCGCTGGTCGGCGGCCGACAGCGTCTGCCATAGCGCCTGGCTCAACGGGCGGATGCGCTCCATCACGCTCTGCCAGGGCAGGCCCTGCGCGGCCGCGTCGCGCGCATGCCGGCGCAATGCGCGCATGCGCGCGCGCAGGGGCAGTGCCAGCAGCGGTTGCGGGTCGAACGGTGCCGGCGTGGCGTGTGCGTGCGGCAGCGGCAGCAAGCCGTGCCGCGAGACCACGTGCACCGCGCCGCGGTGCTGCTGCGCGGCCAGGGTGACCACGCTGTCGGCCATGCTCAACCCCGAGCCAATAATGCACACCGCCGCGTCCTGCGGGATCTGCGCCACTGCGGGCGTGTCCCAGGCTTCCACGCGCTGGCCGGGCGCCAGGCCGGCGGCACCGCGCAATGGCAGCGGCCGCAAGGCATTGCCCACCGCCAGGATCACGCTGGCAGCCTGCAGGTGCTGGCCGTCATCCAAGTGCAGCAGCGCGCCTGCGGCGTTTGGCTGCAGGTCGCGTACGCGAGCGCTGCAGACAGTGAGTGTGGCGGGGCTGCGCGCGCAGGCCTCTTGCAACCGAGCACGCAGGTACGGGGCATATAGGCAGCGGCCCACGAACTGCTGCGGCAGTTGCGCCGCGTCCAGCGCCGGGCAGGCCTGCGTGGCCTGCAGGTAGGCGACAAAATCGCCTGGCAGCTCGGCCAGCGCGCTCATCCGCGCGGCCGGCACATTGAGCAGATGCTCGGGCCGCGCCGTGGCGTAGGCCACGCCTTCGCCCAATGCCGCGCTGGGCTCGATCATGACGATCTGCAGCGGCGCGGTGGCCTGGCGCAGCAGCTGCAAGGCCACCAGCACGCCGGACGCGCCACCACCGACGATGGCGATCGCTGCATCGCCGGGTACACGCTGTTCGTTCATGCCGCAATTGTAGGCGATGGCTGCGTCGGGCCCATGACCACTGGTGCGGCGGCAACCGACATGTGAGGTGCTGGATTCGCTGCGCGGCAGCTGACTGCCGGGTGAGGTTCGCAGCCCCACGCGGTGGGACTGCACGCAGCACCCAGGCCGGTACTGACCGGCGCCACGCTGTGGGTGCGCTGCTCTCTATCACCCGTGGCAGCAGCGTGCGTGCATGCACTACGCCAACGCTGTGCGAATCAGGCCACCATGCTGCCCGATGCTTCAACGCCAGACCTCACCGCGCGACAGCCATCCAACCGCCCACTACATCAACGCATCCGCCAGGCGTGCAATGCCTTCGCGGCTTCGCCGCCAGGCCGGGCGGCGGCGCCAATGCGCGATGTCCACCGGCTGCGACTGCGCCAGGTAATCCTGCTCGATCTCGCGCAGGCGTAGCACCACGTTGCGGTCGTAGCAGAGCATGCCGATCTCGGCATTGAGCGCGAACGAGCGGATGTCCAGGTTGATCGAGCCCACCAACGCAATGTCTTCATCCACGCTCAGATGCTTGGCATGCAGAAAGTGCGGCCGGTACAGCGCAATCTTCACTCCACAGCGCAGCAACTCTTCGAAATAGGCCTCCTGCGCCCACGCCGCCAGCCGCTGGTTGTTGTGTTCGGACAGGATCAACTGCACGTCCACGCCAGACATCCCGGCAATGCGCAGCGCACTGAGCATGGCTTCGTCCGGCACGAAATACGGCGTGACCAGCACCACCTTGCGGCGCGCCAGATGGATCACTGCGTTGATTGCATCGCGCGCGTTCTCGAACGGATACGCCGGCCCGCTGGGCAGCAACTGGGTGGCGATGTTGTCGTCGTACACCGGTGCGTCCGGCCACACGTCCAGGCGCTGCCCGGTTTCGGTGAACCAGTCGCTGGCGAACACCGCTTCCAGGTGGTTGACCACCGGCCCGCGTACGCGCGCGACCAGTTCGCGATTGGGCGCGCCGGCGATGAAGCCGGGTGCGGCCAGGTTCTGCGAGCCGACAAAGCCGACCTGGTTGTCGATCACCGCAATCTTGCGGTGGTTGCGCAGGTCCATGCGCCCGCTGCGGCGCCAGCGCAAGCCGCCGGGCAGCAAGGCCAGCACCTCCACGCCACTGGCCTGCAGGCGCTGGCGATAACGGCGCAGGCCGCGCTTGGCGCCCATCGCATCCAGCAGCAAGCGGCAGCGCACGCCGCGTGCGCAGGCGCGTTCCAGCGCAGCCACCACCGCCTCGCCCACCGCATCGTCGAACATCAGGTAATACAGCAGATGCACACGTTCCTGCGCCTGGTCGATCGCGGTAATCAACGCCTGCAGCGAGGCCTCGTAGTCGTCCAGCAGTTCCACTGCATTGCCCAGCGTGGGCATGAAATCGCCCTGCCGCTCGATCAACGGCACTACCTCGGCGCTGCTGGTGTCCGGCTGCGGGGTCCAGCGCAAAGCGTGCAACGGCAGCTGCTGCTCGCGGATCACCTGCGAGGCCGTGGCCTGGCGCTGCACGCGCTGCCGCGACAGCCACGGGTGGCCGAACAACAAGTACAGCGGCAGGCCAACCACCGGCACGAAGCCGATCAGCAGCAACCAGCTGCGCGCCGCCCCAGGCGTGGTGCGGGTGGGGATCCACAGCAGCGCGGCCAGGCGGATCGCCCAGTCCAGCGCCAGCAGCCAGGTCCCTTGCAACCAGTCAGGCAGCATCGGCATCGGGTCTCTTCAAGGGGAGCCCGATTCTGACCGGGCCGCGCATAAACGCAACGGTCCGGCCGCCGCCGCTGCGCAATGCCGGAATGGCCCGGCCGCGGTATCGGCCGGCAGCGCGCGGTCGGCGCATACCTGGCGCACGGTCTGCACGAAGGCCGACTGCGCGCGGGTGGGGTGCCAGTCAGCGCGCGTGGTCAGGCCGATCTGCCGGCGCAGCTGCGGCACCGCCAGGCCGATCTCGCACAGCAGCCCGGCGCGTTGCTCGAACAGGAACTGGTCGCGCGACATCACGGTCAGCCAGTCGTCTTCCAGCAGCAATCCGCGGATCACCAGCACCGACCCGCATTCGATGCGCGGCGGCGGCGGCTCCAGCTGCTGGTCGCGGAACATGCGCTCCCAGCGCGCGCGCAGCGGCGTGCCCGTGGCCGCCACCACCCATGGGTAGTCCAGCAATTGCGCGAAGGCGTAGGCCTGCCCGGCCAGCGGATGCCCGCTGCGCGCCACGATCACTGCCGCATCGTCGAACAGCGCGTCCTGCACCACGTCGTGCACGGGCAACGGCTCGCGCAGCGCGCCGATCAACAGGTCCAGCCCGCCCTCGCGCAGCTGCGCCAGCAACTCGGGATACGGCCCTTCCACCACGCTGACGATGGCGCCGGGGTGGCTGCGTGCGAAGCGCGCCAATGTACGCGGCAGCAATACCGCACGGGCAAGTGGCATCACCCCCACCGTCACCCGCCCGGCGTGCTGGGAGCGCAGCGCGGCCACCTCGTCCAGCCCGGCGCCCAACTCCGCCAGGGCGAGCCGCACCTGCCGCAGCAGCCGCAGCGCCACCGGCGTGGCGTGCACGCTCTTGCCGCGGCGCACGATCAACGGCACTTCGACCACATCGGCCAGCGTCTGCACCGCGCGGTAGATGGCCGGCTGCGAGACCCCGGTGCGCACCGCCGCCAACGAATAGCTGCCGGCGACGTCCACCGCCACCAGTGCCTGCAGTTGCCCCAGCGACACCCGCCGCTCCAGGCCCGGGCGGGCCGGCAGCCGCAGCGCGCGCCGCGCCACCCGCAGCCCGCGCCCCAGATGCGCCAGTGCGCGCGCCACCCGCGGTGCCAGCAGGCGCGTGGCCTCGGTGCCGGCCATGCCGCCGGGGTGGCGGTCGAACAACCGCACGCCCAATTGCTGTTCCAGCCGCGCGATGGCCTGGGTGAGCGCCGGCTGCGACAGGTTCACCTGTGGCGCGGCGGCGCTGACGCTGCCCGCTTCGGCCACCACATGCATGGCATACAGGTGGCGCAGGTTGATTTCGAAAGGTGTCGGCATGCTCTAACTATAAGCAGAACCAATAGACATACCTTAAATTGATCTTGAGCCAGCAAGCGCTCCACCAACAGACTCGGCGCATTGCTAACGAGGATGGATGGATGAGCCAGGTCGTCACCGACATCGCGCGTACCCCGGTCGCGGTCGTGCAAGGGTTGGCGCAGGCGGGCGTGGCCACCGTGCACGAAGCCATGGGCCGCAGCGGGCTGCTGCATCACCGGCTGCGGCCGATCTATGCCGGCTGCCGCATCGCCGGTACCGCCGTCACGGTGTCGGTCCCGCCGGGCGACAACTGGATGATGCATGTGGCGATCGAGCAACTGCGCGATGGCGACCTGTTGGTGGTCGCGCCCACCAGCGAGTGCTGCGACGGCTATTTCGGCGACCTGCTCGCGACCTCGGCGCAGGCGCGCGGCTGCCGTGGGCTGATCATCGACGCCGGCGTGCGCGACGTGCGCGACCTCACCGCCATGGGCTTCCCGGTGTGGAGCCGCGCCATCTGCGCGCAGGGCACCATCAAGGAGACCCTGGGCGCGGTGAACGTGCCGCTGGTCTGCGCCGGGCAGCTGATCCAGCCAGGCGATGTGGTGGTGGCCGACGACGACGGCGTCTGCGTGGTGCCAAGCGCCCAAGCCCCGGCGGTCCTGGCCGAGGCCCAGGCACGCGAAGCGCGCGAATTGATCAAGCGCGAGCGGCTGGCGCGCGGCGAACTGGGCCTGGACATCTACGCCATGCGTGAGCGCCTGGCCGCGAAGGGCCTGCGCTATGTCTGAGGGCGTGCGCGCGATGTGGATGCGCGGCGGCACCTCCAAGGGCGGGTTCTTCCTGGCTGCGGACCTGCCGGCCGACACCGCCGCGCGCGACGCCTTCCTGCTGCGCGCCTACGGCTCGCCGGACCCGCGCCAGATCGATGGCATGGGCGGCGCCGACCCGCTCACCTCCAAGGTGGCCGTGGTAAGCCGCTCCGCGCGCGAGGATGCCGATGTGGACTACCTGTTCCTGCAGGTCTCGGTGGACCAGGCGCAGGTCAGCGACGCGCAGAACTGCGGCAACCTGCTGGCCGGCGTGGGGCCGTTCGCGCTGGAGCGCGGCCTGCTGCCCGCACAGGACGGCCAGACTGCGGTGCGCATCTTCATGCGCAACACCGGCACCGTGGCCACCGCCACCGTGTGCACGCCGGGCGGCCAGGTGACCTACGCCGGCGACACCCGGATCGATGGCGTGCCCGGCACCGCCGCGCCCATCGCGCTGGCCTTTGCCGAGATCGCCGGTTCCAGCTGCGGCGCGCTGCTGCCCACCGGCAACCCGGTGGACCTGCTGGACGGCATTGCGGTCACGCTGATCGATAACGGCATGCCCTGCGTGGTACTGCCTGCCAGCGATGTGGGCATCCGCGGCGACGAAGACCGCGCCACGCTCGATGCCGATGTCGCGCTCAAGGCGCGCCTGGAAACCCTGCGCCTGCAGGCCGGGCCGCTGATGCGGCTGGGCGATGTGGCCACCGCCACCGTGCCGAAATTGATGCTGGTCTCGGCCCCGCGCAACGGCGGCGCGATCACGGTGCGTTCGTTCATTCCGCATCGCTGCCATGCCTCCATCGGCGTGCTGGGCGCGGTCACCGTGGCCACCGCCTGCCTGCTGCCCGGCACGCCGGCGCACGCGCTGGCACAGCTGCCCGGCGGCACCACGCAGCAGCTGGAGATCGAACACCCCAGTGGTGCCAGCAGCTGCCTGATTGCACTGGACGCGCACGGCAACGTGGTGCGCGCCGCTGTCGTGCGCACCGCCCGCAAACTGTTCGATGGGGTGCTGTTTGGCTAGTCAGCGGCCCATGCCATTCACGCCTGCCGATGACGGCACGGCCGGGGGCTTGATGCAGCTGCCGGTGCACTCGGCAGCTCAGGCGGCACCGTCTGCGCGATGTGTGATACGCCCAGGGTTTCCTAGACATCTCAAGGCCATGGAAAATGGTCGATTCGGAGGTGTCTATGAGCAGCAAGCGGTATACGGATGAGTTCAAGATCGAGGCGGTCCGGCAAGTGACTGAT